>Ga0209489_101710_pt1 | contig 45130 bp, 22 predicted proteins | sample SiratrowhiteBW_FD_187527 | JGI IMG/M metagenome (GOLD analysis project Ga0209489, IMG submission 187527) | Root nodule microbial communities of legume samples collected from California, USA - Siratro white BW (SPAdes) (version 2) | ecosystem: Host-associated > Plants > Roots > Nodule | place... | reverse complement strand
ATATATATATATATATATATATATATATATATATATATATATATATATTATATGCCTACTGGTACGACTTTATATTAGAAATAAAAATAAAAATAAACTTAGAAAATGTGCAACTAAACATGAATTTAACAAAAAAGTTTTAAAAAATAAAAACAATCTTAAAAACATGCCACCGACAGAACTTTATTAAAAAAAAACTTTTAAGAAAAATAATGCTCTTAAACAACTTCTATATTTTTTAAAGAAGTCGTATCCAAACACAACTTATCCTTACTTGTACTTTTTTTAAAATCTGTTTACAAACGTAAACTGAAAAAAAAAAATCATTTTAAAATAGAAAAATAATACTTTGATACTGTATTTTCTCTTACTTCCGTTTGACACTCTGACGTGTCATGTGTGGTCCCGCGTGACAATAAAAGAGAAAACACAGTTGTTTTTGGCATTCCACCCCTGAGACACGTGTGTGTTCCAAAATTATAAACAGCGAACCACTTATTTGAACTGAGCTAACCACTTAGTGTTTTCACCCCTTAGACAAGTGTGTGTTCCAAAACTACACACAGCGAACCACTTATTTGAACTGAGCTAACCACTTAGTGTTTTCACCTCTCAGACACATGTGTGTTCCAAAACTACACACAACAAACCACTTATTTGAACTGAGCTAACCACTTAGACCTTCCACTCCTGAGACACATGTGTGTGTTCCAAAACTACATACAGCGAACCACTTAGGTGAACTGAGTTAACCACTTAAACATTTCACCTCTGAGACATATGTGTGTGTTCCAAAATTACACACAGCGAACCACTTATTTGAACTGAGCTAACCACTTAGTATTTTCACCCCTCTGATAAGTGTGTGTTCCAAAACTACACACAGTGAACCACTTATTTGAACTGAGCTAACCACTTAGTATTTTCACCTCTCAGACACGTGTGTGTTCCAAAATTACACACAACGAACCACTTATTTGAACTGAGCTAACCACTTAGACCTTCCACTCTTGAGACACATGTGTGTGTTCCAAAACTACACACAGCAAACCACTTAGGTGAACTGAACTAACCACTTAGACATTTCACCCCTGAGACACATGTGTGTGTTCCAAAATTACACATAGCGAACCACTTATTTGAACTGAGCTAACCACTTAGTGTTTTCACCTCTCAGACATATGTGTGTTCCAAAACTACACACAGCGAATCACTTATTTGAACTGAGCTAACCACTTAGACATTCCACCCCTGAAACACATGTGTGTGTTCCAAAATTATACACAGTGAACCACTTATTTGAACTGAGCTATCCACTTAGTGTTTTCACACTTCAGACATGTGTGTGTTCCAAAACTACACACATCGAACCACTTATTTGAACTGAGTTAACCACTTAGACCTTTCACTCCTGAGACACATGTGTGTGTTTCAAAACTACACACAGCGAACCACTTAGGTGAACTGAGCTAACCACTTAGACCTACAACCCCTGAGACACATGCGTGTGTTCCAAAATTACACACAGCGAACCACTTATTTGAACTGAGCTAACCACTTAGACATTCCACCCCTGAGACACATGTGTGTGTTCCAAAATTACACACAGCGAACCACTTATTTGAACTGAGCTAACCACTTAGTGTTTTCACCCCTCAGACACGTGTGTTCCAAAACTACACACAGCGAACCACTTATTTGAACTGAGCTAACCACTTAGACCTTCCACTCCTGAGACACATGTGTTTTCCAAAACTACACACAGCGAACCAGTTAGGTGAACTAAGCTAACCACTTAGACCTACCACCCCTGAGACACATGTATGTGTTCTAAAATTACACACAGTGAACCACTTATTTGAACTGAGCTAACCACTTAGACATTCCACCCTTGAAACACATGTGTGTGTTCCAAAATTACACACAACGAACCACTTATTTGAACTGCGCTAATCACTTAGTGTTTTCACCCCTTAGACACGTGTGTATTCTAAAACTACACACAGCGAACCACTTATTTGAATTGAGCTAACCACTTAGACCTTCCACTCCTGAGACACATGTGTGTGTTCCAAAACTACACACAGCGAACCACTTAGGTGAACTGAGCTAACCACTTAAACCTACCACCCCTAAGACACATGTGTGTGTTCCAAAATTATACACAGCGAACCACTTATTTGAACTGAGCTAACCACTTAGAGATTCCACCCCTGAGACACATGTGTTCCAAAACAACTGTGTTTTCTCTTTCATTGTTATGCGAGACAGCACATGCCACATCGGAGTGTCAAACGGAAGTAAGAAAAAATGAGGCGTCAAACTATCATTTTCCTTTAAAATATTTGCCTGAACCAATTTTCTGTGAACTACTTTTATATAACATGGTGTTATAGAAAAGAAACATAAAAAAAGTAGAACAGTAAACAAATAATAATATTTTCTATTAGAATTAGAACACAATTAATGTTTATAGCAACTAATATAAATGACAAATATAAAAAGTGAAAAGGTTTAGAAGTTTGGATTAAAGTGCACAAGAACTGTCTTTAGAAAAAAAATTCCCACTGCACCAAAGCAATGAACACTAATTCTCTAAAATATATCTTATAATAACGGAATATTTATATACGAGCAAACTGATTTTTTATTCTATACATCTTGCTAGCACCATTTGTAATAATAATAAAAAAGACCATGAAAATCCTGCCTCCGAAATGCCACAACATGCTAAAAGTTTCAACTGATTGAATAAAAATTTAGTTTTCCTAAAACCTACAGTTTTTGATAATGGGCTGTTTTTATCTTAAATAAAAATGACTGAATAAAAATATCTTTACTTTCAATTTTAAATTATAAAATATAAAAACAAATTCCAACGTAGGATTCACCTCATTCCTATAAAAAAATTTCAAGGTAATATAAAAGTTTTTTATTATTGACAGAGCCCCAAATTATAAAAGAACAAACATAAAGCTGAAATTTTTATTTGGCTGTTGAAAATCTATGATAAGGATAATATTAAGTTGTGTGGATGTTAAAAATGGTTAAAATCGTTTGGAATTTGCATGAATAGAGTTTTTATTATTGATTGGTGGGACAGAACCAAATTAGAAAAAAACAAGCATATAAGGTTGAAATTTTCTTTGGTTGTCGAAAATTGATAAGGATAAAAAATGAGTGAAAACTATAATAGACAACAATAGCTATATGTACTTGTAGTCTCTATCCCATCATCTGTATCCACCAGAAAATAAAGGCCAATTTATAGATATATGTACTTATAGTTCTCTTTTTAATTTTTTTATATGAAGTCATGCCACTAGGAACATTTTAACTATTTTTATTTTTATTTTTGTAAAATCATGCCTCTTGACAAGTTTTTGTGTTTTATTTTATTTTTAATGTGATTTTTATTTATTTTAAATGGTTCAATTTTTTTTTTGGATTTCTTTTTACAATAATTTTCAAGTTTTAATAATATTTTTGTGTTTATTAGTGAATTTTTTTGGCTTTGGTTGGGTGTGATTTTTCAATTTTAATCATTTCATTTATGTTATTTGTAATTTTAGATAATTTAATTAATTAATCAAATACAGTAAAATTAATGGAATGCAATTTGGATAAATTTTAAAAACTTACTATGAAACATGAATTTAGAAAAATATATGAAAAAAATTACTTCAGAATGTTTCAGAGCAAGACATCTAATTTTTAAAATCGTTCATCTAAACAAAATTTATTTATATTGGTATTTTTTTTTTAAATCTACCTATATGCATAAATCAAAACAAAAATTACACCATTTTAATAAATTGGGGCCTAAGAAACAAAATGTGTACTATTTTAGTAAATTGGTCACTTCTTCTTGATGTCAACATTTATCTAACTTTTGACATCTTTTATTATTGAATAACATTTACATAGGACTCCATAAATAAAATTAAAATGTTTGTTGTCATAATATGATAAAATTATATATTTTTGTCTTTTCACACATCAAATGTTTATACACATCATGATTGTTCAGGGAATAACAAGAAGGTTAAAGAAAGTAAGTAAGTCATTTGATGCGGGGTTGGAGCTAATAATCCAAGACCACGAGAGTAATCCACATGACAGAGATAAAAAACACAACATGGACTTTGTGGAGATTTTACTGTCACTCATGCACCAACCGAACGATGTTCATCACAATGACCAAAACGTCATTGATAGGACCAACGTCAAAAGTATCATATTAGACATAATCAATGCAGCATTTGACACGTCTTCCACAACGGTAGAATGGGCCATGTCAGAACTTTTGAGGCACCCAAGTGATATGAAAAGACTTCAACATGAGCTAGAACATGTGGTTGGAATGAACAGACATGTGGAGGAAAATGACTTAGAAAAATTGTCTTATTTGAACATGGTAGTGAAGGAAACACTAAGGTTGCACCCGGTCGCACCTTTGCTATTACCTCGCGAGTGTAGAGAAGATATTACTATTGATGGTTATTTCATAAAGAAAAAAACAAGGGTTATAGTAAATGCATGGGCTATAGGGCGAGATCCTAAAGTTTGGGACAATGCCGATATTTTCGATCCTAAAAGGTTTGAAAATAACAATGTAGACATTCGTGGAAAGGACTTTCGGATTATACCATTTGGTTCGGGTCGAAGAGGGTGCCCCGGGATTCATATGGGTTTAACCACAGTTAGTCTTGTTTTGGCTCAGTTGGTGCATTGTTTTGATTGGGTGCTTCCGTTAGGCATGGCTTGTGATGAGTTAGACATGGAAGAGACATTTGGAATCAGCACACCAAGAAAGAAGCATTTGTTAACTAGACCAGTTTATCGACTAGCTGGATAATAGTGCAAAGCAAGATCATTCTATATATGTTTGTGGTTGATTTCAATTCCAAGACATGCGACACATTTATAACCATAAGATAAAATAATTTGAAGATAAAGAACGGTGGAAAATATTATTATATGTATTATTGCATGCTTGGAAAGCACATATGTGAAAAAGATATACATGTGTGCATTCTTGTTGCTTGAACATTTGCTTGGTATCCTTCCTCATGTGAGTACAACAAGGTTTGACAGTGAGCATAGATCCATGTGGAAAGCCTCTGATCTGAGTCAAATGGCACACTGCTACAAGCATTGAATGAGGCCTTCATTGTCTTTGGCTTATTATTGAAGATGACAAATAAGAATAAATTCTAGCCCATGTATTATTGATTTTGTGGGGTTTATCATTGAATTGCCATAAATTGTAATCAAATCAATGTCAATAGGGTTTGGCAAGAGCTTGAAGGGTTCGATGTGGGAGTTTTCCTAGCATGGGAAGGTTACCAATAATTGGCAAGGCCTTGGGACCTGGTGCATGTTTTCTATCTTCTTGAAGGTGGTTTTGATGGATCAAGGCAAAGGATAGAACCAGAGTGCTGCAGGGATGACCACTGTTCTTATGGTTTGTTTGATGGAAAATCAACAAAAGTTTGTGTATTTATACACCAATCACTACAATAATTTCAGACTTTATTATTACATTATACCTTTATTATCCAGGAATATTATTATTATATTTATTATTATTAATGTCATTGGTTACACACATCTAACACTTATATATATTATTATTTTATTAATAAGTACTACATAAACAGACATCTTGTTCGACACAGTAGTTATTGTTAAACACGCATATATTCGTTGCTGAAATTATGTGTGCCCTATCTATTTGAACATTTTAATCAAGAAATAAAGTTATATTTAAATACATTCGAAGATAACACTTCGATTTCATTATGGACATATAAATTTTAAGTTATAACTTAAATCTAACTCCAACTTAAATTAAAGTCAATTATTTAAACAAAATGTCCTCAATTTAGTTATATAAAAAATTGACTTAAAAAAATCTTATAAAATAATAAAGTTCATTTATTCTCAAAAGAAGTTAGAGGAACTAATCCAATTAGTCATTTGATGAATAAAAGTTATTCCTATTTTGAGCTTCACATACTTATATATCTATTTGCACCTGATTTTTTAGAAAATATTTATTATTAACCAAAAATCACTTTATAATCTTATTGATTATATTTATATTTTGGTTACGGATACAACTATACTAATGTTATTTAAGAATTATATGATATGCCAAATTGACATATCATAACTTAACAATTTAGTTCTAACTATTTTCTTTTGATATTCATCTTTATACTTTAATGCTTCTATCTCATACAGCACATAATGAACAACATTCAAACTTTACGATGGACAAACTTTTCCTACCTTTACACTACATCAAGTATAATGAAGAATATAAACACACTGTCTAAATTTTAAAATAAAGTAGAACTATAATATTAAAATAAAAATAATATTCCTTTTTTATCCCTAGTATTATTTATAATATTAAAAAAATACTCATTAAGTGATATGAAGAAACTAGATGTCAGTGTACTAATGATTCCTATATCAACATATGTCACACTATGTTATTTACAGTTGATTTAGTATTAAAACTTAAATTTATTTTTACTTTTTTATGAATTAAAGATCAAACAATAAAAAATGTCAAAATGTTTACTATTACATATAAATTTAGTGTATAAGGATTATATAAGTATGAACTATGAAAAAGGCTAACTCAACTATTAGTCACTCATTGATGACTTATTTAAGGAGTATCTTATTCTCAACCATATATTATTTATCAAGTCATTCCTCACTATTCCTTCAATTATTCTTTTCAAAACCACTTTTGACTCAATGAGTATTATTTATCAAACAATCATTTTTTACTAAGATAGAAAATATAAGTGTTTGTATGATCAATATATCATTAGGTTAAATTTGCATACTAGGGAGTGCTTGCATCTTACAATGAATACAAAGTTTAAGCTCTCTCAAAGTTTAGATTCGATGTTTCCTCTCGAAGTGTTGCATTTTCTGACATGTATAATGGATAAATACTCTTTACTAGCTTGCGTTTTATAGTCTTATATTTATTTCAAGAAAAGTAATCACTAACACAACAAGTAATAGATCACAAATATAAAATGTTACAAATGTGATCAGTTGAGACATGTGAAAAAGATGTGCAAATCTCAACATATCGAAAAAAATGTCAAGATTGTAAAAAATAAATGAAAAGATTGTAAAAAATATGTTTCTAAGATTAATCAAAATTTATTGAGTGTTGCTTAATTATCAGAGAAACCTCATAAGATATATTTTGAAAACAAACATATGTGATTAAAAATGTAAACAACCTAAAAATATTCAAAATTCATAAAAAAACATAAGTTTTTCTTCAAAATTTATTTCATGAAACATATTTGATGAAAGAGAAATTGACTAAAAATAAAAAAAGATGGATATCTCATGAATAAGTTTGATGTTAAAAAGAAGAAAATAGATGAAGAATTTTTCCTTAAATATTCAATGTTACTATCATGAAAAATTCACAAAAAGATCAGAAAAAAAAATAATGAGAATGTCAAGAACGAAGATGTGATTCTATAAAAAAAAAAAAAAAAAAAAAAAAAAAAAATTACAAACAAAATAACAGGAGAAAATCAAACATTAAAAAGAAAGAGAATCAAATTTTAAATTTTAAATAAAAAAAATATTAAATAAGGAAGAATGTTGAGAACATTTACTTAATATATTTTATTTAAATTAATTTTTAAAAAATATGTTAAATTTTTTAAATATCTTTTAGGTAAAAATAAAAATACATTTATTTTTTATTTAAATTTAAAGAATAAGATTGAGGTATTATTAATATTAAATATTTTATTATTTTTTGTAGTACATAAATAAAATAAATAATAAACTCTTTCCTATAATATATCTCTTATCTTTTTAAAATATATTTCCAAACATCAATCAGTGCACCTGGAAGCAAAAAGTCGCGTCATCCCATTTGTCGTGACTAGTTTCTAGTAGTTTTTAACTATTTGAAGAGAGTACTATAAATTGGAGCTTTTACATTAAAATAAATTAAAAATTGAGAAAATCTTACTACAAATCATTTAAATACCACATATTTTTCCTAATGTAAATTGGTTGATATGTAGATTAAATTTAATTTTAGTTACTTGTGAGAGATAGTATGTATGAATTGTTGTCATAAAGAGAAAATAAATTCAACATAAAATGAATATGATATAGCAAGTAGTTAAAGTTAAGAAGCCACTAAGGCAGATATGGAAAAGACTTTGACTTTAAAAATATGAATGAGAAGATCTGCCAATTGTTTCATTGGTGTTCCAAATGTAAAGTCTCCGGTCACCACCGGCGGAAGGCCGGAACCAACCATGTGCTATGAAAAAGTCAATCTTTTCACTTACCCGTATAAACTAAATTCCAAAAGCTTTTCACTTTCACACACACCAAACAAAAACTTCTTTGTTTTTTTCTCTCTCTCAACCACACATTATTCTGCTATACTTGTTTCACTTTCTAACGTTTCTTCTCCTTAGATTTCCAGATCCGTCTTGTGCAGAGGTTCCCTACACAACTCATTTCTCTTTGTTAGATCCACACAATCACAAGGTACCTCTCTCTGATTCAATTTTTATTTTCATCGAAATAGGACCAGGCAAAACTAAACCTATGAGTATTATTATTGTTGTCTCAAAAGTTTGCTATGTTGTCTTATTCAAGGTTTTGTTTTTTGGAAGGCTCTTTAAAGTCTTAATTTTACTGCTGATTTTGTTGAATCCTGTTGTTTATCTGAATTCTGACTCGGCTTGAATCACTATTTACTGTTTTATACTGTGTTCCAGAACCACTTTTTCTGATGAACAGTCCTGCATACACCAGATAAAGAAAAAACAATATTGTGAATATATAAATCTATTAAAATATATGGCGAGGATATTCATTTTTGTATCTATTCTTCAACAATATTAGAAACGAATATTATATTTTTATTCTGCAACTTCCCAATCTCACTAAACAGGTAACTGCCATAACCTTTTATCCCATTTTCTACTAAGCAAACTGCTATATTTCGTTTCTTTTTGTCTATCCGCTGTTACCATTTTTAATCATAAGCACACAACAACTCTTTTGTTGTTACAAGTTAGCATAGTCTGAGAAGGTATGTTTATCTATCAATTTTAGTTACATATATAGTCGCACAGAGTTGTGTGTTTCTGCTAGTGAAAAGTAGAGAATGTAAAACCCCATTCTAGTTTATGAATTTGTGAAGTATATTTTAGTTCTGTAATTAAAAATATATTAAGTAAATTTTTAAAATTTAATCTCTTAATAGTTTTAATTCTGTTAGAGATTATAGTATAATAGTATTAACTTAAAGATTTAGTGACTATAACAACAGTTTCAGGAAGCGAGTATGTTTAAAATTGAAACTTCACTTATTTTAGGAATAAAAATCTTTGTAGGGTCACTTTTTGGCCGGCACCACAAGAATCTGGCTCTGAAGCCAAGTGATATTGATTTCAATCACTATCAGCTTCTTATCTGTGTCCTGCTATTTGTCAAGCTATTTAATTCTTTATGGAAAGAGCGTCTTATGTTATTAGTTTTTCAAAATTTTAATTTGTTATCTTCTATGGTGTATCCATTTGAACTTAAGCGTACATGTTGATCTAAAGTTTTGAAATGGATTAGATAGAGTTTCTAGAAATAATGATGTATTAATATATGCTTGTATTGTATATTTATCTTAATTTCAATAGCTTATCCTTCTCTATGTTTATAATGTGAAATCCTTTATACATGTTTATAATTTGGTTATATGGGCTGTTACATAACTTCTATAAAACGAGAATTAATTCAAGATCTGAATCATCGAATTTTCGTTTAACAAGTCTGATTTATTGATTGCATGAAGTATGAATTTGCTTTCTATTCTATTTTAACGTTCCAAGCCACCATTCACTGCAGTCACCCATATCTCTTTTGTGGCAGGAAATTGTGTCCATGACAAGGCATTGGTTACCTTAAGATCATATAAGAAATACTCCAGACATTCTCCATTTTGATCAAGAAAAACCAGAAATGTTACCTCAAACATTAGCTATTCCTGCAATACTCCTTGTGGTGTTCATATTTATTGTATCAGTTGCTGTGTTAAAACCAAAACAAGGCCAAGATAATGGAAAACATCCACCTGGTCCCAAGCCCCTGCCAATTATTGGTCATCTCCACATGCTAGGGAAATTACCACACCGCACCCTTCAATCCCTTGCAGCAAAATATGGACCTATAATGTCCTTGAAGCTAGGACAGGTTCCAACCATTGTGATATCCTCTCCTGAAACAGCTGAACTATTCCTCAAGACCCATGATCTTACTTTTGCTTCCAGGCCTAAAAGCATCTCATCCCACTATATTTCCTATGGTGGCAAGGGCTTAGTTTTTTCTGAGTATGGTCCCTACTGGCGCAACATGAGGAAACTGTGCACAGTACAACTTCTGATTGCATCAAAAGTTGAGATGTTTTCTCCTTTGAGAAGTGAGCAGTTGGCAGAGTTTGTCAGGTTTCTCCAGAAAACAGCATCATCGCGTGAGGTTATGGATCTCAGTGATACTGTAGGGGATCTCATCGAGAATCTCACCTTTAAAATGATCTTTGGTCGCAGTAAGGACGATAGATTCGATGTAAAGAACCTTGTTCGTGAAGTATTGAACTTGACAGGAACTTTCAACGTTGCAGATTATTTACCTTGGCTACGCATGTTTGATCTTCAGGTATGAAATGCTACTAGATATTGTTAACACTTGGCATATCCCGTATGATATTCTGCATAATTTGTTAATGATCTTTCACAGTTTAGACTTTATTGTGATTTTGATGGTTTAGAATTAAACAATTCAAGCTTCTACCAGCACAGCGTAACATAATTGACATATAACATTGTTCTTTAATCATCATGTGGCAAGAAATTTGATCTTCAGGTCTATCAAGAGATCAATTAATCCCTTATGTAGTGTCTTAAACAAGATTATCTTTGAAGGACAAAATCTGTGCTGAACAAAAAATCATACTAGGAAGTTCGTCCAAACTAACAATTCGACTTCATTTTCTGATGTGACTTTCATTTCATTATTATCACTTATGATTTTACCCTTAAACAATGAGATATTAATCCAATCACTGGCATATCAGGGACTAGTAAAACGATTAAAGAAAGTGTGCAAATCATTTGACATAGTCATGGAGCAGATTATCAAAGACCATGAACAATATTCTGATAAAGAGAAAAAAGGCCAAAAGGACTTTGTGGACATATTCCTTGAGCTTCTGCATCAACCCCTGGATCCTCAAGATGAAAATGGTCCTGTTGTTGAAAGAACACATATCAAGGCTGTTGTGATGACTATGATTATTGCAGGAGTTGACACATCTGCGACAACGGTTGAATGGGCTATGTCAGAACTCTTAAAGCATCCAAGGGTGATGAAGAAACTTCAAGATGAGTTGGGAAGTGTAGTGGGGATGAATAGAAAGGTGGAGGAGAGTGATATTGAAAAATTGCCTTATTTGGACTTAGTGGTGAAGGAGACACTAAGATTGTACCCTGTTGCACCTTTGCTAGTACCTCGTGAGTGTAGAGAAGATGTTACTATAGATGGTTATTGCATAAAGAAAAAGTCAAGGGTGATAGTGAATGCATGGGCTATTGGGAGAGATCCTAAAGTTTGGTCAGATAATGCAGAGGTGTTTTGTCCTGAAAGATTTGCCAACAGCAATGTGGACATAAGAGGATTGGACTTTAGACTCATACCATTTGGTTCAGGTCGTAGAGGGTGCCCTGGGATTCATTTGGGTCTAACCACTGTTAAGATTGTGCTAGCTCAATTGGTTCATTGCTTCAATTGGGAGCTTCCATTAGGCATGTCCCCTGAAGAGTTGGACATGACTGAGAAATTTGGTCTCACAATGCCAAGAAGTAAGCATTTGCTAGCTGTGCCAACTTATCGCCTAGCAGCTGAAGTTGGAAAGGAATAAATTAGGCTATAGTTGCGAAATGTGGTATACTTAAAATTAAATTAGGAAAGGATTTTCTTTTTTTTTGTTTTTTGAACTAAGAATTGGTTCCCACCTTATACTTCTTTGTTGCAATTGGATTAAACCCTGTGCACTGATTGCCGTGGTGTTAATGGTATATTACAAAACTTCAGTATGAAAAGAACTTGTACTATTTTTCTACATTTTTTGTGGTGTTTTTCCCTAATTATATCACCCCTTTTTCTATTTTCTTACAATAACAAGTGGTGGCTAAGTAATTTCTACAAGTTCTAAAATTGTGTAACTTTCATGTTTAACCGATTTACCAATATGAAATAACAGAATATACGAACTAGGAAGTAATTGCATAGAACAGACATTCTGAGAAATAATCTCTCCTGACAAATGTTGAATGCAGAAAATGGAGTCAACTGAAAAACGAAGGATGAGATTCAATTGACGTCACAAGATTTTTCTAAAACACGTAATTTATTAATTCTTATCGTCAAAGATAATGAATGTAATTCTTAATTTATCTATCAGATGCAGCACATTCGGTCGAATCTTTTGCTTATGGGTTCAGTATTCAGATTTATCTTATATAGGAGTTGACTTTCTCTTAATCTAACACATTTTTTCTCTGCCAAAACAATAAAGAAATTCTTAGTTCTGAAAACAAAAAACCAACTGAAAACGTTCTTTTCATATGTTCAAGGATTGTCATTTTCTAGGGATATGTTTTGATATCTTCACCCTGAAAATTTTTAATCAAACACAAAACATCGACCCGGTCACTGCTAATTTTAGTTATAAATGCTTACTTTGGTTGTCAAACAGATTCGAATGAAGTCCATTGAGGATTTTTTCTTCGATCACAAAATCCGTAATCTGATTTCACGAGTAAAAAATCTATAATCATTAACAAAAACAATCAGAGTTATGTGAAGTAGAATGGTCCCAAATTGCAACGAGACACTAATCCTCTTCACTACTTCAACCGTGACATTAACACATTGTCATTACTCAAACCATACATACGAACAAATCAAACATGTGCTTCGGTCAAAGTTTGAAACATTGATTTGACAAATGCTAATAATGTTTTTGCTGAAATAATAACTAATTAACGTTGTTTCATTAAAAATCACATTTGTCTTTTATCACCCAACTTGAATTCATCCATGCACGAGGAAGATATAAATACAGGTCACAACCAATTTCTTTTGCCATCTCCAAAAGCTTCACACACTTCAACAATAAACGAAACAAAACATGTTCCCTCTAACACTACTCATTCTCCTAGCCCCCGTAGTTTCATTAATCTACATCCTACGCACCACCGTCTCACGGCGGAGACAGCCACCGTCTCCTCCGGGGCCGCCACGGTTACCGATAATCGGAAATCTCCACATGCTAGGAGGAACAGAAGCACTCCCACATCGTTCGCTCCAATCCCTGTCCCAACGTTACGGTCCTATAATGTCGTTACAACTGGGAACCGTTCCGACCGTTGTGGTCTCGTCCCCCGAGGCCGCGGAACTGTTCCTCAAAACCCACGACGCCGTGTTCGCGAACAGGCCCAAGTTGGAAGCGGCCCAATACACGTACGGCCCAGAGAGCGTGGCGTTTGCGGAGTACGGCGCGCACTGGCGCGGCGTGAGGAAGGTGTGCACCACGCACCTGCTGAGCGCGTCGAAGGTGGAGGGGTTCGGGCCTCTGAGAAAGAGGGAGGTTGGGGCGATGGTGGAGCGGTTGAGGGAAGCAGCGGCGGCGCGTGAGGTTGTGGACCTTAGTGAGCGCGTGGGGGAAGTTTTGAGGGACATGGCGTGCAAGATGGTGTTGGGAAGGAACAAAGATGATAGGTTTGACTTGAAAGGGATTCTGTCGGAGACCATGAGTGTTTCAGGAGCTTTCAACTTGGCAGATTACGTGCCTTGGTTTCGACCCTTAGATCTTCAGGTTAGCATGTTGATCAAGAAAAAGTTCCACTTTTTATAGTACTTATTTCGATAATTAATGTTTTTGTTCTTGGTGGTCATAGGGATTAACACAACGATCAAAGAAAATCAGTAAAGCACTTGATGAAATGTTGGAGGAGATGATTGAGGAACATGAACAAGCTCCTAAAGCAAAAGGGCACCTCAATGATTTCATTGACACACTACTTTCGTTGAAAGATGCACCTATAATTGATAAGAGAAGCATAAAGGGTATTGTGTTTGACATGATAATTGGTGCATCAGAAACTTCTAGCAACGTGATTGAATGGGCCATTTCAGAACTTGTGCGACATCCAAGAGTGATGGAAAGTCTTCAAGAAGAGCTAAAAGATGTGGTTGGAATGAAGAAGATGGTGGAGGATAATGATTTAGCAAAGCTAAGATATTTGGATATGGTTGTGAAGGAGACCCTAAGGCTACACCCTGTGGTGCCCTTACTAGCCCCTCATGAATCAATGGAAGATATAGTGATAGAAGGGTATTACATAAAGAAGAAGTCACGAATAATAGTAAATGCATGGGCCATAGGGAGGGACCCTAAAGTGTGGTCTGAAAATGCTCAAGTGTTTTACCCTGAAAGATTTATGAATAGCAGTGTAGATTTTAAGGGACAAGACTTTGAGCTTATACCATTTGGGTCTGGTCGTAGAAGCTGCCCAGGAATAGCAATGGGTTTGACCATAGTTAAGTTGGTTATAGCCCAATTGGTACACTGCTTCAAGTGGGAGCTACCTTATGGCATTGGTCACCATGAATTAGATATGAATGAGAAATCAGGGTTGTCAATGCCAAGAGCAACACCTTTGCTTCTGATTCCAACTTATCGTCTACTTCATGAAGCTTTGGTCAATTAATTTAGACATGACATAATGGTGATGAGTCTCTCATATCGTAGAAGGGAAATGAGAAAGAAAATTGGATTCCATGCATGGTGTAGTTTCAACTTGTCACCCTCTTCATTGTAGTTTGGAATTTTACCTTCGTTTTTGCTTTGTACATGCATAAGTAGTAGTTTTGTTCTAGGTAGGCAATTACTTCTTTTTTGTAAAATTTTGTTGGCTAGAAATAATCTGTTATTATCTTTAATCTGGTCTTCTTACACAATTGCATTTGATACCATGATGAATGATCACACATGTTTGCCTTTAGAACACATAAAACACCATTTGTTGCAACCAATCACCACCTCCAAGTAACCAGAAATAATAAACCATAATATTTGAAAAATAGCCAATTAAAATCAAAGAAATAACATTATAGATAAAGACAAACATGCACCTGGATTGTAAATAGGTATTTGTAATGTAAATAGAATTACACAATTCCGTTTTGTAAAAGAAAAACGCAAAGTCATTTAAAAAACGTAATTAAATGTCTAACAGAGAAATAATACATTGACACGTTAAACTGTTACCAATACCAAATTTTGCTTAATCATCTTCAATAAATTTAGAGAACGTTTAAAATTGATTAAGAAAATCATTTTAGTTATAAAGTTTGTTGGATTTTCTTAAATACATTCTTCCTAATGTGTACAATTTCCTTTAAGATAATGTCTTTAATATAACATAATCTAATATTGTTGTGTTTTGTTACTTCCTAATAAATGTTATTTTTACGCATCTTTGATTATCACAAAATACATTGATATTTTATGGAGTAACTCCTAGTTCATTTGTCAATGTTTGCACTTATATATTCTTAAGTTGCAAAATTGGTGGATATATGATTTAAAATGTTGTATAGTAAACGAGTCTCAGCCACTACATTCTAAATGAGGGTTTTACTCATTCACCTTGTATTTATTTGTCATCAATAAAAATTGAAAGATTGCTAAAATGAATTCAACATTCAATTTTAATGATAAAAAACATAGTACAAGTCAATATATTTGATATAAATACTAGATATTATTTGGAACATAAATCATCTCAAACATTTGCAATATTTCAAGTTTCTTCCAACATATTACCACCTAAAAGTTCACATGGGAAGGTAAAATGGATGAAAACAATTGTATAGAAAATATACTTACAAGAAGTTTTATTTTATGAATTATAATTTTAATTCTTCATATCTTAAAGTATAATTTTAATCTTATTGAAAAAATTATTATACAATATCTTAATTTATTTTTTATGAGTATACATTATCACATTAATTTGAGGACTCGCATTTTAACCAATGTTTTATTTTATTATTAATATTTTTTAAATGAATAAAAAAATATTTTTTATTTTCATAATGTAGGGTCTTCAATTTATATTACATTCTAAAGAAAATATTTCATAAGATTCAAGTATTAAAGTTATAAGTATATTGATATATTTTCTAAGAAATTAAATTGGTTAATTATTATATTTAAATATGTTAGTTAATCGGATTAAAAAATTGGAAAACTAAAAATCGAATATTTGTAAGATTTCATATTTAATTGATCCCAATTAAATACGAAGGAATACAACCACAACAAGACCTAGAAAAATATTTTGAAAGTGATAAAAATAAAAAAGAAATGGAGTAAAGTGTTTGAATAAATAACTATAAAATGTTTAAGACAACAATTACAGTAACAGTTTTCTAATGGAAAATGCATGGTGTCAAAGTAGTTATTTCCTTTTTCTAAGGTGGTTATTTCACAGAACCTTCTTCCGTAGGAACAGAGTACTGAACACGTTTTCTGCAGCTAAGATAAGAGAAACTATTGATTGACCAAGTCCTGTCTGATATCATATGACACAGTAGACTAAAGACTGATTGGTAGCTACACATTCTTCATTCATCTTTTTCCTTTCTCTTCATCTTCTTCTTCTGCAGCTGCTGCTTCTGCTGCTACAGAGATGGAAGATGATCAATTTCCTCAGATCAAAGGTGTTGTTATAATCTCCCTCCCTCCCCCAGATAACCCTTCTTTGGGCAAAACCATTACTGCTTTTACTTTCTCTGACCCTTCTTCTCCTCAACCCTCACTTCTTCAACAATCCCACCAACACCAAACAAACCTCAATGATCACTACAACAACACTGACCCTCCCCTTCACTCCTACCCGTCTGATTCTCAGCTTGGTTTTTCACGCAGAAGACTCTTCCACAGCACCCCAGTGAGGTTTTTCTCCTTCTTTGGTGTTCTTCTCCTTGCTCTCTTTCTCTATGGTTCTGTTTCTTCAACCACCACTCTCGAACTGAGTGGCCCCAAGAATGATGGTGATGATGATGGCAAACCCGGATCATATTTGTTGCCTTTGTATCCTAAATTTGGTGTTTTGGGGAAGAAGAATATGAAGCTCCAACTGGGGAAGCTTGTTCATAAAGAAAAGCTTTTGACACAGAGAAAAAATAGGGTTGGTTCTGAGGTTGTGGCCGTTGACTCTTCTTCGGTTTTTCCTGTCAGCGGCAATGTTTTTCCAGACGGGTATGATCAAAATCGTTGCTTTTGCTGATTTGATTGTTGGGTTTACGAAGAAGATTGAAAGTAAAATTGAAGAATTTAAATGTTTCTTTTTGACTTAGTAATTTAATAATTAATATAGAAGCTCTGCTTCAGTTATAAGTGCAACCGCATCAGCAACATAGTTTCTGTAATTATACTACTGCTGCTATGAAATTCATAAAGAAAGAAAAATGGTTTTTATCCATTAATGTCTTTAATACCCATTAGTATAGTAGTACATTTCCTTTTGTCATTTTATCTACCATTTTGTCATGTGGATGTATTATGATGGCACATCTTGTGCTATTTCTATGCATTAATAATATTCAGTGTTTGGTAGGAACTACCATTTTTGGTAACTCCTTCCCTGATGTGATGACTTAGCAACATGTTCTTCCCTGCAGGTTGTATTTCACTATTTTACGTGTTGGAAATCCTCCAAAAAGTTATTTTCTTGATGTGGATACAGGGAGTGACTTAACTTGGATGCAGTGTGATGCTCCTTGCAAAAGTTGTGGAAAGGTATAATTTATTATTAATCAAATATCAATCCACCTCAGTTAGATTCATATGGAATTTTTAAGGGGTGCACATGTGAAATATCTATATAAATCAGGTTGCCATTTTCTTGTGTATGAACTGTGTCAAAGTAAGCAGAAAGTTAGAAAATGCCTCTCAGCAATAGGAACTATAGAGTATAGAAATAACTTAGTTACTAGATGTTTGAGAAATTGCCTAGGTTGATTTTTTTTGCATTTGAGAACTGTATTCACTCGAAGGATAAAATTAATACAGGGAGCTTATGCCCTATACAAGCCAACAAGATCCAATGTAGTGTCATCCATGGACTCTCTCTGCTTTGATGTTCAGAAAAATCAGAAAGATTGGCATCACGAAAGTTTGCAACAGTGTGACTATGAAATTGAATATGCGGATCGGAGTTCTTCTTTGGGGGTTCTTATTAGAGACGAGCTTCATCTTGTAACTACCAATGGATCCAAAACCAAGCTAAATTTTGTTTTTGGGTACGAATAATGAATCCCCTTTTGCAGCTCTACCTTTTTCTTTATATTATAAGAAATTGATGATCCATTCAATGCAATACTTTTGTATTAAGGTGTGGATATGATCAAGAAGGCTTACTTTTGAACACATTGGCGACCACAGATGGAATCATGGGACTGAGCAGGGCAAAAGTGAGCCTACCTTATCAGTTAGCAAGTAAAGGGCTTATTAAGAATGTGGTTGGTCATTGCTTGAGCAATGATGAAGTTGGTGGTGGCTACATGTTCTTGGGTGATGATTTCTTGCCATATTGGGGCATGACTTGGGTACCTATGGCATATACCCTCACTACGTGAGTATAATTTCTTAATTAAGAATGTGCTTGTTCTCTATTAATTATAAAGTGAGTTTAATTTTCTTTTGTGAAACTGCAATGAATTTCCACTTTGAGAATGTCAAGATTTATATTCCCAAATTGTTTTATATTTTTTTCTTAAAATCTCCATATTTTAAAAGCTTTTTATGTATCTACTTTTTTCCCAGCACTATTCTGAAGTTTGTTCTGATTCTTCTCTGATTTAAATGTGGCATGCACTCTAATCTATAGGGATTTATACCAAACTGAGATTCTTGGAATAAATTATGGAAATCGGCAACTCAGTTTTGAGGGCCAAAGCAAAGTAGGGAAGGTGGTTTTTGATAGTGGCAGTTCTTATACATATTTCCCAAAAGAAGCATACTTGGATCTTGTTGCTTCTGTGAGTTTTTACATTTACCAATCTGGAACCATTTTGACATTTTTCTTGAGTCCGTTCTTGAACACCACAAATTCATTATTTATGTGTATTGGTGCAGCTTAATGAAGTTTCTGGGTTGAGACTCATTCAAGATGATTCAGATACTACTTTACCCATTTGCTGGCAAGCAAATTTCCCAATCAAGTAAGATAAATTACTCAAGTTGCAATTATTTTTTGCATGTATAATAACTAAAGTAATAAAATTTATAAAGCAATCAAGATCTGAACTGGATTACATTGGAGCATGTTGTTCTAAAATTCATGTCACATGCATGCAGATCTGTGAAAGATGTCAAGGATTACTTCAAGACCTTAACTCTTCGGTTTGGAAGCAAGTGGTGGATTTTGTCCACAATGTTTCAGATACCACCAGAGGGTTACTTGATCATTAGTGTAATCCTCTCTTTCTATTACAACTTCTTGTTCCAACTGATTTTGTTATTGTCATGTATTCTAAAAAGCTACCTTTTGCTGCAGAACAAAGGCCATGTGTGCTTGGGAATCCTTGATGGTAGTAATGTAAACGATGGATCCTCAATTATTCTTGGAGGTACTCTCACCCTCATGAAAGCATGCAAGCTTATTCTGATGCAATTTTTCCTGCCTATATTCTTACAAATAATTTCTATTTTATGTGTGTCAATGTTTGAAATCAAATGCTATAGAGATTCTATCACTGTTAGAGTAATCAAAGTTATGATAAATTAGTTCCTGGACTATTTCAGTTCTGAAATTTTATGATATCTCCACTGCATGAACATGAAACATTAGCAAAAAGATGATAGCACTTGGTATGACAATATACCAATTATAGCATTTGACATTTTGATTTTTGGTTCTTCCAATCATCATCTTGCTCCTTTTAACTGGCTATACTTTAAGTAGTGAAATTTTCCACTTTTGTGTAGCATCATTCTTTTCCTCTCTTTTGCTCAACTTTTAAGTGATAATTTGGTTCTCCTTACTGATTATGACCTTTGCAGACATTTCATTCAGAGGATACTTAGTTGTGTATGATAATGCAAAGCAAAAAATTGGTTGGAAGCGAGCAGACTGTGGCATTTCAAGCAGAAGATTGAGAAGGAAAAACAATTTTATCCCTGATAGCATGCTATAATTTACTCTGGGAAAAACAATATAACTTATAGTATTTAGATCCTTTCATGGTAAAGTCTAAGATTCATGAATAAAACAGCCAATGTACAGTTACACCCAAAATATAGGAACTTAGAAGAGTAATGGAAATAATAGGTTACTTTATTGTACTCCAATAACTTTTTGATTACCAACACTTTTTTAAACTTTTTCTCTTGCTGGTTTAAATTCATTGGAAACAGTCAGAATTGGTGGTTCTTAATGGATTTCATTTAACAAGAGTGTTTGAAATGCATATTATTTTTAGTTTGCTTTCCTTTTTTATTTGCTATTATTTCCTTTTTCTAAATATAAAATGCATATAACTAATTTATAAGGTGTATATTTTTCAAAATTATTGGTAGATAATTTATGTATGGAGAGAGGACGTTAATAGAATAGTTTTCATATCTAAAATAAACCCTAATAAAGATAATTAAGAAAAGGGTATTATAAAAGAAGCCTATAATTATTATTAGGTGGATGGGGGAATATACATAAATAAACAGTTCAACTGAATTATAGCTATTCAGGTATGGCAAATTCAAGATGTAATGGTAATATACAATAAATAAAGGTAGAAAAACAGAGATGGTAATATAAAAGAACAATAAAAGGACTTTGGATTGATATTCCAAATATTATTTACATTTCTTTAAAAATCTTACAAATTTTAAAATAATAATGCAATAAAGATATAATATCTAGCATTTTGAAAGATTTGCAGTGTTTATTTGGATTTACAACGAACAAATTTAAATTAACTTTTAAGATTTGAAAGAATTATACCAATTTTAAAAGTATCTAAAATTATAAGATTAATTCAAAATATAAAACCAGAGTGAAAAATGCTTAAAGTATACTAAAAACGTCATAATTGAACTAATATGAGCAATTAAAGTACAAAAATAAAACATATAAAACTAAATTAAAACAAAATTATAACTTTTTTAAAATATAAAAATCAAAATTTACAGAAAAATAATATATATGTAATTTATTTTATAGTAATATTATACTGGTCAGATACTAGAAGAAGAAAAATAATTAATAGTCTTCTTTATCCCAAACTGCCAAAATAGAAAATTAATTTGAGAGTGAAAGATCACACTTTCCATCATTCATCGCAACAAATCCCCCACCACCAACAATGTCGGAACCGCCGCCGTCACAACACTTATCGCCGGAAAACGACGTCACAATGTCCCCCCAAAACTCCTCCGAAGAACCAGACTCCTCCCTCCCCACCCAACTGACGCCCGAGCCCGCCGTTGCGGACTCCCCAGACTCTACCACGACCCGACAAGAGCCGGTCCCACCGCCGCGAAAACGTCGCCGCCGCAAGAAGTTCTTCACGGAACTCAACGCTCCGTCCTCCACTCGCCGAAGCGACGTAGCCAAGGACTGCGATGTGGAAGCCCTAATCGCGATCTCGGTGGGGTTCCCCGTGGACTCGTTAACCGAGGAAGAGATCGAAGCGAACGTGGTTTCCACCGTCGGTGGCTCCGAACAATCAAACTACATCGTCGTCCGAAACCACATACTGGCGCGGTGGCGGTCCAATGTTTCGGTTTGGTTGACCCACGACCGGGCCCTCCGGTCGATCCGGTCGGAGCACAAGGGTTTGGTCGAAAGCGCGTACCGGTTCCTCCTGGAGCACGGTTACATCAACTTCGGCCTTGCGCAGGAGATAAAAACCCTAAAGCTGAAACCTTTCGATGGGTCTGATCGAGGAACGGTGATTGTGATTGGTGCTGGGTTCGCGGGTTTAGTTGCAGCTAGACAATTGGTGTTCATGGGGTTTAAAGTGGTGATTTTGGAGGGTAGGACCCGACCCGGTGGGAGGGTGAAGACGAAGAAGATGAGTGGTGATGGTGTTGAGGCTGCAGCCGATTTCGGTGGGAGTGTCCTCACCGGAATAAATGGTAACCCTCTTGGGGTACTTGCTAGACAATTGGGTTTGCCTCTGCATAAGGTGAGGGATATTTGTCCTCTCTATTTGCCTGATGGGAGGAGTGTTGACTCTGAGGTTGACTCTAGGGTTGAGGTTTCGTTTAACAAGTTGTTGGAGAGGGTTTGTAAGCTTAGACAGGCCATGATTGAGGAGGTGAAGTCAGTGGATGTGCCATTGGGGACGGCGTTGGAGGCTTTCAGAAGGGTTTACAAGGTGGCTGAGGATAAGGAGGAGAGGATGCTGCTGAATTGGCACCTTGCAAATTTGGAGTATGCCAATGCAACTCTCATGGCGAATTTGTCCATGGCGTATTGGGATCAGGATGATCCCTATGAGATGGGGGGTGATCACTGCTTCATTCCAGGGGGGAATGAGACATTTGTTCGTGCATTGGCAGAGGATCTGCCGATTTTCTATGGGAGGACTGTGGAGTGTGTGAAGTATGGGAATGATGGGGTGGCGGTTTCTGCTGGTGGGATGGAGTTTAGAGGGGATATGGTGCTTTGTACTGTGCCATTGGGGGTGCTTAAGAAGGGGGATATTGAGTTTGTGCCTGAGCTTCCTCAGAGGAAGAAGGATGCTATTCGTAGGTTGGGGTTTGGGTTGTTGAATAAGGTTGCAATGTTGTTTCCATATAATTTCTGGGGTGGGGACATTGATACTTTTGGTCATTTGACTGAGGATTTGAGTATGAGGGGTGAGTTTTTTCTGTTCTATAGCTACTCCTCCGTGTCTGGGGGCCCGCTTCTGGTGGCACTTGTTGCTGGGGAAGCTGCAATTAGGTTTGAGATGATGTCACCGGTGGAGTCTGTGAAAAGGGTGTTGGACATTCTGAAGGATATTTTCAATCCAAAGGGGATTGTTGTTCCGGATCCGGTTCAGGCGGTGTGTACTCGGTGGGGGAAGGATCACTTTGCATATGGATCTTACTCTTATGTTGCTGTTGGGTCTTCAGGAGATGATTATGACATTCTTGCAGAGAGTGTTGGGAATGGAAGAGTGTTCTTTGCTGGAGAGGCAACCAGCAAGCAGTATCCTGCGACTATGCATGGAGCTTTTCTCAGTGGAATGAGAGAGGCTGCAAACATTTTGAGGGTGGCAAAGAGGAGGTCTTCAATGCCTGCTTTTGACACATCAAAAAGTAACACTCAGGAGGATGATGATTTGCACAAACTGTTTTTGAAACCTGATGTGACATTTGGTAGTTTCTCTGCTTTGTATGATCCAAAACTGAATGATGTTGATTCCAGTTCATTACTGAGGATTAAAATTGGAGGCGCTGTATTGGACTCTGGCAATCTTTATCTCTATGCCTTAGTCCCAAAGAAGAGGGTGATTGAGTTGAGTCAGGTGGAGGGAGATGAGAACAGGATGAGAATTTTAAACCGCAGTTTTGGTGTGAGTTTAGTTGGGAGGAAGGGTTTAAGTGGTGCTGCTGAATCTCTTATTGGCAGCATAAAATTGTCTAGACCCAACTTTGATGGAGTGGAAAATTGTGTTATGGCTGGAAAGGAAAATTCTTAGCAGCATCATGGAGAATAGAACTTCCTTGATCCTGTTATACTGAACCTGTATTTTTCTTCGATCTAGTTAGATTCTGACCAATTTTTCCACATATTAGCCATTTTTTCCAATGATGTTCTACAATGAACAAAATTAGTTAGCAGCACTGTTTTCTCTTTATGATTTTGAATGTAAAAATATTTAGGTTGAAGCTGATAACTCTACTAATATTCTTCAAGAACTATATTTATTCGGAAGACTCGACCAAAGTCTCCTTTCAGTTACACCACTGGTGGTGGGAATAAAGTAACTTTCTCACCATTTATAGAACACTGGGATATGCAATGGTTGGAACATCCACAAGGCTTTACTGGTTGGGATTGAGCCCAAACGTATTTAATTATTTTATACTTATATAGCCTTTTGTTTCTTGCACTTTCTTATTGGACCTTCCATTTATTTTAAAATAATTACTTTTTCCTTTATATTTCATAAAAATTATAGTTTTTAATATCTATTTTGGAAGTCTTCTGTATTGAATAATATAAAATAATAGGATTGTTAGCAATTTAAAGTATATTTTTAAAGTTTTGAATTAAAAGTTTCATATAACTCTTTCTAAAATATTTAATCTAAAATTATAATTTTAAATTCTGAATTTGTCAACTTAAAATTATGAAAAGTAAAAATTATTTTTTAAAATATAAAATTTGAAAAATGTTTTATCAATAAAATTATAATTATTTTTTATAAATAAAATAAGAAAAGTGAGTATATAATTATAATCTAAATGGTTAATCCTTAAAATTCAACCCAAAAGCTTGTTAACATTTCTCACTTTTCATGAAAATACAGAATGTTTGTTTTATTAATAATCCAAACCGAATGGTCCCACTTTTTTCTTATTAGTTAGTGATCTTTTAAAATGTACATATTTTAAGCAGATAATGAATATATTGATTGTATTGTAAATCAAAATTTCATACAAAATATGTTGACATTGGTAAACCATATAATTAGTGGTAGTCAAAACCCATCTCACTTCCTAACAATGTTTTTTCACTACAAAGAACCTGGTAATACGGATGAAATGAAAGCAAAGCAGGATCACCACAATAATATGTGATACAAAAGATTGGGCAAGTTGGCGTGTCGCCAATTACACAACAAAATGTAAATCTTATATAAAAAAGAAGAAAAACTAACGACAACATGCAGACTGATCTAGCTAGACATCTTGACTTGATCACTAGATTGTAGTGCTTGAGAGGCAAAAAACCTAACATCAACATCTGGATCCTCACTCAGCTCAACCAGACAGGGACGGATGCTATTCTCAACAACCTTCATTATTCCAACCATAATTAGTTAAAGAGACAATAAAACTTAAAGAGACATTAAAAAAATTATGCAAGGGAGAGAGCAACCCAATGGGCTTCTATCAAACAGTAATGCATTTCATATCACTTCTCACTGCCACAAGCTTTATTGAAAACAAACTATAGTCTATTGAGAAGTATTGGGACAGATATTTTCAAGTGATAATATTACCATTTACCAGTACCAAACAGCCAGCTTAGCTTTCAACCAACTGGTTTTGTAATCCAAGCATTTTCCACAAGTAACTAGTTTTAAATTCTTTTTGTAGTCAAGAATTCAAAAAAAAAAAAATCCAAAGTAGCATAAAATAAAGTACAATAGAAAATAACCTGGACCTCAATATTTCTAAATCAAATTAATATATAATATAGCTCCTCTGATTAATTTTCAAGATACAAGTTTTTTAGTTTAGAAATCCATACTGTATTGTAATGCAAGTAACTATGGGATGGAAGTATGTTAAAGATGAAACCTTAAATGGAAGCTACTTACAGACTGATCAACAATTGGGATGAGAGACTGCAACACTTTGGCTACATTAAATTTGATATTGGGTACCCTGCAAGACATGTTATGAGTAATGGCTCAAAGGAAGACACACAAAAGGAGTAAGGACTCTACAATTTTACCTATCTTTTGATGCATTAATGACCAGAGGGAGAAGTTTTGAAGTTGTAATCTCCGAGCCCAAAACAGGAGCCAGTAGAGAAATTGCTTGTAGGATCGTCATTCGATACAGATAATGCGGATCAGTAACCATGTCCAAAACCTGCAAAGGATACGAAAGTTCTTTAGATAATAGCATTCAGGACATATTTTTAAAACCCTTGAATTAATAAGAAAAGTGTCTGTCTATTGTAACAAAATTTTCAGCACACTTTCTACAAAGTCGATAGAATAGAATCTTTCCCCAGCACCACCGCACCTAATTCCAAAGCTAGGGTTTCTTTAAATGATATAAACCTTGTTTTCCTTCTCTCGATTGCTTTAAATAATATAAGACTTTCCCTTTTCTTTTCACTTTAACTTTTTAGTCCTGTGTAATTGCTTTTGCAGCTCGCAACCCCTTTCCAACAGTTCGTTTCATTTCTTTATGTCGTCTAACTTAGTTTTTCATTAACATTATTTCAAAATCAATATTATCTTGTAATTTTTTGTTTTCTTATTACTCTATAGTTGATTGATTATGGGTTTTACGCTTAGGCTAAGATGTCAATGCCAAAATATTTGAACTGGGAAATGATCAAGAAACCAATATTAATGTTTTTTAATTGGTCTTTTACAAAACAAATTTCATCACCTAAGCAAAATTGGCCGTAGATAGAAGTCCTACAAGCCAGGGTAAACATTTCAAAAGATATTGTTAGAGGATGCTCTATGATATCAGTGGTGTAGTAATCCTTTCCTGTAGTTCAAGGTAAAATATACTGCAAATGTACATCAACAAACTAAGCGCCTCTATTAAAACCTGGGGAATAATGTGTTGCATTGCCCAATCCGGTCCAAATTCTTCTGCTAAGCGTTTGATATTATTTGCCGCCGCGTCACGGATTGAGTATACCTACAAATACATGAGCATACAGTAGACAAAGTCAACATGATACAATGAATCTAAATAACAAATAATAAAATAAAAAGGAGAATGGCATTGAACACCCCTGCCCCTAGTAAAAAGGATAGAAAGATATAAGCGCCATGGAAAAGCCAAGTACTGTGGTAGAGTTTGACCTGACTTATTTATTTAAAAGTTACGTTTTAAAGCTAATAATGAGAGCTTTAAAATTAAAGCAAAAACCGCATTATTATTATTATTATTTGATAAACAAAGAACTTCTTAAGAAAGACAGAAGGTACAACTACAAGATGATAGTATATCCTCCAAAGCTAATACAAGAAAGAACCGAAAAGAGCACGTAAAAATCAAGAACATGTAAAATGTAGCACTGCATGTCAATCTCTCTGAAGAACTAGAAAGTCCTTTAGACCACAAAGAAGTTAAGTGCACAACCTATCCCAAATCCTTTTGGCATTTCTTTCCAACCAAATATACCAAAAATGGAGCACAGTGCCAAATCCTTTTGGCTGCTCTAAAGGTGTTAAAACCTCTGAAATTAACAGAAAAACTTGTAGAGATCCTTGGGGCAAACCCAATCTTCACCAACAGCACCGTACAAATTCCCAAAGACATGTAATTCTATTATTTCTTTTAGCTTAAAAGATACAAACTTCCATAAACTAAACATTTGTTTACCAAAACAATACACACACACACACACACACAATATATATATATGAAATTTATAATAAAATTTGTAAAGCTCGAGACAACTAACTTGTTTTCAATAAAATAGACTAAAAAAATAAGACTAGAACCAACTGAGAATAATTGCACTTGCTTCACAAACCTTGTCCTTTAGCCATTGCATGCAAAGAGCACCGAGCTTATCATCAAAAAAGCCTACCCCCAATTGGCTTGCCAGTAAGGGTATATATTCTATAATAGCAAGTCGAACTCTCCAGTGCCGATCCTCAGCAAGCTCAACTATAGCTGGCAACAGAGACTGCGATAACAAATCGATCCCAATAACCTGCAATCCACATGTAAAATTACAAGTTCAATAGAGGGAAAATGTGAAAAATAATAATTTCGAAACGTACATAGCCATTGTAAAAGAATGTTGAATTTAAGCCACAAACCTGATTCACTTGATCAAGCTTGCTGATAATATTTAGCCTGACATCAGGGAATTCGTCTTTCAAAAGAGAAAGGAAAATAGGCAGAAGTTGCTCAATTGTTGCATCCTGTAACCACCACAAAATTATTGTAAAAGCAAGAAGGCACGTAAGTTGAATTGCTTTTAGCTAGGAAGGAACAGTTTCAAGATTTGAGGAATAGAATCAAATATTTGAGCAGAGTATTAGAAAACAGAAACAAACATGCTTGTATGAGGAGATGAAAAACAATGAAGTGGAGAAGATAGGTAGAGGTCCAAAAATAAAATAGAGCAAGATCACTGAGATGAAAGGTTTTAATTTTCAGTTTTTCATATTATGTACAGACCAGAGTATTATTAACGAATTTTTATTATTGAGGGGGATGGCCAAAGTTTGGAAAGCAAACAAACATTACTTCTCGTTTTTCTCCCTCATAACAATTAAATACTTAAGTCACATTTGGAAAGCCTTATGCTATTTATTCATATGATAACCTAAGCCGTGTGATTTTCTATCTTTTTAAAACACCTCTTTTAGACACATTTGTAAGTGTCCTAATTTTATGATCGTATAGTTTAAAAGTTTAGATAAAGACTCGTACCTTCCCCAACACTGGTGCCATTCCCATTATAACGGAAGCCAATGCAGAGCGAACATGTTGAGATGAATCGCTCGATAGCTCCTATAGTAGGTAAACTTGATCGATTGTAATTGAACTATTATCGTAAATTCTAAAACAGTAGGAGTCCCAAAAAAACTGTATACCTTCACACAGGGTAGAATATGCTGAATGGCAAGTTCAGGATTTAGTATGCGGGAGAACTTAGTTACTTTCCCAGCAGCAGCGATACGTACTTCAGCCTCATTATCACGCAGCAGCCTAACATAGGCAGGAACCAATTCTGACCTACAAATGCATCACATTTATATAAACAGTCAACTAGAATCTAGGAAAAACAGATTTTAACTTTTTAAATGATGTCATAGATTATGAAGAAATTAACATGAAGTCATAACTTGTATACTATAAATCATGAAGCACAATAGTTTTTCTTTTACCGAATGAAGAAGGTTTAGTGATTAGTAACTGTTAGGAATTAGCTCAGACAAATCTAATGTAGAAGCATCTACCTCACAAACGAAGATCGATAGCAAAGAAACCCACTACCGTATCAAGTGGAAGCTAAATGTAAAACGTAGTTCAATTAAAGTGTTAACAAACTTTAATTTACGTCAATAGAGGAATTCACTATAATATGATGTTACAACTTCACAGTTTCTCTCACAGCAAACTCTCACTCAAATACAACTCAAACGTTAATCTCATCTAATGATACAAAGATCCTATTTATATATCAACATCATTATAACTAACACACATTAAACGCATCTAGGTAACAAGGAAGACATGTAAACAGTGTTTTTAATTACTGAACTAGAAAGTCACTTAAACGATTTTATCAGACAATCCAAGTCTTAGTAAAAGCTAAGAGACTAGACTCTATTGAGACCATCTACCACATGAAAGAAGCTATATATTAAACATTGGACACTCTAGCATAGTTAGACGATCTAAGAACCTTTACACAAGATTTTACTAAGTCCATCCTTACCGTAACAAAAACAAATTTTCAGATAGAAGACATAAACGGTTACCTAGTGGGATCGGGACCAACAGCTTCACATAGCTCGTATAGTTGATTTGCAACCATGTAACGAACACGCCATGACTTGTCCTGTATAAGAAGTAATTCAACTATGTAAATGTGACAAACAAGCAGAAATTTACTTGAGAAAGTTGGAAACAAAACAAGCCAACAAAAACCAAATTGATTTTTTATATAATTTTCTGGCTTTTGATATTGGGAACAGAAAAAGGTTCTTCAAAATGACAAAAGGGATGGGACTACGAAAAATTAAAAGCATGCAGACAACTAACAGCAAAACCATAAAAGAATCCACCTTCTAGAGACCTACATCAGGATTAAACTAATTCAACTATAAAATAACTCCTGATGCAATTCATTATCACTCACAAGTCAACAAACTCATCCCATGCGACTTCAAATAATTAAATATGTACTTAAGCAGTGGTGTGGGGAATGTTATCACCCAAGCAGGTCCATTTCCAACTTTAATCTTTTAATTTGAATTATCATTCTTCCACCAACAAATATCTAAGTGTAGAGCATCATATTCATATCTATTAGTATCTCAATAAAAAATTTGTATTTGCACAAGTGTATGCTTCAAAAAGTAATAACTAAGCCACAATCACGTATAAAACAAGTAGCTATGAAGGGGAAATAAAGAATCCTTTCACACAATATTATTCAACAAAAACAAAATGCTTTTCCCACACCATTGTGTTCTGTCCAAAATCCAGTCTTTATAGAAGCTCTCTAGATCCAAGTTTTTTTAAATGCTTTATTAAGCTTTCTCACTCTTGCTCTACCTTGCACTAGTGGCCTATCCTAGTCCATTTAATAAGCTCTATTTCTGCAGCTTCTATTGGTCTTCTTTTATATGACCAACTATCTGATGTGCAATTCTACCAGTTTTTCCGTAATAAGTGCTACCCTCGCTTTCTCTGTTAAGAGCAGAGTATTAAGCATGTGTTAAGAGCAGGGTAAATCTATCTTTTGTATTGTTCCGTACTTCATTTTACTACTACTAGGAACTAGCCTAGTTTATTGCATATAAATAATATACGACACCCACCTCTGAAGCTGGGACGCGCCTCTTAAATGGTCTACACGTATTGGACACCAACACATACAACACTGGAACCACACGTATCGTTGAAGTGTCCAATTCAAAAAATATTTTTTGGAGCCTCTGACATAATTATGACACGGCTCCAACACAATGTTAATAAGGACAAATATAATGATTTTCTAAAAATTCATAAATTTATTGTGTAATTTTTTATTATGATTATACAAATACGGAACAAATTTTATATAATTGGGAATACTTAGATTATATACATATTATGGGAAATGTTTTTATTTATTCTCCTATCATATCTTCGTATAATGTGGATTGTAAAATTGTTAATTTGTCCTTAAATGAATCTCAGCTAGAGTGTCTTTTTTAATGATGAGGTTCAAGAAGGGGATGAAATGTCTTATATCTTCTTTTCACTTTTTGGATTTTAGATAAATGGATTAGATTCATTTTTGTATTAGATGACAATATATTTAGATTGTTATATTTGACTAACTATATATATATATATATATATATATATATATTTTGGTTGTCAATTTAAATAATTTAAATTCCATGTCCCCATATCTTACATTTTGGATATCACATGTGTTATAGTGTCCATGTTTGTATTATGTCAGTGTCCGTATTCGTACTACATCATTGGAACAAGTTTCTCCTATTCACAAAGTTGAATTTATTTCCTAACCTTATGGATTCTTTTATGTCCGTCCTCTATTTTATATTATCAAGTCAGCAAGACTTAGCTTATGCTCTTGTTGGCACTGTACCACCCAACATTCAGTATTATCAAAGCATTGTTGGTACTATGGCTGTGTAGTAACTTGTCACTTAAGCTCTGAAACAAGATTACAAAGCACCAAAAATAAATAGTTTGCAATTAAGTGTTTGCTTTCCATCCGTACATTCTTTACAGTAGAAAAAAGAAATTTAAACAGATAATATTTTTCACACGTTTTCTTCCTATGAAACAAAACAGATTTTTTTGCATAGTGGTACATATGTTTGGAAAGGGGCAGGCCAATAATTAAACTTGTATTCAGCCTATCGATATACTCTTACACATACAGTTAACTAAAGCAACCAAATGTTACAGTCAAGACATCCTTTGATAAGTGTAGGCCACAAAATGGGTATGGAAGATATATCTTTACATATATAGAAGTACCAATGGTCAACAAACCTGAGAAAAATTGACTATGACAGGAAGAATATGTGCCACACAATCCTGAGGCTCCAACAATTTTCCTAGAGCTGCACAACCCTCAACAGCAAGCAGCCGAACAGAATCTTGATCTGCAAGAACAAGGGTCAAGAAATCATTGGTTAATATATGCAATTCCATCCAGCCAATCAACTTAAAAATACACACTAAAATAACTACTCAACAAATGACCATAACACACTAAACCTGTATTCATTTCTCCCATTAGTCAGTCCAATATACTGACAAACAATAACTTCAGTATGCCAAGTTTCCCAATAATATTATAAGGAAGACTAGCAGTTATGTGAATTTCACTTGAACATGTCCATCATCTGGCCTCTTCGTAATTAAAAAACATTATCACCATTAATTGGAAAGATCAATAACAAATGCAGCTCATCAGTGAAAGTCTGCAAGTGTCTGCAGTTATTTATAAACATTTAACATGCATACTTCTGCTTCCATACCAAGATTTTGGACTAACTAAGAGGAACAGAGATTAAATATGAACAGTAGAAAGCTATTAGACTGTTACATGATATTTTTTTGTATTCTAGGATCTTTACTTCGATGAATACCTTTCAGATTAACATCACGCATGAAATAGTTGAAACTTGTCTAAGACTTCAAAAATACCTTAATCAGATTAAATCTTCTATTTTGTTATCAGTTTCCTTCTTGTTGATCATCTGAACTTAAATAGATTTCCCAATGAAGACAGAGTGATCAGAGACAAAGATAAATCCCTAAAGGAAACAGATAGCCTGAGTAATATCATTCACAGATACCTAACTACGGGGTTCTCAACTCATCTAAGCAGCAAAATTATTGAACTATATACAATTACAAACACTAAAACTGTTGCATCTATCCTACTCATATATAACAGAATCATGATGAGATGCTAGAACTCGTGGCATCAGCTTCACATACCATCCTGTGTAAGATCCTCAAACACGGACATGATGTCTGATTTCAAGTGAGGAGCTTCAACAGTGGCAGCAAACTTTCCCAAGTTTGTGGCAGCAGATCTCCTAACCATGGGCATATCATCTTGACAGAGCTGACCATATATGGCTCTCAGTTCAGTCTTCACAGCCTCCGGCGCACTAGGGTAAGCAATATGGAACAAACCGCACGACGACACTCGCGCTGTGAACCACTCGCCAGCAGCCAGCCTCTACAACAAGCAAAATAAAAAAAACAATGAACGCACTCAAACCACAATCAGACTCATAACATGATCCTATTTAGATAAATTTCTCCGTAAGCAAGTAAACTGCGTCGAGGCTTAAGCTCAAATCAACTTATGCAATTAATTTTCACAGAACTTATTTTCATTAATTTCTCCAAAACCTAAAGGGGCATAAGTTGATTGTATAGCTTATAGAAGACTCACTTCAAAGTACTTGCAACGAAGTTTACAAAAACAAAACCTAAAATGATGATTAAAAACGCAATGCAAGTTGCAACTATGAATATGAACTACCTTAACTAAAGGAATGAAGTGTTCAACCAAATCATGCTCCTTCATCTGAGCTCCAATCCTACAAAGCGACTCCACCGATTTGTCTCTGACGCAAGTTTCCTCAACGGTGCAGAGCGTCTCCAACGGAGGAAGAAGCACGTTGGCGTGTTCCACGCCGCCGACGTAGGGAATGAACACGCCTAATTCCTCGGCCATTGCGAGAAGCACTTCATCGTCGTCGTCGTTGTTCTCGCTGAGAAAAGGAATCAGCTCCTTCCGCGTGCGCTCCTCGCCAAGCGCGCGCGCGATCGTGGAGAGCCGTCGGATCGAGTTCAGCCGCAGCTGAATATCCTCGTTCTTGAGCTCGTCGATCAAGACGGCAATCGGATACAGCGGCTGGTCCACCATCGCCATGACCGGATCCTCGAAAACTGCAAGGATCGGAGATCGACGATTCACTCGATTTCAATTAAGCAAAAATTGAAAACACAAAACGACAAAAGGAAAGAGAGAGAGAACAAGTCACAAAATCCACAATACACTCCTTGATCTAAAGCAATGGAGCGTAGTTCAGAGAGAAATTGGAGAGAAGAAAAAAATGAGAGAGAAAAAAAAATTGAATGAATGTGTTTCTGTGGCACCTGAGAGGGGATTTGATGAAGGAGGGAGAGGAATGGGAATGAAGCGCGGATCGGATCTGCCGTTTGGATAGAGAGAAAAATGGTTTTATAATTTTCCCTGGAATTTCACCATTCTCGAGGGTGTAACTGCTTCTTTCCCTTGTATTGTTCATCATTGGCTGCAAATTTCTTCTTATAATTATAAAAAAGAAAAAAAAATTGAAGTGTAAATAAGATTTCTTCTTTAAAATAATTGTACCAAACTACAAATAATATGCACTGCCAATTAATTCTTTTATTTTAAAATAATATTTTTTTTAATTCTTTGAATTATTTTTTCTAGTAATGTTCCTGGATTCGATTGAAAAGACGAAGTAATGCATACGTTGGAAAAAAAAAATAATGAATAAAGTACTATATTTTAACTTCTTTATATATTAGTTGTAGCAAATTTTTACTCTCTTTTGTAATTGTGAGTGATTGGAAAGAATGAAAAATTAGAATAATTTACGACTAATAATAATAAATGGAGAGTATTTTAATCTAAGTGTTTTTTTTTATTTGTGTGTTACATTGTTAAGGGATTAATATTTTTAATTGAAGTAATAATTATTTGAGCTTAATTTTTATTTATGTGTAAAGAATGTTTGTAATGGATGAAGAATTTTCGTGTTGATAATAGTTATAGAAGTTAACAACATTTTCATATGATCTTTTTTTTATTTTTTGCGTGCTTAATTTTACATTGTTGATGCATGTGTTATTAGAAGTATGTTTAAGATTAAAAAATATATAAAACAATTTAGTGATTCTTATTCTAAAAGTATAAAGTAATTCACGTTTGTTAACAATTTCAAAAAAAATGTACATAAATACTTAGTTTAATGAGAATTTATTTTAAGTAACTTTTTAGTATAGACAGACTTATAATTATTTCCACGAATTATTTTGGAAAGTTGTGACAAACATATAAAAACAAAAAGGTGGCTCAATAATAATTTTCTTTCATCACGGAAGCTTTACTCTTTTGGTTAATAAACATCATACAATTTTCTAAGGTCATTTCGCAAGGCTATCACAAATCTTATCATAGTAGTTTATGTGTTAATCAGTTTATAAACATTGACCAATACCTTATATATGACAAATTTGATTATCATGTTAGATTCATATTTAATGATTTGGTTCATGATGAAAATAGTTAAATAATCTATAACTAATTAAATTTGCATCAAGATAAAAATATTTGAATGTATTCTAGCATATCTTGAACGTTAATTGCATACATATTAAACATTGCCTATATAATATAGGTCAAAATAAATTTAAAACAATTAGGTATTTTAGTTCCTTCATCCTTTACTCTCAAAAGTAAGGACTGTCTACCAGTATGACTCTTTTTAACTTAAATATTAGATCATATTTTAATTGTATTAATCGGACTATAATTGATGTGATGAATTATCTTAAATGTGAGATAATATGGATCTCAATTTCTTATTTAAATTCGTCTATTTTAATAAAATTATCTTCATGAAGGTAATTTGGCCCAACCTAACAAATATGCATGTTTTATTACTAAAACTTACTATCCTTAAAATGTGGTGAATGTTAATCATTTTTAAGTCCATAATTATACTCTTACTATGTCGAAATAAAAGGATAAATTGAATCCTTCTAATCAGAATGATAGTATTAAAATTACAATTATGTATAAATTATACTCACTATTCTTCTCTCACTTTATAACCTAATTTTCATGCTTATCCTCTCTCTTTTTCTACTCTTGCTCGTCGTCTAATCACACTATAAAGAATAAATATTACATTATATTTTTACTTTAGTCACAATGAAGATTTCACCTGTGTTTTCTTTTATAGGTGCACTATCATGAATGAAGATTTAACTTCCAATCTATTTTAGAGTCCCACAATTGAAAATTTGATTTTCTTTTTATTTCAGAAACAGATATGGTGACTTAACTAAAATATGTATAAAATATTGTCTGATTTTCATACATTAGATTTAAATATCTAAAATTATTAATGTAACATCAACATTCTTTCCAACTCGGACATTAGAGAATGTGTTAAATAGATTAATTAAACCTTAATCGATTTGATAGGTCAACTTAAAAATGGGTAATTCGGATCTTAATCTTTTAAAAAAAAATTAAGTCTACATTAGTAAAATCATTCCCACAAATGCAATTTTGGACCTACCTAACAAAGATGTATACATATCTTGACACTAAAGACTTATTACCCTTAAAACCGAGGAAATATTAAATGCTTTTAAATTTATAAATATACTCTTAACCGGAGGAAAGATTGAATGTTTCTACCTTAAAGTCTATTAATATCCTTAGCTAGAACAACCAGAAAATGTATTTCCAAATCATTACTAAGTAGTAAACAAATTTGTGACTTCAAAACTATCATTAATAGGTTTCTAAAATAAAAAAGAAAACTGTTAAATTTGCCCGCAGATATTGAACATTAACTTTCAATGTCAAAATTTAGTGAGATAGCATCACTAATAGCACTCAGCGGTTGATTTAACAAGAGGTGAGTTGTTCTCGGCTTACGAAGACAATAAAGAATGATGGCTTTGAGAGTGAATTCAGATGATCTAAAGAATGAAAAGAGTACACACTATGATTTTGAAATTTGAGCATTTAATTAGGATTTAGTCCATGCAAAACATGATATTTCTCAAATTCTCAATCCTTGCCCGTCAAAACATTACACAACCGGTTCCAAAACCCACCAGCTGTTGCTGGTGATTGCTCAAGAGGGTCCTTAAATTTTGCTTTCTCACCTAACTCTTCGAAAGAATCCACAAGGTTCTGGAGCCTTGCCACAAACTCAATCAAAAGGGATGTAAAGGTGGCTAGAGACAAAGAACTAGCACTTTCATACGTTTTAGATTCTTCCTCTTTTGTCACTGCATCTGCTTTGAAGGAAATATGAGCAGGCCAAGATATCTGTTTCCTGAACATGTTTTCATCACCAACACCTGCAGGCACCGCAGGTATCTTGTCAGGAGCTGCAGCTGCTTGTTCTCCCCAACCTTTTGGAACTTTGACAGCTCTGAGATCAAGCACGGCTTCACTCAGAGACTTGTACTCCAAAAAGTGTCTTTCTTCATCGACGTTCAAGAGATCTTGAGGATCACCCTCCCCTCTTGGCCGGTTTCCGATTTCCCAGCTCTCTGAGTTCACGAGGAGGAAGGATTTTTTGTCAATCTTCTGCTGCAATTCTTCTGCTGCCTCGTGTACTTCATAAAGAATGTCTTCCTCCCCTAGTTTCTCCATTTTTTTTACTTTGTTTCCAAGTTCCCTTAGAACTTTCGCGCCTTCAGAACCTACCTTCTGAAGCTCCCTTCTAAAGACTTGTCTCTTCTCTGGTGGTGCCTGTTTATTAAAAGGGAGGTTGAGTACATGTGTGTTTTCGCATAAATTATAAAAAAACGTTTGGAATAAGAATGAAGATTTCCCCAACTATTTAACTTTATATTATCAGAAAATTTGAAGTTTCCTCCATATAAGGAGAAAGAACAATAAAAAAGTAATATAACAAATTAATTGAAATCATCAGCAACAATCAAAATTATAAAAATGTCATTGTAATCCCCAAAGTTACTAAAATGACAGTCATTTTTGTCCTTAATGTTATCAAACATCAATCATTTTAATCTTTGAAATTCCAAAAATAAGAACCAAAATTATCAATGCTTGGTTTTAAGGACTAAAATGAGATTTTTATAATTTCAGCCATTAAATTTCATGGAGTAACTAAGTGCATTACTCAAAAAATACAAAGTCAAAGATATTTTAATAGATATATTAAGTGTCTTTTTAAAATTGGAAGAGATATTATTTATTTGTAAGAATCAATTACAAGCCTTATATATGAAGACTGTACAAATAGAAAAACAGTTAACAAAGATAGTTAACTATTCCTAACTGACTCCCAACTAACTCCCAGACCCATAAAGTCTCAACCACATCATAACACCACTTATAACTGTTGTAGATAAATTATTCCACCAAAATTTCAAGTGTAAATCAAGCAACGCAGAAAAAGGGTACCTCCAAGCAGTAATTTAGTTACTTTATATCATTAGGACCGATAACAGCAATTGTAAAAGTAAAAAATAGAAAAACCGGAACACATTATACCGATATACTGTTTTTACAAGAAATAGAAAAACAAAATGGTACTTTGGCCTCACAAAGACTTCAGTTTAACCCAGGATGAGAAAAGACAGCACAGATTAGCATGTCAAATATGAAGAAGTGACAACTAACACCGTCAAGTTTATCCGTTTTGATGTCGAAAATAACAGAAAAGATATTTTTAAGACAAACAATATAGTGAATCAAAGTATGTACCAGGTGGCAGTGGTGTATGGGTATACTTGGGTTAAGGTTAAGACTTGACAGCATCTCTAGTTCAGTCACTAAGAATACAAGATTTGGGGGCTGAGGGAGTTAATAGTGGATAACAAAAGTTTAAGAGCAGCTGAAGCAATATTATTAATAACATTCCGAACTTCGGGACCAAAGTAATTGACAGTGGATTACAAAAAACGAATCTAAATTCCAGTATGTCCGAGAAATTTATTTTTTCCAAGCCCAAGGTTTCCAATCACTAGACATTTCTCTAGAAAGCCAAATAGCTTAATTTAATGGTCGATCTCAGTTTAGAAAACAAAAACATAGATGCAGTTTATAAGTGCTTTTGGTGTTGTCCTCTAATCATATTAAAGGTTCAGCTGAATAACCTATGCTGACCCGTAGTGCAAATCTTTATTACTTGTATGACGGAAATAAAATTTCAATTTTGATTAGAGAACAATATCAAAACTACTTAAGGAACTTCATACAAGTTTTGTTCTTATGAATCCTCAAGTTTTGACCCCTCACATTGCTAGCAAAAAAACACCAACAGTTGAACCTGGAGTTATTTCTGAATCCCTATTTCAATAAACTATCAATTGTTATTTAAAACAGTATATGGATCAACCTTGAAAATTACCACTTCTCTAAGTATTAAACATTTAAAACACTTAATAGAACTAACATATTCCAGTGAAATAACAAACATAGAGGGAAATAAATCAAGAATGATAACAAAATTTTAAAATAACCAATCGTCACAAGGTCTGCAAATTGAAAAAAAAAAATCCTAAAAACCATCCACCAAAAGTAAATACAAAAGATTCTAAAGACTCTCTTTGGAACAGAAAACTTTTAAGAAGTACCTGTATTTCAGAAAGTATACATCCATGCATGGCCATGACCATAAATGCACAATGCCTTAGAGCCCCACTTACTTTCACATAATTTTGCCATGGATATCTAAGCATTTTGTATTTACCGTGAGGTGGCTCCCATACCGCAAAACCCATCTTCAATAAGAAATACGTATTAATGAGTCAAAGGATTATCAATATTTTGTTGTGAAAGTGAAACAGAGAACAAAAATAAATGATACCAATGAATCCTCTGTGCTTGTAGATTCAACAGCTGATCTGTAGCCTTTGTAAACCACATCCTCTGCGGCTTGGTATGTAAGAATTTTTGAAGGCACTCTCTCGTATTCAACACAGTTAAGATAGTTATTTACAACGCCTGAAAAAGAAGCTAAACAACGTTATTCAAACAAAGAAATAAGATTACAAAGCCACACTAAAATATTTGTTGTCAGTTTATTACAATTCCACAAACTAAGACAACCTTCCAATGATGCAGCAACGCCCACGAAATTTTTTGCCACAAGATTATGCAGATCCTCACCAGCCCATATTGGATATATACATACATTTATCCCGAGTGCCACAGCAGCACCAAGGGCAATGAGCAAAAATCTATTTATAGCTGTTTGAACAAACTCTCCTGTTCGATACCCTGATACAATAATGTAGCAATAGGTGATCAAGAACACTCGGAAACCATATTCATAAGCCTTCATTGTTGGATATTGTTTTGCATATGTGGCACAAAATCCTGCCATTCATACATAATAACACTGTCAGAGAAAAAGGCATACTCAAAAACGAAAAAATCTGATGAATCTTTATCAACATGATAAGAAATAGAAGTGATTCAAATTCCTAACCTACAATGAAGATGCTAACAGTTATGATGAGCTCTTCCCATTTTCCAGCCAATTGTGATAAAATTCCCATTCCCAAAGCTAGACCTCCAGCTAACAAAGTCCCCAATCCTCTGTTAAGCCCTTTGCTAAGAGTTGCCCCTGCAGGAGTACATTGTCACGAATTATTGCTAGTAACTGAAACTAGAATTTTACTAATAAATGTTTTAATAGCCAATGATTTATGATCAAAATATTGGATTCAATAAAAGATGAAGTACATGAATACAGTTGAATTAAATAAGTAGAGGCTTTGGAACATGCAGCAGAAAAAAATATAGCCTATGATTTCATTCATTACAAGACAGAAGAAACTAGGGAAAATTATATGATTTTTTTCTCTGATTAAAATTAGAATCGCATTTGCCTATCCTCATAAATTAAATAGGAGAATTCTACCGAGTATCCTTAAGAAATATTTATCGAAACAAAAGTAAAATATATTTTTAATAAAGAAAACAATATTACTTTAAAAACTCAATTTATTTAACAAAAAAGTTGAATTTTCCCACTGCCCCCAAGACACTGGTCAACAAGTATTTTTCCTTAGATTAGTTAGCACTAGTTTTCTAGACAAACTAACTAAATTAACAGAACCAACATATAACTCTACCACGATCAAATATTTTAACCAAATATCTTATCTACCTACTCCCCAATGAGCCAATCAAAATAACATATTATATGTCTAGTGAAAAGGGTTAAGGCCTTTATGCACTGATCCAAGCATATTCTTCGCCAATTCCCCTTGAGGAAGAGGAATTAAAACCCCAAAAGTGAAAAAGAAAATAAAATAATAAAAACCCTTATTTTAATCCATAGCGTATACAAATGACACTAACTTAGGTCCTATAATTAAAAACAAAAGAGAGAGAGAGAGAGATCAGTTTGGTTCTTAATAGCATGTTCCAATTTTGTATGTTACTTTAAGCAATAAAAGGACTAAGCTCGCGACAATTATACCAATCACGTGCAATTCTAGACACCATAATAATAATAATAATAATAATAATAATAATAAAATGTGTCTGTCTGGAAAGAAAAAAGTAAAAGGAAAGAGGTGTACTCTTTAGATGTCAAAAAAATAACACTATGATTGTGATGAACATCTTTTTTGGTACCGATATATTCAACTTTAAATTTGCTATAGTTTACATATTTGCTAATCTCATCTTAGCGAGCTGAATTCCAAAATTCCACGATAATTTAGGTGAGGAAATGTAATTTTTTATTTTTATAATTTCAATTTTTATGCCAAGTCGTTCTAAGGAGAAATACCCTTCGCCAAATAGCATAAGACCCTATAAATAATAGTGTATTCAACACTAAAACTACATAAATAAAAAAAGAAACTTAATCCAAAGGAACCCTAATATTTCTATTTAAAAAATCAAATTCAAATTTGAACATAAAAAAACAAGCGAACCAATTTAAGTGGGGTCAACTAGATTCTCGACTATGAATTAACAACATGAGATTAATTAGTAGAATCAAATTTGGATTCACTTCCTAAAATAGCATGGGTTAATTAACAAAAAAAACTCATGTGGTGGTTTTGATTTCAAACTCAAACATTGAAATGCGTTAACTACTCGAACAAAAAACTTTGCCCAATAATATTTGTCATAGATTCGAACGAGATTATGGGGAAGAATGCTATGCAGTGGAAAAAGGAGAGTAGATTGAAGGTTGTTGTTGGTACCTATGCTGAATTCGAAGACAACAACGACGGTGAGAATGGCCCAAACGGAGTATCTACTAATGTCTGCAAAGGGCTTTTTCAGGAAAATCAGAAGCGAAAGGAGAATGAGAGCGAGTCCCATTTTGGCGGAGAAGATGATCTTCCGGGGATCAGACACCCCCATCTCCCACGCTCTCGCCGCCACGCGCTTCGCTCTCTTCCACGCTCCGACGATCCCGTCGGAGACGGCGCGGTACGAGCAGCACCGCCTCCGCGGCGAGGTGTCCTCCTCGTCGTACTCCGGCAGCGTGATCCCAATCTGGGAGTAGCCGCCGCCCTTCATGGAGAACAGCCTCTCCTTCCTCTCGGCGAAGCTGTGACGGAAGGAGCCCAGCTTGGGCACCCTCGCCGCCGAACTCATCATCGCCGCGAAATCAAGCAAACGAGAATCTGAAAAGTTAAAAACTAAACGCAAACGCGATTTTGGAGTTAGTAGAAAGGTGAAAAGAGCGTTTTGGAAAAGTGGCGGTTAGAGAATGTTATGGAAGTGTTGGTTTGTGGTAATGAAGAGTCATCATGTACACAACGTGACTACATGTCTACATGTGTCTCTTCAATCTAAATTATTCTCTATAATATAGTATTTTAAATATTTAAATAAACATTTCATTTAATATTAAATTATTTTATTATTAAATATTTTTTATAAATATATTTCACTATATTTTTTTATAAATTATCTCGAAATCATGTTATTTCAAAGTGGTTGTGCTGCACCATTTTCAAAACTAACTTCGTGCCAAACTCTATGACAATAATGACTACAATGCCAACTTTAATTTCAAAAATAATAATATTCTATGAATAAAATATTATTATTTGAAATATAATTTATTTCGGTGATAATTTTTTTTTTGTATTTTTATCATTTGGAACAAAAACAGTCTTTAATTTTACGTGTAAAACTGGTAAATAATATTTTGGGTTGTGGGATGTGTATTAATTGTAAAATAATATGATTTTTATGAGAAAAATTAAGACATATTTAACCATTACTTCTTTTTAAGATTTTAAAAATAAGGAAAATAGTTTTCACTTCTCAATATCAACTTTAAAATGAAATGGTTGCATTTGACTTCTTTAACATGCTAATTAAAATTGCTTTTAGTGTTCTAACATCATTTTCTGTTTTTCCCTTTGAAAGCATTAATTCTCATTACCTATTTTATAGGGTTGGTATATGTTTTCTTATTACTTTTATTATACACTTTCTATTTTTCTAATATTACTCTGTTTTAGCATTTTCTTAAAAAAAAATATACTGTTACTTTACATAGCCCTGATGATATAAACTATTCTGAAGCATTATTCTCAGATAAACATTTTTTAAATCAATTCCCTGAATGATATTTTTCATGATAAATATATCAATATATAAATCAAACATTTGCTTAATTTTTTTTCTCAAATTGGTATTTGATCAAATATATCATATATGCCTTTTAATGATTCTTAAGTTCTACTAGGATTGAGAAACTTTGTCAAAAAAATTATTCAAATTTTCTACTATAGTATTTTTCTTTAAGAATTATTTTATTATTCTAAAAAATATTTTTTGTAAATTGTTTAAAATGTGATATTCGTTTGTGAGGATGATTATATTAAATTATAAATAAAATATGCTTCGTTTTTTTCTTTTTTTTTTCTCTTCAATCATGTACTAGATTTAAGTCTCTTTTTCTCTCTCATATATATCTCTTTTAATTTTAAATTAATAAAATAAATTTTTACTTTTTTTTTCTTTTTCTCTCTCATATATATTTGTTTTAATTTTAAATTAATAAAGTGAAATTTTAAATTCACCTCTTTTTTTATTTCGCTGTCTCTTACTAAATAAATTTCTTAATTTAAATTAATTATAAATTTGAAAATATATTATTAATTATCACGCAACATTACGAATCATTAATAGTTGATGAATTACAGGAAGATTTACAATATTTAAAGTAAGGCATTCATTTAAATACAAGGCTTAAAAATATTGTGAAAAAAAAGTAGGTAAAGAAAATAAATTTTGTTATAATCATAATTCAAATTTAAGATTTATAGCATTTTATTTATTAATATAATACTTTAAGATATGTAACACCAATCAGATATAATTAATTGAGAAAAAGTTTATACTGTGTAGAGAAAACAATAATTATGCCCTGCACTTATAATTTTCTAAAATATTAAAATCATCTTTACTATTTATAAATTATTTTTTGCATCTTCTTTTATTCATTCTTTCTTTCATAATAAATAATCTTTTATGATTTTTTGTTATTTTCCTGTCAAATTATTTTCTACATGAAAGCTGAATCTTAAACCTTTTGTAATTTTTTTTATAATATACTTAATTTAATTTTTTTTTAATATCTATGAAGCAAAAATAAATAATATGATAAAAGAAGATAATATAATAAAAGAAAAATAGAAAAAGGTGAGTAGAGAGAAACTAGCGAAAAAAACAGAATAAAAATTCTTACTTTATTAATTTAAATTAAAAAAGGCCTCTCAGGCCTCTTTTAAAATAAAAAAAAAGAAAAAACGTTAACTTTTTTTTAATTTGGTTGCATTTATCTAACGCGGGAATCAACTGAGTGTGTAAGAGAAAAAATAATTATTTAATAAATAAATTTAAAAATAAAAACAAAAAAGATATTATTGAAAAATTAATAATTTGTTAATTACAAGAAGCAACTTGTATCTTCCCACAATGAACTTAATATTTTTTAAATTATACTATGATAAAATAAATAATTTAAAAAAGATTTCTTCTAATTTGTTTCGTTTTCTTTCATTTAATAATTATAACAACGTATTCAGCTTTTAGGTATTATATCAAACTAAACGAAAGAGTAAATATGAATGTAATTTTTCTAGTAATTTTAAGATTTATTTCTCATCTTAATAATTTTTTCCTTGAACTTTAATTATTTTAATGAATAATTAATTTTAATCATCAAATATCTTGAAAAACTGTAACATCCCACAAAATTAAAGCTTCTACTATGACAGCTAAAGTATTATCATCATGTGTATCTGACAGTGTTCCATAGTTAACATATATCAAAATTACATAATAAAGCTAAACTGAAATTTCAAAACATATTTACAATATCATATATAAGTTTTTTCAAAATAATGCACTATTCCTAACAGCATCCTTCAACCTAGATGATCTCCCAAAGATCCATCTGCAGCACCATCTGCTCCCGTGTCAAGACACGATCATCACAGATAGAAAATCAAACACAATACAACCAAAGAAAAGGGTAAGCTAACCAAATTTTAACAAAT
>Ga0209489_101708_pt1 | contig 45155 bp, 37 predicted proteins | sample SiratrowhiteBW_FD_187527 | JGI IMG/M metagenome (GOLD analysis project Ga0209489, IMG submission 187527) | Root nodule microbial communities of legume samples collected from California, USA - Siratro white BW (SPAdes) (version 2) | ecosystem: Host-associated > Plants > Roots > Nodule | place... | reverse complement strand
CCCCCCCAAATCGTGACCCCTCTTACTCTTATGTAGAATTTGAATCCGTTATTCCATCATCCATTCCTAACTTGCCATATGGCCACTAACTTTAAGAGAAACTCTCCACTCCGTGGCAAGCAATTTTTATTTTTTTCATTTTTTTGAATTTTTGAATTTCAAAGAAATTATTTGAATTTTATTTTACCCACTCACTTTTTTTCAATTTTAATTAATTCTAATTAGTCATTCATTTTTTCTTTCCTTTATTAAAAATTAAAAAAAACTTTTTTTTTAACGAAAATTTTTAATCAATTTGATTTAATGAATTTTTTATTTATTAAAACATCTACAAAATTATGAATAAATCATTTATTAATAAAAAATTTACTGGTATATTTTTACTCAGAAAAATCAGGTATTGACAGTTGTCCCTCTGTACTTAACTTTTACTTAATAACTTTGAAAATTAAAATTTCCAAGCTTTTAGAGTAAAAGATAAGTAAAGATAGAAATAACTAATTTTGTCAGTGATAAAAATATTTTCTGAAGCTTAAAATTTAAAAAGATTTAAAATGATGTCGTAACCTTGACTTTTTGAGGATGAGAGGGTTACGCATCCAATATGGCTTGGACCTTGACCTAGATAGAGATATGACTTTGAGTCATTTCTCTATAACTTTGAAAAATGAGCTTCTGTGATGATTCAACTGAGTTCTTTCTTCACTGTAGATTTGACTTTGAGTCATTTTTCCAAATATAAGGTTGACTTTGAGTCACCTTTCAACAGTAGAGATACAACTTTGAGTTCTTTATCTAACTATAACAACATTGAGTGAAATGTTTATGTGAAGATACGACTTTGAGTCCTTTCTTAACTAGAGATACAACTTTGAGTTCTTTCTTCAATAGGGATTTAACTTTGAGTCCTTTCCCTAGCATAACTTTGAGTTATTTTTCATTAAAATGTCGACTTTGAGTCGCTTATCTTTTATCTTCTAATCATGGAGGCAAACTTTAAGTTGCTCATCCCAAAAGGTCAACTTTGAATGTTCATTTGTCTGAAAGATATGCATGTATGAATGCATGGAAACTTTGAGTTCCTTTGAATGCATGTATGAGTGCATGAGAATTTTTTTCTTACTTTGAACAAATGGAAACTTTGAGTTTTTCTTTTTAAGTGAATGTACGTTTAAATGAATGGAAACTTTGAGTTTCTCTCTTTGAATGATGAATGAAACTTTGAGTTTATGATGAATAGAAATATACATGAAACTTTGAGTTTCTCTTAATGAATGGTGAATGAAACTTTGAGTTTCTAATGATGAATAATGCATGAAACTTTGAGTTTCTGATGATGAATGGTGCATGTGTGAATGCATGAAATCTAATTTTTTCTTAATGAAAATACATATTTGAATGCAGAACGATTTGATCTTTATTTATTTGAAGAATACATGTTTGAATACATGACATTTTTATCCTTTCTGAAAATGTATGTTGGAATGCATGACATTTTTTATTTTGAATGCATGAGAATTTTGATTATTTTAAAAAATAAATTCTGAATCATTTTTTCTTTATCAATTTCTCTAAATCAAATGTTTCTATGTAATCATTGAATTTATTGGTAATGAATTTTGATTTTGATTTTTTCTCATTTTGCAAAAGATATCCACAAATCTTAATGTCTGACACAAAAATTGTGAATGTTATCAATTCTAATATTTTAATGCATATGTGTCAGAATGGGTAGATGGATGGAAATATGGGATGGAATGTTAAACTCCAAATAGGCAATGGAAGTGCCTCAGTTTTTAGTATGGAGTATGGGTGCAACTTTTATTTTGAATCTATAATGTTCTTTGAGAGCTAAACATGAATGCAGTGAAGTTGCCCCAGTTTTGAAATATGAGAAATTGGGTTCAAAGGGGTGGCTTGTGAGCACTGAGTGAAAATTAGGATAGTGCAACACTTATTGAGAAACTGCACTTCCAAAAGGGAATGAAATTTAGATTAAATTAAACAAAGAGTGCCCCAGTTTTGGATTTTAAGGGCAACAAATTTTATTTTTTTTTAATAAATAATGACTCAATGTTGGACGAAGAAGAATATGGAAAGAACAAATGAGAAAGAATTGCTCCAGTGTTGACTTTATCAATGTTATTTTTATTTGAGTTTCAAATCTGGTATCACTTTCCTTTACCATAGGCGTTCAAATTTTTTCTTCTTTTCTTTTCTTTCATTTTCATTTTTTTTTCAACACATTTTTTTTTCTTCTTTTCAACACATGTTATTGTTCATATTCTTTTATTGCAAGACTTATAAGTGAAAATCATTAACAATCATTCCCCAATCAATGTAGACTTCATTGGGCTTATAATGTGGCTAGAGGTTAAAAGGTTTTGAAGGAAAGGATATTAAAGGCCCAAAAAGTGTTTATGGGTTATAATTTTGGAACAAAGATTTTCAATTATTGGTTTGCGAAAAACAGCCAAGGCTTTCTTCTGAGTTTCATCTTTAATTTTTCTTTTTTTTTCTCACTTTGTGAGAACACTTTTGTTTGTAATTTGTCATCTTTTTATTTTGATGACACATTTTCATTTTTGAACTTCTTCTCTCTTTTTTTTCCTAATTTGGGAGGCTTTTGTTGCACTTTTTTTATGAATTTTCTTTTAAGAAACTTTTGATATGCAGACTTGAACTGACTTTCACTTGATGATCCTTATTCAAGGTATATATTTTAAAAAAAAACTTGTATTAGGCTCAAAGAAAGGTGCAATGGCTATTTTATGATTTTTATCTTTGGGATGAGAAAAATGGCCATATATCATTTTAGGTCTTGATTGCTTTAATTTTCAAAAAGATTAGCTTTTGCAACAGACTTCAATGACTTTTAACATGTGTGAATTTTTTTTATATATCTCCTAACTTTTGCTTAGACTGTCCTTTGCGGGTTTTCAATCTAACGGACTTTTTTTTTATTATGTGAATGCCTCTAGCAAATGAATTTTTTGAAATTGGGACAAATAAGATCTAAATACCCCAGTATGAAAAATCTTTTTTGACAATTTTTACCACTGGATAAACTTTTCTCGTTAAATAGGCTCAAAGGATTTTATCCAAAACATATGCATTCAATATGTTAAATTGAGAAAAGATTCATTTTGCTTTTTTTTTATATATCAGGCTTTAAGATATTTTTCATTTTTGGAATTTTTTGATAAATTCAATGATTCCATAAACATGATTTATTATGCAATCGTTTTTTCTTCTCTTTTTTTTTTTAATTTCGCGACACCTTTTAGAGTCTGAGGAATCTTGTAAACAACCCATGGTGTATACTTCTCTTAGCATAAGAAAATGTATAATAGAGAATTCAAAGAAAATTTTATTTCGCCAAAAGATAATGCAGATACAATTCCAATGTCGTTTTAGTACAAAATTCCATATTCCACAAAAATTTGCATCCCCCATATTATGGAATCAGGTTATACGTAAAATTTTTTAACTGCGTCAGAGTTAACCGGTAAAGGTAACTCTTCCCCATCCATCTTTGTGAGAATTAGTGCTCCTTCGGAGAAAGCTTTCTTTACCACATATGGACCCTCATAGTTAGGCATCCATTTACCGCAATGATATTTTTGAACAGGTATGATCTTTTTAACCACCAGATCTCCTTCACAAAACTCTCGCGAACGAACTTTTTTGTCAAATGTCTTTTTCATTCTTCTTTGATACAATTGTCCATGGCACACAGTAGCTAACCTCTTCTCATCAATAAAACTAAGCTGATCATATCTTGCTTGGACCCGCTCAGTTTCTTCCAATTTGGTCTCCATCAATACTCTGAGAGAAGGTATTTCGACCTCAAATGGTAGTACTACTTCCATTCCATATACAAGAGAGAAATGCGTTGCTCCTGTTGACGTTCTCACAAAGTGCGATAACCATGCAAAGCAAACGGTAACATCTCATGCCAATCTTTATATGTCACTACCATTTTCTGGATTATTTTCTTTATATTCTTATTTGCCGCTTCAACCGCTCCATTCATCTTTGGTCGATAGGGGGAAGAATTATGATGCTTAATCTTGAACTCTTCACATAGCTCTGACATCATATGATTGTTCAAATTAGTGGCATTATCAGTAATAATTCTTTCAGGAATTCCATATCTACAAATCAACTCTTTCCTTATAAATTTTGCCACCACTTTTCTAGTCACATTAGCATAGGAAGCAGCTTCAACCCACTTTGTAAAGTAATCTATTGCCATCAGTATGAATTGATGTCCATTTGATGTTTTTGTTCAATAACACCAATGACATCTATACCCCACATGGAGAAAGGCCATGGCACAGATAAAACATTCAAAGTAGTAGGCGACGTGTGAATATTGTTGGCATATATTTGACATTTCTGACACTTTCTCACATGTTTACAACAATCATTTTCTATTGTCATCCAAAAATAACCAGTCCTTAATATCTTCCTAGCCATAGAATGTCCATTCATGTGAGTTCCGAAGGTCCTTTCATGTACTTCTTGCAATATCAACTCTGCCTCTTTTGAATCCACACATCGGAATAACATCATATCATGATTTTGTTATACAACACATCTCCATTCAACACGAAACCAGAGGCTAACCTTCTTAACATTCTTTTATCATTCTCTGAGGCTGAATCCAGATATTCTCGACTCTTGAGGTATCGTTTAATATCAAAATACAACAGTTTACCATCCATTTCTTCTTCTATGAAATGACAGTATACTAGATTTTCATAGCTTTGCATTTTAATCATTGGCAATTTCTCCTCTCGTCTAACCTCAAACATGGATGACAAAGTAGCGAGAACATCAACTAACTGATTATCTTCTCTTGAAATATGATGAAACTCTATATCTTCAAAATGTTCAATCATTCCTTTGATATATGCTTTGTAAGGAATCAATTTGTGATCTCGAGTTTCCCATTCTCCTTTTACTTGATGAATAACTAGTGCTGAATCACCATATACATTCAAGCACTTTACTTTCAATTCTATGGCTGCTCGGATCCCCATAACAAAGGCTTCATATTCTGCTATATTATTTGTGCAATCAAAACATAATCTTACAGTCATTGGTATATATTGTTTTTATGGGGAAATAAGCACTGCCCTATACCATGTCCTAATGCATTAGAGGATCCGTCAAAGAATAAAGTCCATTTTCTTTCATCCTCTGTACTTTCCTCCGTGGCAAACAGGGCCATAATGTCTTCATTTGGGAACTCAGGTTGCATAGGTTGATAGTCATTTACGGGTTGATGAGCTAGAAATTCTGCCAAAGCAATGCTTTTAATAGCTTTTTGCGTGACATACGAAATATCAAACTCTGATAATAACATCTGCCAACGAGCTATTCTTCCAGTCAAAGCAGGCTTTTCAAAAATGTACTTGATTGGATCCATTTTAGATATTAACCATGTTGTATATTCGTTGTCCAAGTCAATACACAACAGGTTTTCTCTAATGCGGAATATCTTTGTTCACAATCAGTAAATTTCTTGCTCAAATAATATATGACATGCTCTTTTTTTCCCATTTCATCATGTTGTCCCAAAACACAACCCATTGATCTGTCTAATACTGTTAGATAGAGAATAAGAGGCCTTCTTGGAATTGGCGGACGTAGTATTGGAGGTTCTCTTAGATATTGTTTAATCTTGTTGAATGGTATCTGACAGTCTTTATTCCATTCTACCACTTAATTTTCCGTAACAATTTCAAAATCGGCTCACAAGTGGTGGTGAATTGGAAAATAAATCTAGCAATGTAATTTAATCTTCCTACAAAACCGCTTTTCTGTGCAAGGATGTGGCATTTCAAGAATAACATGTACTTTATCTGGATCCACTTCTATTCCTCTTTGACTGACAATGAACCCTAGAAGTTTTCCAAATCGTACTCCAAAAGTGCATTTAGACGGATTCAACCTGAGCTTATATTTTCTCAACCTTTCAAACAACTTTCTCAAATTAACAAGATGTTCTTCTTAGATGCATATTTGGTTATCATATCATCAACATAAACCTCAATCTCTTTATGCATCATGTCATGAAAAAGAGTCACCATTGCCCTCTAGTAAGTAGCCCCAACATTTTTTAATCCAAATGACATCACTTTATAACAAAATATGCCCCATAGAGTGATGAAGGTAGTTTTCTCAATATCCTCGGGCACCATTTTAATCTGATTATATCCCGAAAATCCATCCATGAATGAGTATAATAATTACGTAGCAGTATTATCCACTAATGTGTCGATATGCGGTAGAGGAAAATCATCTTTAGGGCTAGCCTTATTTAGATCTCTGTAGTCTACACACATTCAAACTTTCCCATCCTTCTTTGGCACAGGAACAACATTTGCTACCCATTGAGGATATTGTGCTACTGCTAAAAATCCAGCATTGAACTGTTTTTCCACTTCTTCCTTTATTTTCAGCAATACCTCAGGTTTCATTCTTCTCAACCTCTATTTAACTAGATGACATTCTGGTTTAAGTGGTAACCTGTGTTGTACAATTTCAGGATCTAGACCAGGCATATCTTTGTATAACCAAGCAAATATATCTTTGGATTCTTTCAAAAGGGTATATAGCTGCAGTTTCATTTCTTTTGTTAGACTAGCTCCAATTTTAACATTCTTTTCTCCCCCCTCATCTTCCAAATGAACCATTTCAACTTCTTCTTGGTGCGGTCTAATTTCTCTCGCCTCTTATTCAACTAATCTCAACAACTCCGGAGAGGGTTCACAGTTTTCTTTATATTCATCATTTTCCATATAATCATCAGGGTTTGTGAAATTTGGATATGAAATATTGGAATGATTATTTTCAAAACAATCTTCATCATATCTACATTATTCAATTTTACAAAAATAAATAAACAAGACAAAATTTTGAATGAAAACTCAACATTTTATTAACTGAAACCGTGTTAAAGCTAAGAGAAAGTATTACAAAGTAAAGGAATTGTTTAAAATGAGAGTTTTTTTTATTACATTTCCTCATGTGTATACACCACGAATATTTCTACAGTTTTCCAATTGCCAATCTGTTTGTCTGGAAGACAGGGATGTACAAAATTTGAGCCTTCATCTTCTAGCTCCCATTCAATTGCTGCCACTTGGTCAAGATTGATCCATTCGGCACTATAAAAACTCCGATACAGGCTATATAAAGAAATTCCTTTTGTTTTTGGCTCTCTCCCCTCTATCCTGACTTGTCTTCTTTCAACCATTTCTTCAATCCTCCTTCTTCTGTCTGCTTGGGTAGGTTTGTACCCCAAACCATACCTTCCTTTGTTTTTAACTAGCTCTAGTGGTTTCACAGACCCATCATTATTTTTGCCCAAACCACCACCATATTTATACCCTTTCTCCATCATAGTTTTAGCCACCATCAGTGATGCATTAAACAGATGCGGATTCACCCTGAAAGGTTCAATATAAGCTGTGCTGACTATCCCCAGAGCTTGAAAAGAGGTTTCTAAAGCTTCCTTCACAGCTTAAATGTAGGGAGTGGGTGTGGGTCCACATACCAGCAAGTCTTCTTCACCAGAAACTATGATCAATTTATCATCAATTATGAATTTTAATTTCTGGTGCAAGGTAGAAGGCACTACTCCAGCTGTATGTATCCAAGGCCTTCCAAGCAAGCAACTGTAGGCCTGTAATATGTCCATAACTTGGAACACAACTTGAAAAATGCATGGTCCAACTTGTACTAGTAGTTCTACTTCACCAACAACTTCCCTCTTACTTCCATCAAAAGCTCTGACCATCATGGTACTGGGACGTAAATGAATCCCATCACTTTGCAATTTGTTCAGGGTGGATTTTTGCATTACATTCAACGATGAACCATTATCAATTAATACTCGTGATATGAAGTGATTCATGCATTTGATTGAAATGTGAAGAGCTTTATTATGCCCTCTGCCTTCTGGTGGTAATTCATCCTCAGTAAAAGTCAAGTAATTGTTAGTAGTAATATGGCTAACAATCCCTTCAAATTTATCTAAGGAAATGTCTTGTTCCACATGGGCTCCGCTCAGAATTTTCATTAGTAATTTCCGATGAGAATCTTAATGCATTAATAGCTCCAACAAAGGCACCTTTGCAGGCATTCGGTTTAGCTGGTCCACCACTTTATACTCGCTTTGTTGGATAAATTTTAAGAACTCATGTGCATCATTATCGGTAACCTCTTTTCTTTCTTTCTGCTCCAACTCTGAATCAACTTGCATAACTTTTCCTTTTAAAAATAATTTAATCTTTTCTGCTGCCACTTCTTCGCTAATTTTTTTTATGGGTTTTCTCATCTCTCAACTCAGGAGGAGTAAACAGTCGACCACTTCTAATCATGCCCCCAATTCCGGATATATTATCAATAACATCTTTGCCTTGTTCGACTGATTCATCTTTTTGTTCTCCTTGGATAATACTAACACCATACTTCCAAGGAACAGCTTTATCATTCTTGTATGGGAAAGCGGAGGGTTTCTGAATCACCAAAGGTTGTCGTCCTGCAGGCATGGAATTGGTAGGCTTGGTAAATTGTATCACCAACGGTTTAGGCCTTTGTGAAATCCATTCTTCTCCAGTAAAAACTTTCCCTTCCTTCTTTTGATAATTGACTTGTAGAATATGTCTATCTATCAAGTCTTGCACAAAATTTTTGAATTCAGCACACTCATCAATAGAATGCTCGGTGCTAGCATGGAAACCACATTTACCTTCCAGCCTATGTTTATTTGATAACAAACCAGTATGGCAGATTGCTCTGAAAACCTCATTCATAGGTTTTTTCATTTCATTAACACTTCTAACCCAGCTTGGCTTTTCTTCCTCCATTACAACATTAACCGCGGCCTTCGCATGTCCAGACAAAGGGTTTTTGTCCACATTTGGCTTTTGCTCTTGAAAAGTAAGTCATCCTGAATCGAGCAAGGACAGTACTTTGTACTTAAGGGCTCGGCAATTTTCAGTTGAATGACCGATCTCTCCACCATGATATTCACATTTAGAATTAACATCATAAAATCTAGGATATGGTGGTTGTATGGTTCTTGCTGGACATATAGCAATAAATGCATTTTTAACCAAATCAGGTAACGACTCTGAATAGGTCATTGGTAAATGAGTAAACTTCACTGCCTTCTCTCCTGAATTATTCCTTTGACCAAAATTTTGATTTTGTGCCTGATCAGCATTATGAACCCCTGGATTAGGTTGATAAGCATTATGAGCTGCCATTGGTGGTCTATACCCAGTCTGTGGCCGGGGAGCATTATACTGATAGTTCGGAACAACATTTGCAACGTAAGCATGTGATGGTCTATAATTTGGTCGATATTGATGTTGATACCTTCCCCAATATGGCATGGTCGAAGTTGCTTGCACCTCTCCTTCCTTCTTCCTATTGTTATTATTGAACCCGCGCTTCTTAGCATTGGTAACAGAGAAGGACGGGTTTTATGCTATTTTTCCACTTTTAAGCCCGTGTTCAATCCTCTCGCTGATAGTAACTATATTGAAAAAGTTGAAAGACACACTTCCCAGCACATGTTCATAGTACGGAGATTGCAGTGTTTCAATGAACATGGTGATCATTTCCTTCTCATGTAGAGGTGGTTCCACTTGAGCAGCCAACTCCCTCCATCTTTGGGCATATTCTTTAAAAGTTTCGGCACTTCTCTTGAACAAGCCTTGTAACTGCATTCTAGCGGGAGCCATGTCTATGTTATATTTGTACTGTTTGATGAAAACATCAACCAAGTCTTTCCATGACCGGATTCTAACCGGTTGCAAATTTATGTACCAATTCAAAGTTATTCCAGCAAGACTGTCTTGGAAGAAATGCATTAATAACTTCTCATCATGGGCATGAGCAGCCATTTTTCTACAGTACATGATCAGATGACTTTTTTGGACAAGTGGATCCTTTATATTTCTCAAATTCAGGGACTTTGAATTTTGTGGGTATCACAATGTCTGGTACCAAACACAGCCCCGCAGCATCACCAAACTCACAAGCACTAGCTCCTTCAATTATTCTGAGCCTTTCCTCTAATATCTCCAGCTTGCTTTTTGTCATATCGGCATTAATCAGCATATTTTGAATGCCTTCATTCACATTATTCTTTGCCACAGACGTTTCTCCAGTGGGAACTTGCAGAACTCGTGGTTGAACGTTAGAAGTGACCCTATCAATTACCACCTTCTCCATATGACTAGCAGGGGGTATGTAAGTAAACTCGGGTTGACCTAACATTATCCATTGGCGGCACAATTTCTTGCTCTTCATACCCTTTATATACAGGTTCATAGTTTAAAGGAAAACCATAAGGAGGGAGTTCTTGGGTGTTTCTATTCCCACAATTAGGGTCACGAGTCTGTGATGTACCTTGCTGAAGAATAGGGGGACGTGAAGACTGAGCCTCTTCATTGCGGACAGCCACCGCATCTTTTAATGCCACCATCATTTCAAACATCTGACCCATATGATTTTTGAGCTGGTCAATGTCAGCCTTCATACTTTCTTGCATTTCACCCAGCTGTCCATTCTTTTGCTATTGCCACGAGTTCTGTAGTGATGTCGTGGAATATTTGTCGTTATTATGTTTCTGTTGATTTTATTGTTCATCAGAAAATTAAATAAGAATGAGAAATGAATGCTATGAAAAACATAAATTGTATGCATGTTGTTTAAACAATAATTATGAAAATTGTGCACACACTCATGGAAATTTAATCTTTATTTGTATTAATAGGGAAAAGAAACTGTCTGACATCATAAAACAAACTGATCGAATCAAATAGAATGCAATCACTCCCTAGAGCGAGCTATCATAATCTTCATCTGCTCTACTAAATATTTACAATGATTCAAAAAAATTTGAACAGCATCTGGCAGATTGAAGAACATCAGTTATATGTCTGCTTCTCTCAGCATCCTCAACACCTCATCAATAGCTCTATTGGCTAAAGCAGCCAACTGTGAGAAACACGACTTCCAATGAATTATGTCTCGCTCTTGATCTGCTATGTAGTTCTCCAGTTGGGTCATCATGATCTGGTGCCTCTCTTTAATCTCCATCCTCTGGCACTCCTCTTATTTCATCTTCTCTTCATACTTTGACATTATCTCTTTCATTTGTGACTCTGTGCTGTGGAACTTATCCTGCAAGTCATATAGCTCCCTCATCAGCTTTTGTCCGTCCTGTCTGGCTTCCTCATATGCACTATTCCATTGGCGTTCGGATAACACAACCACTTCCCGTTCTCTAGCTCTTGAAGTTAATTCAGCTTTGGTTACAATCAGCTCTTGAGTCATCTCCATAATGCACTCTCTATCCACTGTCTGCCTCTTTATCAATCTCTCATTGGCCTTTGTCTTTGCTTCACATTTTACCTTGACATTCAAGTAATCGTGTTGAAGGCTTTGCATATCATTATTCAATGTATCATTCTTTCTTTTTAGCCTTTCAACCTCTTCTTTCAATTTCTGAATTTCTTCAGACCTTGTGTTAGGTGTAGGCTCTTCAGGTACAGATTTTTCCAAAGGCTCCTGCGAAATCAATTTGTAAGGCAGCTTGACTTCTTTTACTCTATCTACTAACCATTGCTGATACGGGATTTCTTTATCCATTGACCACGACCTCGTGTCCCTTTCCGCATAGGATATGTTCTTTCAAGCGCTACGGATATGACATAATGTCTCAGTCATAAATCCATCCCTGTAGTAGCACACAAGTGAAGCTAAAACAGCAGGTATAGGCGCTCCACTGATTGGGTAGTCAAACTGCCTCTGAGCCAAAACCGGATTGTAGCTAATGCATCCTCTTACTCCTATAAGAGGCACATTAGGGAAGCCATCACAACTGTAAACAAGTTTCGAACTTTGTTGCCATGATGGTTGCCATATAATCTTCTTCTGATTCAAACCAGCAACAAACAGAGCCCATTCTTTACCACTTCTCTTCTCTAGCTTCTTCCGAGTCACCAGCTCTATAGGACACCTGACTCCTAGTACATTTTCCCCAACATGGGCCATCAACCAAACACACAGAATATGTACACTACACAACATCTTTCTCACTTTTCTCTCATAGCACAAATCCAGAGCTAGATAGGTGTCTGCCAGAATTGTTGTAACTGGATTTTGGGACCTTGTTCTAACAACAACAAATATGTCCATAGCAGCATAGTCAATATGATCACCGGCATAGGGAAACAATATAACTCCATATAGTACGAGAGCCAACACATCCATAAATGTTTCCCAATCTTCTTTTACACTCAACTGAAGAAGATATGCTTCTAAGAACCTCTGAGAAAACCCCTTGGTATCTTTTACAACAACCAAATGACCCTTCAACATATCTTCAGGGATTTTGGTGATAGATGATAATGTCAAGATAGAAGCATGTTGCTCAAAATGCCTATAAGGGACTCCACCACTCAGAGGCATATCCATAATCTGCTCATACTCCTCTATAGTGGGTTCCAACTGAAAATCCTGGAATGTGAAGCATCTCATGTATGAGTCATAAAACTGAGCAAGCGTTGTGACAATAGATATCTCAATTTCTAGTTCTAACAACCCCAATAAGTTTCCATACTTTCTTCTGAAAGCTCCTCTATGTATAGGTTTCAGTTTCTTTCCTAGTTTCTGGAGTTTAGAGAGATTGTTTCCTATCGGTTCAAACTTCAAATTCTTTTTTAAGTCTGAAGTCTCAGATCCCTTCTCAACTCCCAATCCATAATTAACCTCCATGATCTGGTGTACAATTTTCAAAATTACTGTTTAGAATAAAAATCATGATGCATGAAAAACCAATATTACAATATGTATGCTATGCATTAAAACATCATTTATTTCACACAACTTCACATCCTCCATAGCATCAACTAGCACAATTCATAAGCACATGTCGGTGAGCGGCTGCAGTACATGATAGTCTCCCTTAGTGTCCTAAAAAAAATCGGCAGCATAACATTTAGGGGTTTTAAGATATTTACATGCATCCTCACAAGGTAAGTTCCCTAATCTCTAAAGGTATAAAGGTCACCAGAGCTATGACCCTCATTCACCACCTTATTCAAAGTTGTCGGTAAACAACTAGCTTGCGAACAGGCAGTAAAGAGAATAGACTCTGGTTGGGATTCTCATAAAAACCGGAGTAAGAAGTACATCTCGTCCAGTACCACTGAATCCCTCTATTTCTAATCTTTTTCAGATCCGGGGTTTTAGGATCCCACTCATGATATATGCATGCAAAATGTGTGAGTGAAGGGAGAAAACCTGTACCCAACCCTCCACCTACAAAATAACCAGAAAATTTCCCAAGCAGATATAACAGACATAGCAGATGAAACATGTCTTCTACCCTAGGATTCAATATTCCATCAACAAGCAATAAACCAAATAGAACAAATCATAACAAAGAAAATAAAGCAAGTAATATACAAAAAGAAAGGGAAATACAAACATTCATAAAACCACATTTGTTTTCACTCATTCAATTAAAGGGCCTGACTCTCCAGTGCTCTCCCCAGTGGAGTCGCCATCTGTCGCGACCTCGTCAACGACGGGAATAGCGATCCGAAAGAGAAATAAGAAAAATATATAGGGAAAAGAAAGAGATAGAGTCGCCACCATAGTTTATTATGGAAAACTATGGGAAAACTAAGAAAAGGGAAAGGAAATGATATGCGAACCAAAGATGAGTTCGGGAGTCGGTTACGTGAGGGGGAAGGTATTAACACCTCCACAACGTCTGTCCTAGGACAGTACCTTTAATCAAATGAGCAAAATCAAATGTGGTTTATTAAATGTTTATAATTAGGGTTTATAATAACTAAAATGTGAAGTGAAAGGGGATAAAGGAACGACGTTGTTGTGTGGCGAAAGAGATGACACCATGGAGGGGTGTCGTGGTTGTGGACGAAAAAGTTGCAGTAGAGGGTAAAGAAGTGTGGCATGGGGGTTGCAAAGTCACGTTACCTCGCGAACAAAGGTTTTACAGAAACTTCACAATGGTTGAGTTATGGAGGTAGCATGAGATAATGAAGATTGGAAGCGGCAACACTAGGTTTGTTGTTTAATGGTGGCGTGGCTGCCTTCGATGTTTGACAGTGATTAGTAGCGAGAGGGAGAAGGTAAGATGGAGTGTGACGGTGGCAAAGGATTATCAAACCGTGAAAGTGCCACTCGCTATTGTGTGGAAGTGGTGCTTGCTGTTAAGGAAGAAGGATGGCGGTGCAAAGGAAGCGTGGCTCGACGGAGTTGGACAGTGACTCGGCAGCGATGAAGAGGAACAGAGGCGCTTCAATGCGGCATTCATTCTTCTCCTCTTCTTCCCTTTTTTTTAAGATGATTTAAACAATTTAAGGTTGTTATGGTTAATCTCTTGAATTGATTTGGTTTCTATAAGTTTAAATTAGACTCAACTTCGTATTGATTGAATTTCTGGACTGAATTTATACGTAAATTTATTGTCTTGCAATGTATATGGAAACACAATGCAAGAACTGCATTCAGAATACATAATCATTCAGAGTACAAAGCACATAATTACATCAGTGAAAAAGAACGAGATAATTAAAATCAGAGCATAGAAACATAACCAGATCAGTGCAGCAATGAATAAAAATCACAATCAAAACAATGATGAACAGAATCACAATCAGAACAGACCAATGTAGCAATGAACAATAATCCCGATACCTCTTGAAGTCTGGTACAATCTACTGTTCTTTGGTCTCTTCTTTCTTTTCCTTCTCTGGATTCCCAACTTCTCAATAGGTTTATGGCTCTTGAATCTCAACAAGAAAGCTATGAGTCAACTCCAGACCCTCCTGTTCCCCCCCACAATGACGGAACCGTGACCTCTCTTATGTAGAATGTTTTTCCTTCAATTTTTCCGTGCTCACCCATTACATGCTTCAAATCCGTTATTCCATCATCATTCTTCCCTTTTACTCACCAAATCCTCTCCATTCCTAACTTGGCATGTGGCCACTAAATTTAAGAAAAACTCTCCACTCCTAGCTTGCAACGTGGCAAGTAATTTTGATTTTTTTCATTTTTTTGAATTTTTAAATTTTAAACTTATTTTGAAATTATTTGAATTTTATTTTACCCACTCACTTTTTTTCAATTTTAATTAATTCTAATTAGTCATTCATTTTTCCTTCCTTTATTAAAAATTAAAAAAAACATTTTCTTTTTAACAAGAATTTTTAATCAATTTGATTTAATTAAAAAAAAATTATTAAAGCATCTACAAAATTATGAATAAACCATTTATTAATAAAAACTTTATGGGTATATTTTTACCCGGACCAAATCGGGTATTGACAATCAGCAAAATCAATTATGAATAATTAGTTATGGTACTTACTTGAATGAATTTGAAGCTCAAACCTTAATTGGTTACAATATTGTATTTCCAATCACAAGAACACAAAAGAGTAACCACAACTTAAACTCACAAGAACAAATAATCCATTCACAAATCTCAATTAAAAACACGTACTCAATTTATCTTAAAAGACTAATGAATTAACCCAAGTCATTCATCAATACAGTATAATTGTTATCTAGCTAAGTTTCCAATTATTCATAAAAAAAACTAAAAAATAGAAAAGGTAAAAATTGTAACCTATGCAAATAATCAACTTATCAACAATATTACTTATAATGTCAAAACTAAAATACATCTAAACCTATGTATCAGTTATGATTTCTAACATCATACAATTTCAATACTAACAAATCTAATATATGTACATCTAACACTATACACTATGAGTTATTATTTCTATTTGTAATAAAGTATCTTTCTCATTCCATGCGAATTTCTTCTATTGTGTTACTATCCAATGGCTTAGGATTTGAAAAAAGATGAAATATAGGAAAATAGTGTTATTAGTCAACATCATATGAAACTTGTAGATCATTGTATATAATTTAAACATTTTTATACCAGGTCCCAAGAGTTAGTGATACGGAAGCTGACTATGGTCCTCATCCAATGCATCACTTAGTATCCACATTACCAATTTCCTTGTTGCTTGTTACACTACAATTTCATGAAATTTAAATTGTTAAACAAGTGAAAATAACTTTAGTAGGTTCAATTAAGAACTAAATGTTAGCACCGAGGCTTGCTAAATGATTTGATGAAGCTAACATTGTGATGAAGTCAACATAGATCAAAGCTTGCAAAGTGGATTGTTTGAAGCCATCATGGAGCTTGATGGAAGTTTTGGTCTAGGACTTAGGTTAGGAGTGTGTGAGTGTGGTTTTGGTTCAAAACCATGAGTTGCATGATATATCACTCAAAAGTAAGCTCCATAAATCCAAACTGGTTTTCAAAAAGTTAATTGGAACTAATATGAGTTAAAATAGTAAATTGCTTTTCAGAAATCAGCTTACTGGATTTTTTGCCTAAGTCACAGAAAAATCAATCGACTGAATGATTGAGACAATTGATTGAATTTTTGACACAGCTGTTGTAGGGTGCTGTGAGTTGTGTGCTACGGGGAGTAGTGTGACTTGCAGTGAGCACGGTTTTGTTTTGTATAAACTGATCTTGGTGATCTTTTTAATGGAACTCTTTGCTTGTTGACAAAGGAATGGATGTAGTCCTTGAGGAAAGGTGAACCAGTATAAATCTTGGTATTCTTATTCACTCTTTCTCTCTTTCTATCCAATTGATTCCTTCCGCATTTGACTCTGGTGTTTTTACTGATTGACTGTTTTGTGTATTCTAGTCAATATATTGATTGTGTTTGTCAATTAACTGTTTCTTGACTGAATTGGTTCACACTCTGATTTCAATTAATTGCATATACTGTTTATTTGTTTATTGTTTCTGGCTGTGACTTGATTACTTCTGAACTGTTTGGGTTTGTGCACTGTATTCAATTGATTACTTTGTGTTATAATAAATTATTTCTTTCTATTTTCAAATATGTGTATTGTTTCAATTGATTGATTCTGATATTGGAGTAGATTAATTATTTGTTATGCACTTCAAAGTCACACATTTGATTGTTTCAATGAAGAACTTTCATTCTACATTTTAAGATTTTCCATCTTTTGCGAAAATTTTTGATAGTTCAATTCACCCTTCTCTTGAACTCGGCCTAAACTTATTTTTCACTAAATACTTTAGGAAATATCCAACGTAGGTTGTGGGATGTGGATGTAGATCTTCCGCCAAGTAAATTACATACATTAATTGCACTAAAAGCAAAGATAATTAGTAACTTGCATTATATTATACAAACATCAGTAATGTATTATTTGTTAATTAAATCATACCCTTGTACTACTACTTTCATATCTGAACTTGGCTTGGGATGCAATGAACAGAACCAGACCACAGTGTTGTTCGCGGTACAGATAAGCATCAGTTGCCAATGAGACCTAAAATCAATTTATTACTCATTTTTTCTGAGTTAATTAAGATGTAAATCTAAAGATGTGAAACTTACTTACGAAAAATAGGGCAATGTAAATCTTCTTTCTGGATTCTTGATTTCATCTTTGTATATAAGTCTGACACTCCGTGTTTTTTATTTCTGGACTTTTGTATACTCTGTGGCTCAAGGAATTCATAAATATCATGATTCCCTGTGCTATAAATTAATTGATTTATGTACCTACGTTGTTATTATCAATATTAGTATAAATGCTCCATGAAACATATTTCATCAAATAAAATGTAAAAATGTGAACATTTAAAGTATACTTACATCATCCATAACTGAATGACATTATATATGATGAATTTATTATTAACTTACAATTCGTTGGACAATCTTTTGAGACACTACATATGTCATTTTCCCTCCTGGTTTAGTCCTAGCCAACTTTGATTTCTCATGTCGAATAGGAGGGGATGGAGGACAAATACCTTCATTTGTAGATGATGATTCTTTTAATCTTTTACTTTTTTTCTTCCATCACCTTTTGTTCTAATAAATCATACCCCCCCCCCCCCCCCACGAGACAGTCTGTGGGTGGTAACATTCCTATATTGAATGTCTTGAGGTTTCCTTCTCTTGTCCTACAAAATACAAAATATATTATTGAATTGTGACATCCTATGATTTAATTAAGTTGTGATGAAAATAGAAAACCCACCAAGAGGGATCATCTTTAGTTTTGACAAATTGTGTCCAAGTCTTTTCATCAATACTATATTTTTCACAAGGGAACTGCCCCTTGAATTTTTCATAGATGTATAAACTGGTCAAGTTTGGACTCTTATGTCATCATGATTATTGACTTCATGTTCATTTCTCCCAATGGATGACAACTGACCACCTTTCATTAGAAGGATCTTTGACATAAAAAAAACTTGTTTTGCTTAGTAAGTCATGATGAAAGGATCTTCCTTAGAAACTATCTTTTCAATATCAACCAAGGTAAAATCCAAGTCATCAACATGCACTCTTATGTTACTACCAACTCATTTACACTTAAATACTGAAACTCTAAATTTGACATAGTCAACTTCCCAAATTTCTTCAATTACTTCAAAGTAATTTATCGTAGCCATCACATAATTGTTATCTTTTGAACTAGCAAAGTGCATTGACTCAACCTCAAGGGTCACACCGTTATTCTACATGTTGTCCCCCCTCTTCGTCTTCTCCAATATTTATTTAAAAGCTTCATTTTCACCAAATCCTCTCATAATTCATTCACACATATTGTTTTTACAATTATAAGTTATTTCTATCTCAAACACAAATTAACTTGCTAATATTTTCTTCCCAATTTAGGTGCAGATTTTCATTCCTGCAAATTTCTCATACATTTTGTTTTCAATTTTAGTTCCAAATATGCACAAAAGATTTTAATGCAAATCAGTCTAGTGGAATCAAATATGTAGCTAGAGATCTTATAGAATAATTTATTTAGATTTTCCATAATTCTATACATCAAAAACATGGTAAAATAGAAGATTTTTATTTTTACATTAAAGAGATAATCAATTGTAAAAAATGTGTGAATAGATGAATCTCATTTTTATGTCAATCTGTGAGTTTTCAAAAGGAATGAGACCTTTTAATGAAGATTTAATGTATATAAAAAAAATAAAAGTTAGTAAAGGTAATAGTTAAATTCAAATGAATACAATTAAATAAATCTCAATTAAAATAGTAGATTTATTATTGATTATATTCTAAAAAACATTACAATTAAAATGTTTAAACATGAGTAAAGATATGTTCATCATCCAACAACAACTTCAAGTTGACTTTCAATAACAACATAACAAGCTTCAAAGGTTAAACAATCAACACCAAAATGAACTCCAAATTCTACATGCACTAGTAGAAAAAAGGCATTTATCGTCGGTTCTGAGAGACTTTTATCGTCGGGTCCCGAACTGACATTGACCCAGAAGACGTTGAAAATGACGTTGGTTAAAAAACCGACGTCACGAATTCCATCACCACGTTGGTTTTGGACCAAAAAACCGACGTGGTGCTTTGCTGAAATCCACAACACCGCGTCGGTTGTTTGGCCAAAACCGACATGGTGGACAACACACCACGTCGGTTTTAGCCGAACAACCGACGTGGTGTTGTCATTTTTTAAAAAATAAATTATAAATTGATAAATCTCTAATTGATACAAGAAAACACCACAAAAAATTTTAGAATTTGTTAACAAGTATAGATATGTGAAATCAAAGGCTACAATCTAAAAAAAGGATGGAAAATAAGAAAAAATAAAAAAGAAACCCTAAACGATGGAATTTCGGAATTTTCGGAGGCCCAACCGCCTTCGGTTGTTGGCTAAGAGCTTTGTTACCCCATTTCAAACAACTTTCATTTTTGAAGCGTCTCAATCCGAGCTCTCTATCAAAAGTTATGGTCGTTTGAAGTTTTTTCGTCCTAAATCTTTGACACCCTAAATCTATGGTAAATCTATAAAATGTAAGAACTCTACCATCAAATATATACTAAATTAAGATCTCGATAAAAAATTTGGGGCAAAAAGAAATTTCTAACTATTTTTAGTGAATTTTACGAAATTGCTAACCTCTTGCTAAGGGTGTCGAACAAAGCATCCAACCGAGACTGTCAACAAGCTTGTGCACACCAAACGAACGTGAAAGAAGCCCAAACGAACACTACCAAAATCACAAAACACAAACAAAAAGTCAATAAAATACCACAATCAATGAAAGCAAACGAACATGGAGGAGAAAGGAACAACTAAAAACTTGAAACCAAGGGTACCTCGAATGAAGCTTAAAACAAAAATGGCACTGTTTAAACGAAACACTCAATGTAAATGAAGGAAAAAGAGTGAAATAGAGACGAATGGAGAACCTAAGGAACTCGAAACAAAGCACAAAAATGCTAGAGAACCGAGAACGCGCACGCAGTGGAGGGAGAAGAAAAGTGAAAGTGAAAATCCCTGGTGTGGGTTAAAACAAACATAATCACGTCGGTTAGGAGCTTATAACCGACATTGTGTTGAACCCTAATTTTCCAAAAACCACCCCTAGTTTACCTTTACAATGTCGCTGCACACATGACATCGGTTATTGGGACAAAACCGATGTCATTTTTCCTCCACATAACGTCGGTTGGCCTCTCCCAACCGACATTAGCCACTCACCGTAAAAAAAAGCTAAAATTTAAAATTTTTATTTTTACAGTGTTCTCGAAGACGGTTGTAAGTGGTAACCGACATCACCTATGTATAACAACGTCGGTTTATTACAAACCGAAGTCATAATGTTCATTAATTTACAAAAATGCCACCACATTTTTAGCAACATCAGTTTTTTATTTAACCGACATTATATTGACGACGTAGAAGTCTTTTTTTCTACTAGTGCTGACCAACTAGACATATTAATTTGTGACCGAAAATCTCAAAATACAAAACACGATCAACAAAGTAATCATGGTCCTCGTAACGCCGAGCATATCGCTGACTCATGAGTTTAAGAAGATTCCCACGCCCAAGAGTATCAAGTATGTCAAATACCAAATACAAGTGCTTCTTAAAAAAGAAAAGGAATCCAATCATCAAGGGGTATCCAATCAGGCCTCATTTCCAAGACATTCGATTCAGGATGCATAGGCTCAATTTCTACATCATCCGGTTCACAATGTGTCGGCTCAATTTCTACATCATCCGGTTCACAAGGCCTCGGCTCAATTTCTATATCATTTGATTCACCATACATCAGATACACAGCGGTTTTCTTGACCACTAAGTCAGGGCCAAAACTCACAAAAATCTCCACCTTGTCTCCACCTCCCAAATGTGATATTATCTCCTGCCAATCTTCATCATTAAAGGAAATCACTGTCTCTTGCTTGTGTATCTGCAGGGTGAGCTTTGTGTAATTAGCTATTAAGACACTTGTAAGACACTCGGTTGCCATGATTTCGGGGTTTGATAAATAAACAATACACAAAGCCATTCCCTTCATGCCACAGTCCTCAGGCACAGTGAAATACACTGAATGTCCCTCACCTGTATGGGCCAACCAATGAGGAAGATTGTCACCTGGAAGTGAAACTTCACAAGCCTCATTGGTTGCCAATCCCTGTAACATGAGAAATCAAGGTTAGTCATTTATGCAACCGACTCCTCAGGCCTTCAATAATTTTTTTATCATTCCAAAATTACAAAATGAGCATTTTTAATAAAATAAACGCCAATCTTATAACTTTAGGGCCGACAAACTGTTAGGATTTAAAAGGGTCCATATAATTTTGTGTTTTTTGTTATTATATTTTTAGTTAAAAATCCCAAGTGAAAGGTGAATTATTCTTGTTCTAGTAATGCAAAATAATTATGTATATAGTGAGAATTTAAGGCTACATTAGTGAGAATTAATTACTATTAAACATTAAAGATTACTTAGTATATATTAAAGACTACTGGTATTCAATTTAGAGACTCTTATTGTGATTGTACATAGCAACACATTATTTAAATAACCCTATAGAAGGATGTATCTATAATACATGAATTTGGAACGAAAAATAACTTTACTTTTTATAAGAATTTTATGGAGTTTTGAACTATAAGAACCTGAACTTGATCTCCTTGCCCAAACTTCCGTTTTGTCATCGCATAGTAAGGACTAAGTTTTTTAAAAGAACGAAAGATATTCATTTACCAGACTAGCATCTTTTAACAAATATTTTTCTACACACACAAACCTGGAGATCGAATCCTTGACCACTAATTGCATAAATTGAAACAAAGAAATCAAACAGATTTGATTATTAGTTTTGTTCAGTACTGTATCAAAAGCAGATCAATATGAATTTAGAATGCATTTCCGTTTATGTGGCAGAGATCTTTCAACTTTTTTTCTTATGTTGCAATGGGAATCTAACAAAAACGAAACAAGTGTAGGTGGAAGAAACCGCAATTTTCTTTTAGACAGTGAAGGAAGGTATAGTACAGAAATGTTAAAACTAGAGAAGGAATTAACCTCAGATATCCTATGGCTGAGAATATCAAAGTGTGCTGTGTAACTTCCAACTCCAATCAAAGAAGACCTCAAGTTATGCCTTGAAACTTCTAATTCTGCAGCATTTACAACATCTTCATCCATAATTGTTTTTACATATTTAGATAGTTGAAGCTGTGTCTCGCATTGCACCAAAACTCTTCGAAGAGTTGAAAGGCTTTTAAACACCGGTGCAAGTTCATCCAAAGTATTATTTTGTATACTCCTGGAAACCAGAGAACCTAATGAGCCAGAAAACGGACGAAGAAAATTGAGGGGATTCATTGTTGGTGACATCCAAGACTGGATGATAGAAGGAAATACATTTCGTGCCAGTCCTTCAAATCCGCATAAGGATATATATCCAATGCTTTTTGAGCGTAGTATTGAAAAAGGAATTTTTTTCACAGAAGTATTATCAGCAATTAGAGTTGTCAAGGATTCCATCTGTGCTATATCTTCCTCCAATTGGTCAATCTTTGAACAACCAGATAGGATTAATGTTTTCACAGATTTCAACTTGTAGAACTCTTTGGGGAGATTGCTTAGCTTTGTACAATCCTTTAAATTTATCAATATAATGTTACAGAGATCTCCAATGGATTTGTGTATCTCAAGTAAATTTGGACAATCTTTGAGAACGAGCTGCTCAAGACTTGGCATTCCAGAAAAGTCAGGGGTTTCTCTCAAGTACCTGGAGTGACTGAGATTGAGGACTTTTAGCTTACTCAAAACCTACAAAAGGATAGTTTTTTATTTTATTTATTTTGACAAATATTATAGAATGAAATATTAGTAAATGGAAACAATGACTATTTCCATTTTAATCAACCTATAAATTTTTCGAGAAAAAGGCATGTTATAAATACCTGGGATTGTTTCCAGAGAAATTGGAGACGACTGTGTTTTAAATCAATCGCAATTACATCATCCATATGAAAGTTGTTTGGCAGATAATTTGAAGGAAAGCCATGCCAAGAGATCCATTTCAGTTCCCTAGAAAGGTACCCATAATTTCCAGCAAGTTGTACATGATGGAGTTGCAACAGTCTCAATCTCTCCATTTTCTGGAAAGAATCGGCTTCGAAACAATCTCTGCTGGTTGAATGTAATTTCAGAACCAATCCCTCAATAGCATTTGTCCCCTGTGATGAAAAGAGCAGAGGGAAATAAATTTAGAAGTGTTTTTTGTTGGCTCAGCTGAGCCTAACTCCACTTATATATTGCACATGGAAAAGAAAAGAAAAACAGTACAAAGAAAATGTACTTACAGCTTTCTTCCTCAATACATCCACTACATCCTTTTGAAACCACAATCGACTGTGCTTCCCAGGTTCCTTTCTTGAGTTTTCACGAATTATCTCTCTTCCCATTTCTTGCAGCAAAGGATGCATTCCAAGTTTGTTGTTCTTTTCTACTTTTATGAGGCTACGTTCTATGAGAACTGTTAATCCATCATCAGCACATAGTTCACAACCATTTAGTATCTCCGTGACATAGCCTCTGTCTTTACCAATAAAGAAACAACATACATCAAGAAATATATCCTTCTCCATGTCATTGCTTAAACTATCATAGCTTATTCTTAATTTCCCTTGAACCTGATGATCGGGAATTTTTTCTAGTTTAGACAATACAGCTTCCCACTCTCTCTTTGACGACTTCTTAAATAAATAAGAACCAAGCACTTCAAGAGCCAGAGGTAGTCCTCCACAATACCTAACAACTTTTTTTGTGAGTTCCCTGAAGTCTTCTATTGGTTTTACATCTCGAAAACAATGATAACTGAATAGCTGAAGGGACTCGTCTTCGTCCATTTTATCCATCTCATAAACATAATCAACTTCAAGTCTAGTAAGGAGGCCAACATCTCTAGTTGTAACGATTATTACACTTCCTTCACCAATCCATTTACGATTTCCACACACAGCTTTTAATTGGTTGTACTCATCCACATCGTCAAGTACAATGAGTGCCTTTTTTCCAGCAAGTCTTCTCTCGATCATAGTCCTCCCCATCCCATCGCTATATATCTCCACCTTTGTTTTTAGGACATCTGAAAGAAGCTTTTCTTGCGAAGGAACATACTTTCTGCCGTGCCTTTCACAATTTTCTCTGATATTCTCAATGAAACTTTTATGCATGAATCTACGATGAATCCGATTATAGATAGCTTTGGCAACGGTAGTTTTCCCCGATCCCCCCATCCCCCAAATCCCTATCATACAGACTTGGTTGGAACGAGTTTCAGCGAGTCCAATCACTTCTTGGGCACGGGATTCCAGTCCAATAGGATATTCTGTAATAGACAACACTTCGTAGTACAGTAACGTCAGAACGCGGTTAACAATTTCTTTCACTAGTTCAGCTTCATTCCTACAAGGTCAACAATAATTATAAAACTATCACAAACATATGCTTCATTCAATCTGAAACCAAAGAAAGTATGAAGGAGTCATTGGTTTACCTGAAATTCCTGGAATCGTAACCACTGATACCTGCTGCTTTGTTGAGTGCACGGCTCCACCTGGCGAAGGCCTGCTCCAGTTGCTCTCCTGAATATCTTCTCTTTGCAGCTTCTTCCAACGATTTTCCAAAATCACCCTTCAGACGACGCACATCGGATGGGTCAATCTCGTAAAACACAGGGAGAAAACTTTGGCCTTGAGTTTGGTTGCATTTGATGATTTGTTCAAGCTCATCAAGGCACCAAGTTGACTCGGTGTAGCTTTTGGAGAAAACAACAATCGCTATCTGAGATCCTTCTACTGCTCGCATGAGTTCTTGAAGCTGCATTCCCTTGTCAAGATTGGCCTCGTCAAAGAAGGTGTTGACTCCAGCATTTGAGAGGGCAGAGTGGAGATGAGAAACGAACTTCATGCGGGTATCTTCTCCCCTGAAGTTGATGAACACGTCGTGTATCCACTGGTTGTTGGATTTGGAGAACGATGGCGAAGATGTGAACTCCATCAAACCAGTTCAGGTCAACGTTCGACAAGGGAAAGCGATAATGCAGAAACAGAGAGACGACCCAGAACCACGCTTTGCTTTAGTCTTTTATTGAATGAAATCAGCAGACGGAAAGAAGCGGATTTACTGTTGACGAAGAAAGTAGCTCATTTATGAAATAAAAAAATAGTAAATAATGAAAAGCACAGACAAAATTTGCACGGTTACTTCTCCAGCATTATATGTGAGATTGGCGGGAGAAGTAGAGAAGTGAGAGAAAAAATAATTTTATATTTTTTAAATAATTAACATATTAAAATTTATATTATATTATAATAAAATAAATATAATTAATTATATTATATTATATAATATAATAATAATACTTATTAATATTAAATATTATTATTAAAATAATAATAAATTTCAGAAAATTATTAAATAATAATATAAAATATTAACCAAAATAAAAAAGTAAAAATACTAATAACAAATTTATAAAATTATAATAAAAATAACATATTATAATATTTTTAATTAAAAAAGTTAAAATTATTGTAAAGAAAGTTTATTTTTTAAATAAAAATTAATTTAATTATAAATGAAATATAAGAAATAATTATTTTAAAATAATAAATAATATAAAATATAAAATAATCAAATTTATAATAAAATATAAAAACTTAAAATATTAATAAATAATTTTTATAAATAATTATAATAATATATTAATATATTATATTATATTATTTATATACATAATCGATTATGTTATAACGTAATCGATTATACCTGTATTTTATAATATACGTATAATCGATTATGTAATATCCTAAAAAATAGCTTTGGATTAAAAACTAACCTAGAATTTAATTATAGAGATAAATAAGATAATACCTATTTTTTTAATAAAAGAGTTGTTTAAGTAAATAAAATATAGTTATTTACTTTTTATTTTTATAACAATCACCAACTCTTTTTAAGAAGATATTCTGTTTATTTTCATAAAAACTATCAATTCTCTCCAAAAGAAGATATTATGTTTTATTATAATAAAACTACCAATTATCTCTAAGAAGATATTCTGTTTATAAAAACTACCAAATCTCTCTCTTTATCTAAGAAGATATACAGTTTCATTCTTATGAAACCCCACCATCTCTCAAACAATTTCTCTTTAAAGTTTTCTACCTCTTCTTTAGATTTATGATCTCATAGGCTATCAGATTGACAATCAGAGGACATCCCTAAATTCCTAGCGTTTAGTAGATCAAAAGTGTTCGATCATATTCTTGAACAGAGTTAGGTTGCCCGTGATTTTAAGGTTTTTGAGTATCTCTACTCGATAGAGGTAAGGGAAGCTAGTTGTATGTTTTCGTATAAATGTTTTTCTCTTTTGAAATATAAATTTATTTAGAATTATGATATTTTGTAAGGGAAGCTAGTTTGATTGTTTTTTTATAAATATTGTAATTATTTGGTTATTAATAAATTGGATGAATGTTTATGTATTGTGTGATGTAGTGTCAATGTTTGTGAATGATATGGTGTGTGATCGAGACACAGTATCATCAGGAGGACAGGAGATACTCGTGTTGAAATTATTAGGATGTGCATTGTTTGGGGATTCAAGGAGGTATCCTGACTCTACTGGTACATTGGATTCACATGGATGAAGATTACCAGTTGGTGAAGAGTCGAAGGAGGTTCATATGGTCCTGTCCTAGGTTTGAAATATGAGTCCGATCGGAATAGGACATATGGATTAACCCTGTGCATATGGGGTCCGAGGTTTGAAATATGAGCCCGATCGGAATAGACTGTTCTGAGGTTTAAAATATGAGCCTGATCAGAAGTTGGGTGATATATGACAGGTGTACACCTCTGAGTCTAACTCAATGCACGAGTCTTCTGACAGAGAGTCTTCCGATAGAGAGTCTAGTGTCTTTGTTTGTGAGTATGATGTGAGATGAATTATGAAAGATTAAATTGTTAGTTATTTTGTTGAGATAGAAATCCAATTTATGAAAATATATATTTTTTTGAAAATTCTCTAGCTTACCCTTCTTTTTGTGTTGCTTGTTTTGTTTTTAAAACTGCGATGATCGTATATATTATATGGGAGCAGAGAATTTGACAGGTGGTGTGAGTCCTAGTGAATTGTGATGGAGAAGCTTCATTTTATTTTATTTGTAATTTTACAAAGCTATTTTATTAAATCTGATCGCGGAGAAGTATAATTTGAATTACATGATGAATGTGTGAATTTCTATATTCAAGTCTATTATATAAATTTTTATGCAATAAAGTTTCTATCATATGAAAAATATGAGATATTACACATTACATTGTAACGTAATCGATTATGTATATAAATAATATAATAATAAATAATATTTAAAAATAAAAAATTTACATAATATTATTAATTAAATAATTATTAATAAATAAATATAATTATAATTTAATAAATATAAATATTTAAATAATAATATGATAATAATTATTTTATTATTATAAAATAATAAATATTTTTACATTTAATATAAAAGTATTTTGAAAAAAATTAATTTTATATTTTAAAAATATTAATCTTTTCGTTTAATAAATTAATATATTTTATAATAAATTAAGTTTATTTTAAAGATAATTATGAATTAAATTTTTTTTAATTTTTTAAAAATATTATTAATTATATTAAATAAATAAATTATATTTTATTTTTAATTATAAGAATATATTTATAATTTTATATATTAAAAAATTTTATTATATCTATCACATTATTTACAAACATTTATAAACTTTCAACTCAAATCTCATTATCTCCACTTAATCTAACCAACTAAATTTTTCATACACTTTCATCTCAAATCCACTTCCTCAAATCTACTCTCCAATCCAAACACACCCTAAAAGTCTCTTAATAAATAGTAGAATTTGGTCTATTCTCTTTATGATATGTTTGAATTAGTAAAAAGAACTATGACCGACAAAAATAAAATTTAATATTTTATTATTTCAAAGACTAGAAAGAGAAAAAATATAAAGAAAGTATTATAACTGGTATAATTTAATAGAATATACATTATTTACATTGTATTATATCTCTTATATCATTTTATACGAAGATAAAGTATAAGGGTAAAATAATCATTTTAAATTTTAAATTATTTTATTTATCGTCTTTCAGTACCCTCTCATCATTTCTCTTAAAAACTAAGGTTTAATTTCCTTTTTGTATATATTCTCGTCTATCATCTCTTCCAAACTCAAGTTTGAAAAGTTTCTTAAAGTTTTTTCTATTAAATTAAGTTGTTCTTCCAATAATTTATACTGATTTTCTTTTTAATGACTTGAAAATCTTATTCCAATCAAAATCAAAACAATTGAAATTTAAAAAATCAAACTTCATCTTAAAATATAAACAAGGAATAAAAATATCCTAAGTAACTACAAGTAAGATGAAACCGGCGGTAGGTATGGCTATATTTAAATCGTCAAAATTAGCGCAACTTTAAACATAGTGATAAGTATTTTAATTATGAAGAAGATTGAATTTCATAATTGTTTATTGCATCGATTTGTTGTTAATGATAAAATAAACAATAAACAATAAAATTTAATTTTGGTGACTATTTTGGTCACAATTAGCAACCATTTTATTTGGTAGCTAAATATTGATCTCTAAATAGTTTTATTCTTGTAGTGCAAGGATTGCAGCTATGCATGGTCTAACCTAGGTGTTAAGTACCATTTTCTGAGAGAAGTTTAAAGTAGCAAGGAAGTATTTTTAGTTCATTGCAAAACTGAAAATCAACTTGCAGATATCTTAACAAAAGCTCTTCCAAAACTCAGATTCGAAGAACTAAGAGACAAGATTGGTGTTTGCATCAAAAGATACAAGGAGGAGTGTTGAAAAATTGCGTCTTATGATGCAAATAGAAATAGTGAAAATCAAGGGATTTGATATTTATCGATCCATGTGACATCACAGTGCGAGTGTTGATCAAAGAAGGGGGTTTTTTGAGTGCATGAATTAAGGGTGTTAGTTACAAGTCTAGTAGTCTTGTTTGTAATAGACCTCCTTGAATAATGATCTGTTTTTAAAACTGATCTTCTAGTTTAGATATGTTTTTTAATTTAGATACGTTTTTTAAATTTTAGAAGACTTGTTGAGAACATGTGTTTTGGTTCATCTTGGTGTTTGGGATGAGATTTTATCACTAGTGGAGTTCACTTACAATAACATTTATCATGCTAGCATTGGAATGACTCCCTATGAAGTTGTGTATGGAAGGAAGGTGTCAAACTCCACTGTGTTGGTACCAGGATAGAGAGGCAGTGTTGGTTGGGCCAGAGTTACTCCAACAGACTACTGAGAAGGTAAAGCAAATCCAAGAACGGATGAAGGCTTCCCAGAGTAGGCAAAAGTCTTAAGCTGATAAGCGAATGAAGCCCTTGGAGTTTGCAGTGGGAGAGCATGTCTTCTTGAGATTTTTGCCTACTAAGGATGTAGGAAGGGCTATCAAGTCAAGGAAGTTAACTCCTAAGTTTATTGGGCCATATCAGATCCTTAAAAAGAGTAGGACATGTAGCTTATGAGGTTGCTCTGCCTCCACAGTTAGCCAATCTACACAATGTATTTCATGTGTGGCAACTGAAGAAGTATGTCCCTGACCTTAGCCATTTCCTAGTAGTGGATGAAGTGCAAGTCAGAGAGAAGTTAAGCTTTGAAGCCCAACCGATCAGAATTGTAGACCAGTAGACTAACCAACTTAGAGGTAAAGCCATCAACATGATGAAAGTATTGTGGGATGCTAGAGTTGGTGATTTCACTTGGGAGTTGGAGGAGACCATTGGCGAAAGTTACTCTCACCTTTTTCCTAGCCAGTCAATTTTCGAGGACGAAAATTTTTCTTATTGGAGAGAATGTAACAACCTAGAAAATCTGCCATCTGAGTAGAAGTGGTAAAAGTAGAATGTGCATCTGATTATTATATTATTAAACTGAAAACATGTATTTATAGGAAAAGTTATTAGTCAAGTTTCATTCCCACTTAAGCCACTATCTCTCTAAAACCTCTTACCATCCTTTCCTCTGACTTCTCTCTAAGTCTTTGCGTTCGTCTGCCATCAGTTTCTCAAGTGGAGCCCACCGTTGGACTCGTGGCGGAGAACAGAGCAAGTCTACCCAATCAGAATCTCCAATAGAGTAAGTTCATTTTCTACCCTTCCCTTAGAGTCAATTTTAGGTTTTAGTTTTTCTTTGCTTACTGGGCTTGCGTGTGGCCTCTGAGCCATCAAATGGTGCCTTTGTGAGCTAGTTTCCTAGTGTGTTAGTCTGATCATTGATCAGAGGTCCATTGATGCAGATTCAAGTTCCTGAGGACCTTAGGCTATTGGGACCGTTAGAGAGAATTTCAACTGCAATCCAGTTAAGGGAAGCTAACCTGAAATTTGTGCTTGTTTGGTTTACAAATTTAAGTTTTGAATAGAGAAGTTAATGATTGTAGTAGTTGTACAATTTGTATCTGGTAAAGTTTCCTGCAGGTTTGAAATGTTGGATTAATGTTGATTTGAATGTTGCATGTATGAGATAGTTGTGTGAACTTCATGGGATGTTGATATGTTGAGTTGGTATTTTGTGCTAGGGTAGACCATTTATTGTATAAGCGTGTTGATTCTTATTATTTTGGTCATATGAGGCATGCATGTTAGCTCTGAGGCAGTAGAAGTTGTTGTTTTCTGCATAATTCGCCCAGGCGACAACATCTCGTCCAAGCGAGAATGGTTTCAAGGAGCAAGTGTGCTCTCTGGACTTCTTTGCCTAGGCGAGAAGTTCTTCGCCTAAACGAGATGATAACTTCACTCAGGCAAGGATAATGTCGCTCAGGCGAAAATGGCCCTGAAGCAAGTGTGCTCTCTGGAGTATTTTTGCTCAAGTAGGAAGTTTTGCTCGGGCGAAATTATAAAAAAAAAACAACTTCTTTTGGATTTTCAGTTTTGATTGTTTGATCCTTTTGCAATGTGATGTATTTATGTATTTGAATAGATTGATTAGAAATTTTAAATTTATTGATGATTTAGTGATTTCTTTAAATTTTGAGATTTGAGCTTTTGATTGAGAATGATCATACTAGAAGAGATTTAATTATGTTTTGAAATTGATAAGGTGTTCGTGTGTTGGTCAAGATCTAGTCATAGTGTTTTCAGGAAAGGAAACATCCATGCCTAGGTCAGTTAGGAAGTGCATTGTCTAAGAACCTAATTAATAACGATTGATATCCTGACTCTACTAGTAATAAAATCAAGTAGATGATCATTACGGTGGTGAGAGTCGAAGGAGGTCTGAATTGGGTGACTGCAGCTTGAAACATAGCTGATGCTATCATACATGATTGATTATTCATTTGTATGGAGGCTGTGTGGATTCACAGTTTGAAGATGTATGACAGGTGCATATCTCAGGATCTATTCAATGCACGAGACTTCCAAAAGTAGAGTCAAGTTTTTAGTGTGCTAGTGTCTTATATTGTGATGGTGCATGTAATTGAATGAAAGACTTGAGTGGTGTTAATCTTCGTGTTTGAATTGAAATACTCATAATTATTAAAAATTTGGTTAGCTTACCCTTTGTTTTGTGGTACTTGTGTTTTGATATTTGTCTACAATGATCATGTTTTTTACACGAGCAGATGGTGTTGCAGATGGATCTATGGAGGATCATTTGGAATGAGTAGTGCTTTTAGGCATAAGCTAAATTTGAAAAATAATTTGGAGATATTTTGTAATTATGTTTTAGTAGAATTTTAAAAGTAGAATTTTTAAGTATTTTAGTTTAAAGGATTAGTACATGTTAGATGAATCTTAATTATAATTAGTAGAATGCTTAGCTTTTATGCATATTATTTTTTAGATGAATAAATATCAATTTATATCAATAAAGATTTATCCTTGCACTTAAATATATCTCCAGAAAGCAATAATGGAGAAACAAAAAAAGGACCCACAAGTACACTTTGCTTTAGTCTTTTAATGAATAGCTAAAGTAGAATTTGGTCTATTCTCCTTATGATATGTTTGAATTAGTAGAAAGAACTGTGATTTGAAAATAAAACTACATCAGAAATAAAATTTAATATTTATTATTTGGTAGGGTAGAAAGAGAAAAAATTATAAAAAAAAAGTATTGAAACTAGTGTAATTTAACAAAAATAAATTATTTAAATTCTATTATATCTCTTATATTGTTTTATTCAATGATAAAATATAAGAGTAAAATAATTATTTTATTTATCATCTTTTAGTACCCTCTCATCATTTCTGTTAAACTAAGAGGTTTAATTTCCTTTCTGTATATCATCTATACCAAACTCAAGTTAAAAAAGTTTGTTAAAGTTTTTTTATATTAAATTAATTTGTTCTTCCAATAATTTATCGTAATGATTTTGCTTTTTTAAATGACTTGAAAATATTATTCCAGTCAAAATCAAAACAATTGAAATTTAAAAAATCAAACTTCATCTTAAAATATAAACAAGGAATAAAAATATCCAAAGTAAACGAAAAGTACGATGAAACCGGCTGTAGGTATGGCTATATTTAAATCGTCAAAATTTGTGCAAGTTAAAGCAGTGTGATAAGTATTTTAATTATGAAGAGGATTGGATTTCATAATTATTTAGTGTATCGGTGTGTTGTGAATGGTTAAAAAAAACAATAAAATTAGAAATGAATGAGGATAAATCATACAACACAGTTCGACACAAGTCTATCCTCATCCATTTTCAAGGCTTCCATTTAAGAGATCATAGGAATAGCATGAACAAAGCTTGGAAAGGAGTGTGGGTAGCTGTTGTTATGGAGATTTGAAATCTTAGAAATAAAGTAGTTTTCAAAGGAGGAGTAGTGGATAAGGATGAAGCTTTTTGTCTAGCACAACTAAAAGGTTAGGAATGGTTTAATCTGGATTACGAGAACAACATTCTCTTATTCGGATTGACACTTTGCTCCAGTCAAGTGCTTGGAATCTCTGTAGTAGTTATCGTGGACCTGATATAGATTGAGGGTGTAGATAGAAGGTAGGTGTGTCTTTGTTTTGCAGGTATATTACTGAAAAGGTAGTGGAAGCATACAAGATGAACACGACGAGGCAAGAAAGGGAGTATGGATATTAGACATATAAAGGATGTACAGGCGTTAAGTGAAAATAAGGGGTGATGTGTATCTTCTCATGAGTGTGAGAAGTATACCTCACTTTATGTATATTATATTTCATATGTATCTCTTTTTCTGTCTATCTTGGAAGAAATGTTATGGAGTCGAACCTTTGTATGAACTTTGTATGTTTTTAGACGTGTCTAAAAACGACTATAAAACTATGGTTAAAATATATAAAAGTTGGACTACCCATAAAGTGATCCTTTTATTTTATTTATTGTTGGCTGTTAAAAAAAGGATAAATCATACAAACTTGGACATAAAGTAAAAAAAAAATAACATTAATATTGTTACTACTCTCAACCATATATATTTTTATTCCTTAATTGTTAACTCAACTTAAAATTAATATTTTTAAGATAATATTAGAATCATTTAAAATTTATTCTAGTCAATTTTAATAGATCTCATGTCATTCATTATATTATATGAATGAAATACCTTACAAGTTATAATATTGTAATAGAGTTATGTGCATTAATTATAGCTAGGATTAACATGATGGTTAATTAATATAATTATTGATTTGATGTTTAATTAAGTGTAGCTAATACGATTATAAATAGTATAAAGATATTGGTTAAAAAGAAAAGTTAAAAATTATATATGAATATATTAAAAGAAAATCTATTTATCTACATTCCAAATTACCAAACAATGTAGATGTTTCTAATATCATGGTTATTGAGACAGAATGTAATATTTCATTACTTAACAACTTCATCACTTGACTTGACTAACATCATCGTTTAAGTATGTAAATGAAATTTGAATATATTTTTTATTATTTAACATTATTTAAGTGGATAAAAAAAAATATTAGATCAGAAGGAATGTTCTCGCAATTCTTTTTATCTTTTTTTTTATTATCATTACTATTACTAAACTATTATTATTATTATTATTATTATTTTTAATGTTATTATTACTATTATTTTTTTTAACGTCGGAGAATTAACATAATAACTAAAGTATATCAAGAAGTCCATTTGTTCATTAAGGAGACTTTACTTTTTTCACAACTTGTATAATGACGCTTCACCTTTCACTGAAAACATTTGGCTTTTATTGGGGGACTCAAGTAAACTTTTCCCAATCCACTCACATTTATGGTTCTTATAAGAAGAAAAAAATACCATCTCTTCTTCCTCATATGGTGGAATGATACTTTTATCAACAATAGACAAGCTCAAAACACATAACACATATGAACACATATGGAGAGCCATTTCGAAAAAGATTGAAGAGATGCAAACCAAATTGCAGCCATGCAAACAATAGAGTGAAAAGAACATTCGAGTTTAACTTTTCAAAACCTAGATACTGTATCATTTTCACGAGCAAATTAATTGTATTTAAGAGGAAACCTTCTAATAGTAAGACATGACAGTGTAGATAGAAAAAAAGTTAGCCTCAAGTTCTCTTTCAAAGAATTCAAATAATAAATTCAGTAATATCAAAAGATAATAAGGAGGTTTAAAGATTGTAGGGTAGGAAAATATAGTAGACGATATAAATAGTAAAGAAAACATGTTGATTCTCAAGCTCATTTACAAGGAATTATTCCTTCGTTATCTTTTAGATAATTATTCTTTAATTTTTTTAACAAAGTTGAATCAAATCCAACAAGCCTTAATCATATTTAACAAATAATCTCTTATCAGCAAAACAAGCATTTACTGATATATTAGTATTTCACTTTCTCTACAAGTGTCTGTCTTTAATGAGATGTTTATCTTTTACCTTGTGACTAAGCATACAAGAAATTGATGCGAATTAACCAAAACCTCTACTCTACTTAAAGAAAAGCAACTGAATTCTCAACACACGTTCAACCATAATTAATTTTCAAAAAAATAGATTTTAAAAAGACCAACTGAAAAGCACAATTGTTAAAGAAACCTCAAGAACAAAATCAACCCCAAAGAATTTAGTATTCCATGATGAAAATGAAAACAAAAGAATTAGAAAATATGAAATAAAAATAGGTTTTCGAGAGTGTTGTGCGTTGTGTCCTGATGTTGTCCCCCCTCTTCCTCTTCTCTAAATCCTCTCATAATTAATTCACACATTATTTTTTTTTACAATTATAAGTTATTTCCATCTCAATCACAAATTAACTTGCTAATGTTTTCTTCCCAGTTTATTCCAAATATGCACAAGATATTTTAATGCAAATTAGTCTAGTGGAATCAAATATGCAGCTAGAGATCTATAGAATAATTTAATGAAATCAAATATGCAGCTAGAGATCTATAGAATAATTTATTAGAAGTGGACTTTAAACCTAACTCAATCTTACATAACCGACTTGATAAAGTAAGGTTTGCATCCATTTATAAACTATTGAAATGTCTCATCTCTAGTCGATGTGGGATCTTTAACACACCCCCTCATTAGAAGTGGACTTTAAACCTAACTCAATCTTACATAACCGACTTGATAAAGTAAGGTTTGCATCCATTTATAAACTATTGAAATGTCTCATCTCTAGTCGATGTGGGATCTTTAACACACCCCCTCATTAGAAGTGGACTTTAAACCTAACTCAATCTTACATAACCGACTTGATAAAGTAAGGTTTGCATCCATTTATAAACTATTGAAATGTCTCATCTCTAGTCGATGTGGGATCTTTAACACACCCCCTCACGCCGAGACTGCTCAACTCGAGCGTAGGACTACATTGTTTAAGGGACGAATTCTTCCTCTACCCCTATACCCTCTTCCTGCACCTCCATACTTACTGTTAAAAGACAACTATGCCCTTAACTAAAAAGTATAAAGACAAAAATACCATTCATCCCCTTCACCCCTATATCCGGTTCACAGCTCGTCTGTTTCGATCCTTTCTCCCAAATCTTCAATTAAACTTTCAAACAAGCCGTAGGTAAGCAATTTTTTTATGTTTATGAGCAATTAGTAAGTGGTATTGTTGATTAGAGTTGTTGATTTGGTGTTTTGGGGACTGTCGATGGCGAACGGAGATTTTTTCGATCTGGCAGCATGACAACTGGATGAACTTCATTCGGTTCTCATTTTGTTTTGGAAATGACAACCGGATGGCATGCTCATCCGGTTCACATTTTTTCAATTTTCTTTTAAATTAACAGTAACTTTGTGCACTGATATGGTTAGGAAACTGTAACTTTGTCCACTATTAAACTGTTCACCTTCTTCTGTACCTAAAAAAGAAATGAAAAGTCTATTTTTTTGCTGCCTGTGTGTGTTTACTCCTCATTCCAATTTCTAATCCCATTTTAAATGAAGAGTCTATTTCTTTTGCAATTGGATTTCATTTCAAATTCAATTAAAATATTCAATTAAAATAAAACTAAATTAATTTAATTAAGGCAAATGAAGAGCCAAAGAAGAGTATCATCTGCTGCATTTTAGAAGAGTATCTTGTTTTGCCCGTTCACTCTTCCTGATAATCCAATCTTCATCCCAAACCAAGGAATCAAACACCTTTTGATAATCCAATCTTCATCCCGAACCAAGGAATCAAACACCTTCTTCTAAACATATCTGTAACATAACAATCCAACAACTCATAAAAAAAAAAATGAGATTTGAGAATCGGACAGGGTGGCGTCCGGTTCACAACTTAGACACCGGATGGCACCCCCTCCAGTTCATTAGGTTCTCTTTTTTTTTAATTTGAAAACCGGACAACCAGCCATCTGGTTCTCAATTTTTTTAGGGTTTAGGTCTCTGGTTCTCAAATTTAAAAAAAAAATGAGAACCGGATGGCTGGCTGTCCGGTTCTCAAATTTAAAAAAAGTGAGAACCGAATGGCTGGCTGTCCGGTTCTCAAATTAAAAAAAAATGAGAACCGGATGGCTTCATCCGGGTGCCCTACCAGAAACTAGAAAAATCCACCAAAATCAAAAATTTTACCTCTCTGTCGTTCCTTGTCCCCTGATAAATACTGCACAATGGTCAAAAAATCTTCCCTACGGTTCAATCACCCTCAAAACCTCCAAAAACCACACTGTAAAAGATGTATTTCAAAGAAAATAAAAATTGTTTCATTGTTCAATCCATGGACAGGGAAGAAGAAGGTTGGGGGCTCTTTAATAGAGCATGGACAATTTGGTAATTTTTATAAGGTCATTCTTGGAATTAAAATTTGTTATGGAGGTGCAGGAAGATGGTATGGGGGTGGAGGAAGAATTCGTCTGTTTAAGGGTGGTCCGATAATGGGTGGCCCAACAACCGTGCTAGGATAGACTCTGATATCATATTAGAAGTGGACTTTAAGTCTAACTCAACCTTACAAAATCAGCTTGGTAAAATAAAATTTACACCCATTTATAAACTATTAAAAGACCTTTAATCTCTAATCAATGTAAGATCTTTGAACATAATTTATTTAGATTTTCCATAATTCTATACATCAAAAACATGGTAAAATAGAGAATTTTTATTTGTAACATTAAAGAGATAATCAATTGTAAAAAATGTGTGAATAGATTAATCTTATTTCTATGTCAATGTCTTTCCTGAGTTTTCAAAATTAATCGTCTAATGCGACTTCTAGTCATTTAATGGGTGCACATGTTAGATTGTTTACTGTATTTTGTTTATAAAAAATAAAAATTAGTAAAAGTAACAGTTAAAATTCAAATAAATTCAATTAAATAAATCTCAATTAAATAAATCTCATTTAAAATAGTAGATTTATTATTGATTATATTTTAAAAAACATCACAATTAAAATGTTTAAGCATGAGTAAAGATATATTCCTCATCCAACAACAACAATAAGTTGACTTTCAATAACAACATAACAAGCTTCAAAGGTTAAACAATCAACACCAAAATGAACTCCAAATTCTACCTAACCAATTTCATAATTATTTATTGCATCCATGTGTTGTTAATGGTAAAATAAACAATAAAATTAGAAATGAATGAGGATAAATAATACAAACTTGGAGATGAAGTAAAAGAAAAATATTAATATTCACTTTTAAAAAGAAAAAATTATTTAAAGATTAATTTTTAACTACGAAATAAAATAATTATCAATTATGATTAAAATAATCATTAAATTAAATTTTAGTCGTTAAATAATTACAAATTAAAAGTAAAATCATGTCATTTTATTGTAGATGTTTCATTTGGAATCTCTTAATCTATTCTTAATTATTCATTTTAGTGATAGAATTTGCTAAAGAGAATAATTTAAGTACAAACGTAGTGTATTGTATTAAAAGCAGATCAAACAGAATAAATATTTTGAAACTTTCTTTATCATATTTATTTTGAACGTTGTATTACAAAATATTTCCAAACTCAAAATTAAGAACGTTGATTTCGAAAGCATTTAAAGGAATATAATTCACAAATGTAAGAAATTATTTTTGAAAACCTTCCATGTTTTGTAAATTATCTGAACGTTAATATCAAATTACTTTTAATTTAAAAATGATTAATTAAGAGATATAAGAACATTCAGATTAAGGTATAAATAAGATTCGATTAAGGAAACCAAATTAAGGTATAAATCCGATTCGATTAAAGGAAACCAAACCAATAAAAATCACTATAGATAAATCATTATTGCTCGTTGACACAGAAACAATCTAAGGCATATAGGAAGATTGGATAGTCTCTATCGCTTTCAGTGAGACTTAGAGTGAGATTAATTCGTCTAATACTTTAACAGGTAGACCATTTATGCTTAGCTTTAGCTTTGACAGTCTCATCCTTAGATTTGTACATCTGACACTTTGTTGAGAGAGACTGTGTGATGCCTTTAAATTACTCTTTTATACACACATCTAATTGGGTCTTTAGACCGTCTAACCTTAGTAGACCGTTTAAGGGTCCAAAAATATCCTCTTTTTTTATGATGGCAAAAACTAAAGGTTTAAAATCAAATATCTACGAGTTCCAATAGATTTAAAAGCATGGTATATTTAGAAATATCAAATATATACCGATAATGTATCATATCAGTATACGAGAGATATTGAGCAGTGAAATAAAATTTTCATTCATTATAAAACACAAAGACTGAACAAAATTAAAAAATGTTTTAAATGAAAACTAGCATTTGTATCTTGTAATGTACTGAAAAACTCAACACTCAAAACAATTTCCAAAAACTATTTCTCCCAAAAACTCAAAAGTATTCCCCTCCCCTTTTTTACATCATTAAAAAGGGTTTCTTAAAGAAATCATCACTGTTGTGAGGAAGAAGAAGAAGACAACGAGGTAGGAGGTCTTGGTTCAAAAGGTGTTTTCAACTATTTAAGAATCTTAGTAAGGGATTTTTGAATGTGGTTTGAAAGCGAAATCTCCAACTGAGAGAGTCTATGTTTCAACTTTGAAAGCTTACAATTCAATCTCCTTACGTCTCACAACTCTTGATCGTGAACAACGTTTCGAATCAACTTTTGTACATAAGACATAGAAACAGAGTATGAAGAGACTGGAACGACTTCTTTAGAAGTATGTGGATTGACAGATTCGTCATATTGAGTTGGATAGAAATAATTTAGAAAACCAAAGGGGGTTGGAGAAGCCATCTGATTAGGGTTTAAGGTTGAGAATAAAAAACAATAGAAAAACAGGGACAAATAGAGGACATGTGAGAGACTTAATTTGAAGTCTAAGGTTAGGTATGAGTGAACATGATTGAGAATCAATATATAAGTATAGGTATGGTGTCAAACAGGTAACAGAGAAACAAAAATTGTAGCTCAGATTTTTGAAAATAAAAACTTTCGAAAACGCACACCTAGACACACGGTATTTCCAGAACAAAACATTTTCAGAAAGATTTTAAATGAAAATGAACAACTAATATATACGATAAATGTAAGAACGTCATACCTTCTAATGCATATGCCAATGAGACTTTGTCATACATGTGACTATGAGACCGTATAATTTATATGCCTATGTGACCATCCAATGCATGAAAAGCCTTAGGACTGTCTAATGCGTGCAAAGCCTAGACCATCTAATGCTCTTGAGAAGAGGATAAGTAATGAAAAGGATTCATGTCACCCTCTTCATTAGAACTCTTTTCATCACTTATTCTACCATGACCTTGTTGAGCAACTTCATATCTTGCAAGTTGCTCTTACAATGGCTTAACCTGATGACGTAATTCCTCTATCTACGGACACTTCTATGCTTTGGTGTCATCTCATACTATTATGTTGATGCCAAAATACAACAAGGATCCAACAATAATACTAAAGAACATGCACCAATGACTACGCTCTGATGATGCTTCGAGAAAACCACTATAATGAAGATAATGTGCCGATAATATACACGATGATGAAGATGGGGCAATAATGAAGAGACATCGATATTAATGCAGTAGCGACCACAATAAGACACTTATAAGATAAAGAATAAAGGAATGATGTTATTATAAACCAAGTAATTTTAACTTAAGCAAGATAACCTTGCTCTGATACCAAACTGATGTGAGGATGTCATTTGATCCAACATGGTGAACATAGTCCAGAAATCCACCTTGATTAGCTAGGTCAAGGATCTTAACTAAACTTCTTACTTTAAAGAGAGCTTAGAGAAAATAAACAAGAAACTTATAATAGAAATCACTTCATTCAACTTGTTTCGAAAAGATTATATAGGTAAATTTATAATACAACGATCAGGTCAAGGACAACCAAAAGAGGCATAAGCATAGAATGAGAAACGGGAAAATAAAGTGAATTTTCCAACTACAAGCAACTCAAAAATAAAAACAAGGAAATGATGGAAGGAAATTGAACACAATGGAGGACACTAGGATTTAATTCCACAAAACAGGGGATTTTGAATTGTCCTCCTATAAAAGGGATATGAGTGTGACTTACCAGTCACACGTTGCAATTTTCTTTAATAATCTAGTGAAAGCATTTCCATTTGGCTTAGGATCAGGCTTCATTTCAAGGACATTTGATTCACGATGCATGTGCTCAATTTCGATACCATTTGATTCAGAATGCATGGGCTCCTCAATTTCGATATCATTCGATTCAGGATGCATCGGCTCAATTTCTACATCATCTGGTTCACAATGTGTCGGCTCAATTTCTACATCATCCGGTTCACAATGCCTGGGCTCAATTTCTATATCATTTGATTCACCATACATCAGATACACAGCGGTTTTCTTGACCACTAAGTCAGGGCCAAAACTCACAAAAATCTCCACCTTGTCTCCACCTCCCAAATGTGATATTATCTCCTGCCAATCTTCATCATTAAAGGAAATCACTGTCTCTTGCTTGTGTATCTGCAGGGTGAGCTTTGTGTAATTAGCTATTAAGACACTAGTAAGACACTCGGTTGCCATGATTTCGGGGTTTGATAAATAAACAATACACAAAGTCATTCCCTTCATGCCACAGTCCTCAGGCACTGTGAAATACACTGAATGTCCCTCAGCTGAATGGGCCAACCAATAAGGAAGATTGTCACCTGGAACTTCACAAGCCTCATTGGTTGCCAATCCCTGTAACATGAGAAAACAAGCTTGGTCATTTATGCAATAGACTCCTCACGCCTTCAATGATTTTTTCATCATTCCAAAATTACAAAATGAGCATTTTTAATAAAATAAATAATGCAAATCTTGTAACTTTTAGGGGAGGCAAACCGTTATGGTTTAAAAGGGTCAAAATAATTTTTTCTTTTTTTAATTATATTTTTAGGTAAGAGGTTGAATTGTCACAGCGAAATATTAATATTAAAAATCCCAAGAGAATGGTGAATCATTCTTGTTCTAATAATGCAAAATAATGATGTATAAAGTGAGAATTTAAGGCTAGAGTTAATTACTATTAAGTATTAAAGATTAAAGATTGCTTAGTATATATTAAAGACTACTTAAGAATTAGTGTTGAATTTAGAGAGTCTTATTATGATTGTAAGTAGCAACACATTATTTAACTAACCCTATAGAAGGATGTATTTACAATATGAATTCGGAACATTAACTTTTGTTTTTATAAGAATTGTATGGAGTTTTGGATTATGAGAACCTAAACTTGATCTCCTTCCCCAAACTTCTGTTTTGTCATCACATACTCAGGACAAAGTTTTTGAAAGAATGAAAGATATTCATTTATCAGACTAGCATCTTTTAACAAATATTTTTCTACACACACAAACCTGGAGATCTTGACCACTAATTGCATAATATGAAACACAGCAATGACAACCAATTCAACAGCAGATCAATATGAATTTAGAATGCCATTATGTTATGTCAGAGAGATCTTTCAACTATGTTCAATGGGAATCTAACAAACACGAAACGAGAGTAGGTGGAAGAAAGTGGCAATTAAATTGCTGCTGCTTAACATGATACTTTTAAATGAGAACGTGGTTATTGAATTTTCTTTTAGACACATCATAAGGATTATTTCAAGTTCTCTTAAGCAGTGAAGGTATAGTACAGAAATGTAAAAACTAGAGAAGGAATTAACCTCAGATATCCTATCGCTGAGAATATCGAAAGATGCTTTGTATCCAACTCCAATCAAAGAAGACCTCAAGTGATGCCCTGAAATTTCTAATTCTGTAACATTTACAACATCTTCATCCAGAATTGTTTTCACATGTTTAGATAGTTGAAGCTGTGTCTCACATTGCACCGAAACACTTCGAAGATTTGAAAGGCTTCTAAGCACTGGTGCAAGTTCACCCAAATTATTATTTTGTATACTCCTGGAAACCAGAGAACATGATATGCCAGAAAACGGACCAACAAAATTGAGGGGATTCAATGCTGGCGACATCCAAGACTGGATGATAGAAGGAAATACATTTCGTGCAAGTCCTTCAAATCCGCATAAAGATATAAATCCAATGCTTTTTGAGCTTACAATTGAAAAGGGGATTTTTTTCACAGAAGTATTGTCAGCAATTAGAGTTGTCAAGGATACCATCTGTGCTATATCTTCCTCCAATTGGTCAATCTTTGAACAACCAGATAGGATTAATGTTTTCACAGATTTCAACTTGTAGAACTCTTTGGGGAGATTGCTTAGGCTTGTACAATCCTTCAAATTTATCAATATAATATTACAGAGATCTCCAATGGATTTGTGTATCTCAAATAAATTTGGACAATCTTTGAGAATGAGCTGCTCAAGACTTGGCATTCCCGAAAAGTCAGGGGTTTCTGTCAAGTACTTGGAGTGACTGAGATTGAGGACTTTTAGCTTACTCAAAACCTACAAAAAGATAGTTTTTTATTTTATTTATTTTGACAAATATTAGAGAATGAAATAGTAGTAAATGGAAACAATGACTATTTCTATTTTAATCAACCTATAAATTTTACAAGAAAAAGGCATGTTATAAATACCTGGGATTGTTTCCAAAGAAATTGGAGACGACTGTGTTTTAAATCAATCGCAATTACATCATCCATATGAAAGTTGTTTGGCAGATAATTTGAAGGAAAGCCATGCCAAGAGATCCATTTCAGTTCCCTAGAAAGGTACCCATAATTTCCAGCAAGTTGTACATGATGGAGTTGCAACAGTCTCAATCTCTCCATTTTCTGGAAAGAATCGGCTTCGAAACAATCTCTGCTGGTTGAATGTAATTTCAGAACCAATCCCTCAATAGCATTTGTCCCCTGTGATGAAAAGAGCAGAGGGAAATAAATTTGAAAGTGTTTTTTGTTGGCTCAGCTGAGCCTAACTACAACTGTACAAAGAAAATCTACTTACAGTTTTCTTTCTCAATACATCCACTACATCCTTTTGAAACCACAATCGACTGTGCTTCCCAGGTTCCTTTCTTGAGTTTTCACGAATTATCTCTCTTCCCATTTCTTGTAGCAAAGGATGCATTCCAAGTTTGTTGTTCTTTTCTACTTTTATGAGACTACGTTCTATGAGAACTGTTAATCCATCATCAGCACATAGTTCACAACCATTTAGTATTTCCGTGACATACCCTCTGTCTTTACCAATAAAGAAACAACATACATCACGAAATATGTCCTTCTCCATGTCATTGCTTAAACTATCATAGCTTATTCTTAATTTCCCTTGAACCTGATTATCGGGAATTCTTGCTAGTTTAGCCAATACACCTTCCCACACTCTCTTTGACGTCTTATCAAATAAATAAGAACCGAGCACTTCAAGAGCCAGAGGTAGTCCTCCACAATACGTAACAACGTTTTCTGCGAGTTCCCTGAAGTCTTCTGTTGGATTTACATCTCGAAAACAATGATAACTGAAAAGCTGAAGAGACTCGTTTTCATCCATTTTATCCATCTCATAAACATAATCAACTTGAAGTCTGGTAAGGAGGCCAACATCTCTAGTTGTAACGATTATTACACTTCCTTCACCAATCCATTTACGATTTCCACACACAGCTTTTAATTGGTTGTACTCATCCACATCATCAAGTACAATGAGTGCCTTTT
>Ga0209489_101707_pt1 | contig 45170 bp, 22 predicted proteins | sample SiratrowhiteBW_FD_187527 | JGI IMG/M metagenome (GOLD analysis project Ga0209489, IMG submission 187527) | Root nodule microbial communities of legume samples collected from California, USA - Siratro white BW (SPAdes) (version 2) | ecosystem: Host-associated > Plants > Roots > Nodule | place... | reverse complement strand
TTCTTTTAATTTTTAAAGTTTCTTTTTAAATTTTTCAAAGTTTTGCTTTAGTTTTTTTTTTTTTCAAATAATGCTAAATATTTTGACTACGATAATCTACTTTAATTTTGTTGTCAAATATCTAATTATATGTTTATTTCCTTTAAAATTACTTATTTTTAAAACATTTAGATATAAAATGTTTTAGGCACAAAACCTATTTTTTAAATTATAAAAATTAGAAAGATTAGTTTTAAATTTTAAGAAAATAAAAAACTTACCTCGAACTTAACATTTAATAACTAGCTTTAAAACGTTTGCACACGCATAATAAACCATTTAACCAGGTCGAGTACAAGAAGATATTTTACATAAAACAAAATAAAATTAAAATATATTTAATTGAAAGATAAAGACAAATGAAAAAGTAAAAATAATAATAAAACTCACTTATTTCTTTGTTTTTCATTTTTTTTCTTTGTTTGATTACTAAATAAAATAAACGTTTGAATAAATTCTTTCAAGATTTTTCAACTAAAAACAATTAAAATAAGTTTCTTTACGTATTAAAATTTGTTTATGTTAGTTTATAGAAACGTCTGGTATAGCTTCCTCACATTTATAAAGTTCATTTTAGTTTAAAATATAATTTTCTTAATATTAGCTAATACACGAAGATGGAAATTGTGTGTATATTCATATTTTTGTTTTATTAAAATATGTATAATTTTATTATTTTTATGAATTATTAATTAAAACTAAAAAATAATACAATTTAATATATATATATATATATATATATATATATATATATATATGTATGTATGTATATAATGTTATAAATATAGATGTATATAACTATTAATTTAAAAAAAAAGGAAATTATTTTTTATTTATTAAAAGATAAAGTTTTTCAATTAAAAATCATATCCAATAAAAGGAACTCTCTCCAAATAGAGAATCAGCGTTGAACTGAGACGAAAAGAAACAGAAAAAGCAGAAAGAAAATGTCGGAGGTGAAGATCATCGGGGTGGTGGGCGGTGGCCAAATGGGGTCGGGAATAGCGCAAGTTGCCGCCATGCACGGCTTCGACGTTCTCCTTCACGACCTCGATTCTCGAGCCCTTTCCAAAGCCTCCTCTTCAATCTCCTCCTCCATCGACCGTCTTGTTTCCAAAGGCACGCTTTCTGAGGTCTCTCCAAAATCAAACCTTCCCTCATCTCAATTCCCTACTTGCTGCTCCATATGCCCTAATTTGTGATTGATTTTAGTCTCTTTGAGAAGTTAATTTTAATTTATTAATCAAAAACTAGTTTCATTTTTCAAACAGTTAGAAGGAATTGCACGATTTGAGGATAAATGTTTTTTTTTGACAGGTGGCTGGAGCTGATGTGTTGAAACGACTGCGTTTTCCCACGAATTTAGAGGAGTTTCACACGGCGGATTTCATCATCGAAGCGATTGTGGAATCCGAAGACGTTAAGAAGATTTTATTCGCTAGATTGGACGAGATTGCGAAGAGTTCTGCTATTTTGGCTTCAAACACGAGCTCCATTTCCATCACGCGTTTAGCGTCTTCTACAACTAGGCCGCATAAGGTATTTCTTAGTTAACTTTCCAGGTTTTGAACAAACTTCTTCAGAAACATTTGTAAATAAAAAAATAGTAAATTATACTAATTTTCTAGATGGAAAATTATCATTTAACATATTTTTTTTCTCTTACATCTACCTTAGAAATTTTTAATGATAAAATTACATGTTTTTTCTTGTTGAGACATGCTCTGTAACTAGGTAAACTTTTAGAAAAGTGAAATCTTTGTCTAGTTGTGGCTGAAGGATGAGTTTTGAAAGAATTGTGTAAGCACCGAGTAAGGTTTGTTTGCGGATAACTCTGCGATGATAGTAAAAGTATAGAAACAGAGTGTGCGGAGTTATTGGAGGATGCTGAGTTATTAGATTATACAGGATTCATCTGCAGAAAACTCTGCAATGAGTTATCAGTCAGTAAAAGTATTGTAAGAGCGTCTGGCGAGTTATTTGATTATATAAAATTTTGAGTATCAATATATAAAAGTGAATATAATAGTTGTTACACTATCTTTTATTAAGTGATTTGGGTTGATAAAAAGTATTCTTGTAGATGGTGTCAGTAGCTATGTAATATGAATTCGAATCCGAATAACTTTTGTTAAGGAGATGCATAATTTAATGTTTTTAGGATGAGTGAGTCTTATTGTTTTGTAAAAATTTTAAACTCTAATCTTATATAACCCACTTCTTTGGACCTTTCTTTAAATAGCTAATTGTAGTACTCATTTTGAAATGATTGAAGCACAATGTTTAATATTCAGTTATAAAAATTGAACATAATGTTTAGTGCCCATTTAAAAAAAAATGAAACAAAATATTTAGTGCTCATTCAAAAATTTTGAACGAAACTGTTTAGTGTTCATTTATAAAAGTTTAATGTAAATCTATAGTGATTAATCTCTTGTGTAGATATGTCTACAACATTTAGTATAAACCCAAGAGGGATTAAATGCTTTATATAGATTGATGTACAACATTTAGTACCAAACATGAGAGATTAAGCTCTTCTGTATAAATTTGTGTGCAACATTTAGTCCAAACCAGGGGTAATTAAACTATTTGTATAAATCAGGGTACAACATTTAGTATAAATCAAGAGCGATTAATCTCTTAATATAAATTGTTGTACAACTTATAGCTATTAAATTCTTAATTTATATCATTGTAATAGTACAACTTATAACGATTAAACCCTTGATATAAATCTTTGCACAATTTATAGTACAATTTAGAGTAATTAAACTTTTAGTACAACTTAAAGTAATTAAACTCTTAATATAAATAGTTGTACAACTCTTAACAATATACTACAACTTTTAGTACAACTTAGACCACTCATCTATGTTTTTGATAAAGTAGCATTCTTTCATTGATTTTTATATAAAAAGTTGCATAAGATTTGACCTTACGGGATGTGGATGTGTCCCTTAAGGCGTGGGAGCGACTCTTAGGTAAAATATTGCACTCGAGATTCGACCATAGGTTGTGGTTGCATCCGCATATCCGTAGAAGACTCGCTCTTGTAGAAAAGTGCACATAGCTCAATTTACATGTGTGTGGGAAATGCACTCTTGTAGAAAAATGCATTAGAGATTAAACCAAGGGCTATGGCTCTACCCATGTGGGTGTGGGAGACGCACCCTTGTTGAAAATTGCACCAGATATTTGACCATACGGCTGTGGTTGTGTGCACATATGTGTGAAGGACACACTCTTATAGAAAATTACACCAGAGGTTCAGTCTGTGTTTGTGTCTACATGGCTCTCTAAGAAGCACACTTGTAGAGATTGGACCAGAAGTTCAACTATAGGACACTAAGGGTAGTTTATATTTATCTGATAACCCACCTAGATGACTTTTAAGAAGAAAATCATGACAGAGCCGTAGAAACTCAAAATTGGACCAACTTATAGTATATAAGTAGGGTTTAAACCTCATATTTTAAAAAAAATCTAGAAGAGCAAGAACTTTGAGAAAATATTAAGAGATGTTTTCGTAGTTTATTGATACAAATTAGAAATATTAAGCAAATAAAATTTATTGAATAATTTTATTTTATATTTATGTATTTTGTTGGATCTCCTTATTCCACAGAAAATTCACGCTAGATTTTCTTTCTTAGTTTCTATGAAACGATTTTTCTATTAGTTTTTTATAAAATGTTTTTTCTATTAGTTGTGTTTAAATCTATATTCAGTACAAAATCGGCTCAAGAATTAATACATTAGTAACCGTCAGTTGCAAATTGGAGAGTGTCTTATTACACACTGATTAATTGCTTAATTTTGACTTGTGTACAAACCATAAATCCTTAAATTTATTAAGGATATGTCTCTATTTTTCAGTTAAGATACTTCAGGCTGAAAAAACTTAGTTGTGCTACGTACAAAATTTAACATAAATAATTAATACAATAGATGATCATTATTCAATAATTAAAACAATAAAATTATGTTTTATATTAAATGATTGATGAGATAAGAATATGTGTAACTTAAGATATATATATATATTAAGAAATTAACTTAATTTTTCTCAGGTGATTGGAATGCATTTTATGAACCCTCCGCCTGTGATGAAATTGATTGAGATTGTACGAGGAGCAGACACTTCTGACGACACATTTGCTGCTACGAAAGCATTGTCAGAGAGGTAAGAATGTTTGATTCCCCTGTTCTAGGTTCTCAGTTTTCCCTGTGCATTTTGTTTTTCTCTGTATAAAATGTTCAATCTTAAGATATTAGATACCATTCATGGTTAAGAGGTTTATGTACCTGGTTGCCTCCGTGACCATTCTCTTTGAAAAATGTAAATGTGAATAGGAAAAAGTTAACCCCCGTGCGCGTACGGTAGAATTGGAATTATTGAAATTGAGTTCATCCGTAGCAAGGATACGAGTAGTAATTGTTTTGAATAAGATATTGGGAGAAGTAATAATTAAGTTAAAAATAATTAATAGAAGAAAAGTAGAAAAAAATAAATTGAAATATGTAAAAACATAATAATATATTTAATATTTTTAAAACTATTTCTTTCTTATTTCTCTTCTCTAAACACAAAATTTTCGTGCATCCTTCTTTCCCAAATTTCTCACCTACTAAATAAGATTATAGGAAGCTTTAAGGAAATATATGACGTATAGACCTGATTGGTCGAGAAAAGAAAAAAAAAAAGTAGATACAAATAAAATGAATTAGTGAGAAATGTGGTAAAACAAAATGAAGACAAGAGAAAATTCAAAATATGTTATAGAGGAGTAAAGGAGTACTTATAGGACACCTATCATTTAGTTTCTCTTTCCTATTTACATCTCATCAAACATACAAACTAAAAATCATTCTCTCAATTTTTTGTTTCCTAGATTATATAAATATGATAAGTGATTTGACGTAATAGGATGAGAGAAATAAATTAGTTTTGACAAGATGTTTGATCCATATAGTTGTATAAATATCATCACTCAGAAATTTAATATCTGATTCCCTTTGTACATTTGCTGTGTTGTGAATGTGGACTAATTGTGTAGTTTTAATATCGAAGTAGCAGCAGGACAAAATTCACTGTCATAATATCGTCCTTTTAATTCTGTGTTTGTTCAATATGCAGGTTGGGCAAGGTAGTAATTACCTCCCAGGATTATTCAGGTTTCATAGTGAATCGAATCCTTATGCCTATGATAAACGAAGCCTTTTTTACTCTCTACACTGGGGTTGCAACCAAAGAGGATATTGACACAGGAATGAAGCTAGGTACTAACCATCCAATGGGTCCTTTAGAGCTTGCAGACTTCATTGGGTTGGATGTATGCTTGTCAATACTGAGAGTTCTTCATACCGGTCTTGGAGACAATAAATATGCACCATGTCCTCTCCTTGTGCAATACGTTGATGCTGGTAGACTTGGAAGAAAGCGAGGTATTGGCGTGTATGAATATAGTGAAGAGCCAAGGTCTACAAAGTCATCTCTCTAAATTTTTTCTTTTCGTGTGGAAGAATAGGTCTTCAAAACCTCATTTTTCCATGTGTCTGACTGTGGGGTTGGTGCAGACTGCTCAAATAAGCTCTGTATTACACAGACAGACGAAAGAAAGTTGTAGCGAATGATTGTATAATATAAAGGTAAATCTTGTTCGTGGTCTCTTTGTATTGCAGTATGTACACTGTATCTCCTATTTAAAATTAATTATATTTTTGGATAAGCCAATTTATGTTGTGCAGTTGTTTTCTACACGATGCACGATACAAATTGTTTATGGTTTTTAATAAATTGTTGATATACTAATAATATTATTTTTTATTTTAAAATTTATTTATTAAATAATTTTTTTCTCTTTTCTACATACCAAAAACATCTCTTATATAATTATATTTTTATTTTTCTTAACAATAATAAAAATAATGTTAATAATTGTTTCATGCAAGATAAATGTGGAGAATTATTTATTTTATTTTTTATTAGTTTGTTAAAATGGAATATTTTATTGTTAAAATATTTATAACTTATGTTATTAATTTTAAAAATTTAATTAAAAATATTATTTTTAAATATTTATTTTTGTGATAACAAATTTAATATTTGTTGAAAAAAAATCAGATATTTCATAATATTTATAAGATTATTTTTTAATATTTATCAAAAAAAGTTTGTTAATATAAAAGAAAAAGAGAAATCTTAAGAGTTTTTTTTTTAGTTGTACTAGTATGTGACTTAATTGTATCTGCGAAAGAGAGAAAAAATATTTAATAAATAAATTTAAAAAAGATAATAAGAACATTATTGGTATATTAAAAATATATTAAGGGTAGGAAATAATATTATTAGTATATTAAAAATATATTAAGGGTAGGAAGTAATTTATATCGTGGCGAAAATAATTACTTTTATGCTGTTATCAACAAGTCAAAGTGATTGTTTAATGTGTAAATTGACATGTTACTAACTTTACACACGAATGCTTCATTTTGTAGAGAGATGAAAAATGTAGGATAAAAAAAGAAAATAAGAAAAAATAAATGTAAGAAACAAGTGGAAATGTAACCGGTTTGATCGGAAAGAAATTAGTGAAAAATTATTGTATATATTATCTATTATTATAATTATAAAAGTAAAAAATTATCCATAATTGATTATGATGGATCCATAACCATGTCCTGTAATCAATTATTTGTGTTTATCAATTATATATAAAAAACACAAAACACTATTATTAACATAATGAATTATGTGTTTAACATAATTATATTGCATCTTGTATCTAGTTGCAGTTCATTCTTTTTTTTTTCTTTTTCTTTCTCTCTTTTGATTGCATTCCAATGTGGTTTTCCCTAAAAATCTCACCTTCAACACACAAAAATCTAGAGCAATATAGTCAACTATTCATTCTTTTCAAATAAGTGCAAATCAACTTAAACAAATTCAACTTTACCTCTCAAATCCCCTTGAATTATGAAGAAAGAGTAATAAGCAACAAAAATCATGGCTAGATGAACTCATAAAGGGTGAACTTAGAATAAAAATAGGTGTAAATTCTTTTTTATTTGAATAATGTCTTAGTAGACTTATAATTGAAATTGGCTTCACATGTAACACATGCATGAGAGGCGTCATATGAAGAGTACAAGAGAAGCTTGTATAAAGACCCTGTTACAAAAAGTATCTAGGAAGTTCGTTTACATTTAATTTGAGATGTACTAACTTATCATTTAGCTTGTAATTTTGGTTATTAGAGCCTTGCAAAAGCTATGTCTATAGTATCTAAGTTAGAGTAAGCTTTATTTACATTTCATTTAGCACACATTAGAATTTGAGTTGGATAGAGTATATGAGAAGCTATCCAAGGATATAAATATAGGAACAACTGATTTCAGAAAGAGAGTTAAAAAGTCTAAACTCAATTCACAAACAAGCATATCGGTTAATACAAAAGAAATGAGCACAACAAAGCAAGATTTTTATACTTGTTCATATCAACTTTTGGATTATGTCTAATTTTCTTTTAAGCAAATTATTTAAGAGATTTCATTAATTAACACAAAATTATAGTAAATATACAAATCTTTCCAAGTTATACGAATATACAAATCTCTTCAAGTTATATTAGTTTTAATCTTCAAATACCACTCAAGTTATGAAAGAAAACTCTTAAAAGAAGCACAGTTAAAACTCACAATAGTTCACTTTACAATAGTGATAGATGACAAAATTTTTGGCACTCACACACTCTAAAATATAAGAAATATAAAACACTTTTTTTGACTTTATTTTTATGTCTCGGTCAATCTCAAATTTTCTCTTTTTATTGGTGTATGTTCAACTTTGACATGTTCTTTATATAACTTAGTGAAAGAAAACTGTTTGAAAGTTTAGAACTTCAAGAGCTGACGTTTTACAAAAAAAAAAAAATATATATCTCCGCATAACTTTATCTTCTTTGTTGTAAACACTATATGAAAACTCTTTATGTGAAATTAGTTTTGAACTTCAAAGTTTAATCTGCTAAAAGAAACTATTAGAAAGCAAATATAATATTTTATATTGAAAGTAGATTAAGCATAATAAAGATTTTGAAAACTTTCTTTATAAGATATTGCATTTGAGTGTTAGATTTTTAAACTTTCTTTATAAGAACGTTAGATTTTGAGAACTTTCCAAACTCATAATTTTTAGAAATTGATTAACACCTATAGAATCTTTGATCTCAAAAACATTTAATTAAGATTTAAACACAATATATTAGTGAATATTCTTCGGAGCAAATTTGAAAATTTTTTAGTTTCGTAAAACTTCTAATAGCTTGTTTTAAACATTGATCATGAAAATGTTTAATTAATATTAAATGCAGTTCAATAATAGAAAACAAAACAATAAGAACCATTGAAAAAAAGAAAACACATTCATTGTTAGCTCTAGCATAAGGAACCTCTATGCTTTAACTAAGACTAGACCCTTTGATGCTTTGATGAAGACTAGACTCTCAAATGCTTTGACGAAAACTATATTGTCTAACGCTTTGACAAAGACTAGGTCGTTTAATGCTTTGGCAAAGACTAGATCGTCTAACGCTTTGATAAAGACTAGGTCGTTTAATGCTTTGACAAAAACTAGACTGTCTAACGCGTTGAAGACTTTACCATCTAATGCTTTGACAAATACTAAACTCTTTAATGCTTTAAGCAACTTATCTCTGCACATGAAAGAATTTCGTTAGAGAACACTTTATAACATATGGTGTTTGTTATTATCAAGACCACATATGATATTCGTTATTATCAAAACCACATAGAATGTTTATATTCATAAGACCATCTAATAGGGTCTTAAACTGTCTATAGGCTAAACCATTTAAAGGTGACTTAAACCATCTAGTGCTTCAACAATTTCTCTTTTTTTTATGATTATAAACATTATATAAGTATTGATTAATCATAATATATCTGAGTTATAAAGAGAATATCATATATTAGATGCGCACAAAAAAATATTAGATATTATATATCAAATTTATATCCGTTATAAAAATATGTATGACAATTGATTTAGCATATTTCTATATTAGATAAAACAAGTAGCAAGTATGGGACCATTGTATTAGAGTTGCACAACAACAAAAACATAGTAATAATGTTTAATATATAAAAAAAACATTGGTTTCCTATTTATTTTATATTTATCACTATGCTATGTATTTGTATACAAGTTAATCCATCATATGGTATTGGTGCTGGGAAAATCGAGGGGGAAATTCATGGAAGATCAAACAACAATGAGAATTAAGCATTACTTACATAAGGAAATATCACCATCTTCAACCCAAAACCTTAAGACATTAGGTTTGTAGATCTCTTTCTTATATGTTGCTCAACTTACTCATTTCTATTTAATGTGAAACTAGACTCATATTTAAATATCTAACAATTGGTTTACATAATGTTTTTCTATATTCATTCTTACCTTTTCTCCCATAAACCTATAATAAACCTTTCTTTCTGAAATCCCATAAATCCATCTTTTTCTAATATTATTTTTTATAAAATTATATCTTTATACCATCTATAGTATGATATGGTAGGACAAAATAAATTTACTAATTGACTAACTTATCTTTCTTTAAATATGTTTAGGTCTCTTATGAAACTTTGAATTATTAAATTAATTATGACGTATTCTTTATTATTTTCACTTTTTACACTATTTATTATTACTAGTTTTTCTTGTTATGTGCAAAGGTTATCCCAACAGCCTTTTAATTGGCAAGTGAGTCATTGTATTCTGGCTATTGTTATGAACTTATCACCACATCCCTTAGTTTTATAGGATGTAGCTCCTATACTCATTTCACAATTGTTAAATCTAATATGATTTCTTCACTTAATCTAGATTCTATTTTGTTATTTTATTTCCTGAGAAGTATTTTGGACTAGTTCTCCTCTTTCTTCAAATTGCACATTCATAAGGATAGGTCGGTTATACTAATTCTTAATTTTGGGATATATCCTTATTTTATTAAGTTCTAAAGTATTTATGTAGTTTTTATTTAAATCTTCTAACTTTTTTTTTAACTTCTCTACTTTTACATCATTATCACTTTTGAGTTTTAATGAATCTAATTCTTTTTGTGAAACATTAAAAAACTTATATATGGGTTTTACAGGCTGTTTATCTATTTAAAGGAGGGCTGGATTGTCAGATTTTTTTATTTTAGTTAATTGTTTTGTCATAATTTCTAAAATTGCATTTGAATAATTAATTTGTGAATATAATTTTTTTATATTTTTTGTTTTTATATGTCTTAATATCTTTATATAGATTAGCTTCTATTTCTATGTCTTTTGAGGATTGTATCTTGTATAGGAGGATATTTTGATTCTATTAGGTCATTATTTATTATTTTCCATATATTGTTACTTTTCTAGTGGGTAAACTTCTTTTTTATTGAATGGATATTTAAGTTATTATCCTTTGATTATAACTTTTAAACCAATTAAAGAGGTACAAATTTATTTTGTTTGCAATCATATAGTTATAAAATTATGTCCTAAATTCTTCTATTTTTTTAGAATATGTTTTAAAATACCAATTTCTTCTATCTTGATTATATTCTATTTCAAAGTCTTTTTTTATCTAATTTTTATTTATTTTGAAGGGTTTTTCCTTTTTTTTAAAAGTGTTTAGTATTTGAGAGGTGGTAGGAAAGTATTGTGAAGATTTCGATTTTTTAGATTCGAATATAATGGTTTACTAACTACATGAGTAATGTTATCTAATCCTCTTAAATCTAAATTTATTGTAAAATTATTTATGAAGTGCCCAGATGTTTGTCCTTTATAAATTATTTCTGGTTCCTTTACTTTTAAAGATGTTGATATGTTTATCTTTTAAACTTATACTCGTACCATGTTGGACTATTTCCCTTATTTGAATATTATAGATTTTTGTTTCTTTTGTATTTTTTAATTTTCATTCTTATGATATTCTTCTTACTACTTCTTCGTGACTTAACCTTCTTGAGATTTGAACCGATAATTTTCTAAAATTTACTTCAACTAGTATGGTCTCATCTTTAGGAGAGAACCTTAATACTTTGTAATTATAATATATTTTAGTAACTTTATAATAGACCTAATAATTCATCTACTATATCATCTAAAGTTTGAACATATAATTTTATAACATTTCTTGTTTTATCATTTTTTATGTTCATGGAAAGATTAGGATAACAATTAAAAAAGTAAGATCAGGAAGGTTACTTTCTAATATTGTTATTATTAAATCATTAAATTTTTTAAGTTTTATATCTCTTAACATTATTAAGATTGCATGTTTACTCCTAATTTGTAATTGGGTTTCGCAGCATATTAGTCCTAAATGAATAAAATTATATCAATCTCTTATACGTGGATCTAATAAAGATTGTTCTAAAATATTAATAATCATATTGTTTTTTGTTTTTGGGTAACTATATTCTGCTATATGAACTTCATTGAGGACTAGAATTTAAGTTGTTTATATACTTTACATTTTTTTACTATCGTTATTGATCAAATATATAAAAAGTTTTCTATTTCAGCTATTTGTAATTTTTTATTGTTTTTTGTATTAGTTGAGGAGGAAGTCTCTTGTTGCATAGTTCCAACTATTATCTGTTTAATTTTATTTCTTAATCCTAAATTACTCAATGTTCTAAGAAAATTTGATATTCTAATTCTTTATCTAGTTTTCATGTTGCGGGACCACCTTTGATCAACGGTTTTATTACTTCAGAATTTACCACCAAAATCAAGGCTGACCAATATATATACACATTTCAGTTTATCACTTTAGTGATATAGTTTTAAGACACAAAATAAACAACTAACAATTATAATCTAAGCAACGTAATGGCTTACTTTATGTAATGTTTGTTCTAATATTATAACCTTTTTATAATATACTATTTTCCAACCATACCTTCGGGGATTTGTTAATCTTTCCTCAGATGTAATATATTGGTTTAATTTTTTCTTATATTCTCTAATAAGTTCATATACATTCTTGGTAGGATGCGAATTTCTTGTTCTGAATCTTAATACCTTGTTATTCCTTAGACTGGGTTGTGATAAGATAATCTAAGCATTTGAGCATGTATAATGATAATGATAATTCTAATAAATGAATTTAGTGTATTATGGTAACTTTAACTATTACTTTTGCATTATGACTGTAAAAGAGTATGTTAACTTCAGAATAAATATTCTTTTAATTTCTTCAAGCACATATCCTCTTTATACTAGATTTTTGCTACTTGTCTTTATGATAAAAAAAACATATAAGCTCGTTAAAATATGAAAGTTCTCTAAATTTTGCTGAACATAAAATACGTACACTCTTTACCCTTCGAAGGGATCAATACCTTATTCTTATAACTTTTCGGTTTTGGCTGAACTCCAAGAAAAAAACTAAGGCTTTATCAGTTTGTTACTTTTAATCATGTTGGTGGACAAGCTTTTATCAATTTTGTATCAAGTCAATTGTGAATATTCCGCCGGTGGCGATTTTGATCCAGTTGAGCCAGGGGCGATTGTAACGATTTTATTTATGGTACTTTTATTTGTGATGATGTTGATCGTGGTGCATTTATTCATGGCAATTTTATCTGTGATGATTTTTATCATTTAATTTTAATTTTTATTCGTGGCATTTTTAATCGTGGTAAGTTTTATTCGTGAGGATGGTGACGCTGAGCAGAAGTCAACCTGAATAAATTATTAGTAAAAAAAATATTATTGAGAATAACGTGACTTTGGTAAAATCTCTTGAAAAAAATGTAAAAAAACTCAAAGAAAAAGAATGTCATCCTATATTTTTTAAGTATGAAAATCAACTAAAATAAAAGCGTAATAGTGGTGTTTTTATTCGTGACAATTTTAATCATGACAATTTTAATTGTGGCACTTTTATTCATACCATTTTAATTGTTGAGTTTTTTATTCGTGGCAATTTTAATCCAATTGAGCTGGTGGTGATGTTGAACGGTAATCAATCTGAAAAAATGAGTAGTAAAAAAAGTCTTATTGAGAATGAGACGACTTTGTTAAAACTCTTTGAGAAAAAATGTAAAAAATTTAAGGAAAAAGAGTGTTGTTATGTGTCTTTAAGCATGCATATAAACTAAAATAAAAGTGTAAATTTGCTGTATTCAAAGTCCGCGGATTAAGTCTTTAGTCTATATTATATTCCTTGATCTACTATTTCTTGTATTTTGTAAGGTCTCACCAACTTTGGGGAGAATTTGTTTTCCAACTAACTTAGTTGTTCCTAAATTTTCTTCGAATTGAAAACAAAATAGATTGAGTTCAAAAGATGGGAGGAAAAGTGAATTAAACTTTTAAAACTTTTAGAAAATATAAGAATGATTATTTTCAATCAAATCAAATAATTACAATATTAACAACTAATTTGATGGTCAAGATTCAGATCAGACAATCACAATGTAGGTTAAACGATTAAGACATACCACAAGAATTTAGTTTGTATTCACTCATTAGAAAGCAAAAAATTGATCAATTATGACTTTCAGTCAATCACAATTTATGAATTATCACTGAAAAACAATTGATTGAGTCATAGATATAATCAGATTTTTATTTTTATTCAAATAGTATTTTAATTAGGTTCAAACCAAATCATATTAACGATAGAAAAAAATGTAGACGTAAATTTATACTAGTTCACTCTTTTTTAAGTGACGTATCTACTTCTTTTGCCACACCAAAAGAGATTTTACTAACCAAAAATTAATACAATTCAATTATATAAGACACACTAAGAAACCATTGTTGCATTGCACCGACAAGAATAAGAAAATCATAGTGCAACACCATACCACACCTCTAACACTAGTAGAAAAAAGACATTTAATCGCGGTTGTATAAGGATTACAAGCACGGTTGCGCAACCGTGATGGATGTAACCATGATAAAAAGTACTGAAGATACCAACGCGGTTGTACAACCGCGATGGAAAATATAACATACCATCGCGATTCTTCAGAAACCGCGTTAAAAAATAGCTCATAATGTACTAAAATTATAAAAACAAACTGGCACATACCAACGCAGTTGTAGAGGGGACCGACACGTAACTTTTGAAGGCTGAAAAAACCTCTACTGTTTTAAGAAAGTATGATCTCCCATGAATTACCTTTACGGGTGTCACTTTCAGAGGGATTGGTCTATCAGAAACGAAAACAAAACCAGAGAGAGAAAACCATAAACTAAGAAAATCAAAAAGACATGAAAAACTAGGGAATGCAGTATCTCAGACCTAGCAACTCAAAAAGCTATGATTTCAAATTCAACCATAATGAAATCTTCAAACAAAAGGCCATCTCAAAAGTGTTGAACTGAGACCAATGGATTTGATTGACACCCCCAGAAAAATAAACAAGGAACAATAACAAAAAAAAAAAGAAAAACAAAATAGTATCATCAACACTCCTGTAGCCATTGTACTATTAGACAAACCAAACCTGCGTGTATCGTTCAAAAAATTGAAACGTTAGATGATGCAGAAGGAGAGAGGGAGAGAGAAACATGCAAAAATAGGAAAAGATTTGATCTTTAACTGATTCAATGACCAAACATGACATAGCATATCTGAAGCGGCCAGTACCATACCACCCAAATCCTCACCAAACATAGAAGTTAAAAGGAGAAAGAAAACTAAGATTAAAAGCACCTAATCTAGTCTTAAATATGTATATATACAAGAAGTTGTTCTTGATGGGAGGGTTGAGGATTTGGGTTGGGTTTAGTAATACAACTCTAAACACCTGACACAGTGGGTATAGAAGTACTTTCTCTTGATCTTGAAGCAGAAGGGCAAGAAGCAGAGGGGCAAGAAGCAGAGCTTGGACTGGATCTCAACATCCATGGATTGAACTTTGGCTCCACAGAAAGGACAGGAACCAGGGGCCTGTTGTCTCATGAGTTCCTTCTCTTGCTCTTCGCAAATGTACACAAACCACAAAAAGGACAGACCTTCTTAGTGGTGGTGGTGGTGGCGGCCGAAATGGTGAAACCTCGAGGAATGGCGAAATGGCCCAAGCAAGACCACGAGGAAGAATGAAATGGTGAGACCGAGAGAGGAAGAATGACACTACTCGAGAGAATGAGAGAAAGACGAAAGTGAGAAGGAAAACGCGCAAAAATCCCTAAGAAAGGGATATGAACGCGGTTGTTAGTGTAACAACTGCGTTCGTATCCTCTTACAAAATAATTTAAAAATTGTTTTGCAGATACCAATGTTTCCAGAACCGTGTTGGTATCTCCCTGCAGTTTTCAATTTTAAAATATTTGTGTCTTACCATCGTGATTCTCGCATCAACCGCGCTGGTATAATTATAGTTAATTTCAAAAATGTGACCGCGTTGTTTTTAATTGCGGTTCCATCTTAACTGCGATGATCTCCTGTCGTGGAATGTGTTTTCTCTACTAGTGTAATTACAAAAAAGTACATCCAAAATAACTAAAACAAAATTACAAAATTATAGAGCCAAAGAATTCTAAAATCAAATAAAGCAATAGGTTCAAGAGAATATTAGAAAACTCCCTACGTAATGCAAAAAATTTTCTCTCTCAAAAGTGAATTTAGAAAATATTACATTATAAATTAAAAAAAAAAGTTATTTATAAAATGTATATTGTTTATTTCTATTAAAATAGAGAAATAAGTATAGAATTAATTCCCTTGTATAAAAATACACATAAAGGAATGTTTATTTATAGATGATAAAAATAACATAAACAGTAACAAAATAACAGAGAACATCGGCTAAACCCGTTATATTCAACAATTTTAATCAATTAAACCTTTAATGGAGTCAATTGATTTCATTTAAGTTTGATTAATTGATCATATTAAACATTTAACTTATTAAAAACAATAGCATAAGTTTTCAAAATTTCCTTTATGAATAGATTTTTAAGAAAGAATCGTTCGTTTAGTTTTTTAATGAATCACACTAGTAGAAAAACAGCCTTTGTCGTCGGTTTTGAGAGGCTTTTTTCGTCGATTTTTGACCCGACGTTGACCCAGGAGACGTTGAATCAGACGTCGGTTTTTAAACCGACGTAGTTATTAGACTCACCACGTCGGTTAAGACAACTAAACCGACGTAGTGATTGGCGGACACCCACGTCGGTTGAGTTCCCAGAACCGACGTGGTATATGAAGAGTTTCCGGAAATGGAACTGTACTCGAACTACATACAATAGGAGATCAATCCAAGATTGCAACCGTACTTCGGACGAAAGCGAAAGCGAAAGCAGACAAGTCTAATTCCTAAATCGAAGAAAAAAAAAACTCGAAACTAAGATCTAATTAGTTAAAGCGACAACAAAAAACCCAGCGATGAAGACCCAGTTAAGAAGTTGAAGAGCAAAACAAAAGGGCATGAGAAAAATCGCACCTTACTTTGGGCGCTTGAGGCGAGGCAACAGTGGCAACATTTTCAGGAAAGTGCTCGACTTTGCACAGCGGATGAGGGTTGGGGTGCTGGAAGTTGATCTCGTCATGGATGGCAAAATGGGAAGGAAAGTGGGTGGTTGGGAAGTGCTACTGGGGTGAGGGGCAAAATAGTCTTTGTGTAGAGGAGGAGGAGGAGGGTGAGGAAGAAATGCATGCGGTGGGTGGGAGCGGAGAAGAAGGTCGATCTGGTCACGGATGAAAGGGGCCTTGTGAGAGAGGTCTAACCCTAGTTTAGCCTCGAGCTGTTGTACGACGGCGTTTACGGTGGTTATGGAGTTTGGGTCAGAGTGACGCAGCAGAGACTCCACCCCTTTTGCTATATCCTGGTCGGACACCATTCTCGTTCTTGTTTCTTCACCACCTTCATATACCAACACAAAAAACGGTTGCTTATACCTTCTCTCTTCTGCTTCTTCTCTCTCTCTCTTTATAACACAGAAATCACAAAAGTGTAACACACCACGTCAGTTACAAAACTCATAACCAACGTGGTGTGTATCCTAATTTCAGTCAATTTGTTCCAATTTTTTCACTGTGAAGATTATGTCGGTTTTTATTATGCAACTGACGTAGTGAGTAAAAGTCCCACGTCGGTTGAGAGCTCCCAACCGACGTGGGATTTAAGCACTTATTTAAAAATTCAAAATTTGGTTTATTCTTTTTTTACAAATACATCAAAGACGGTTGTTTTCTTGAACCGACGTGGTTATGTTCATTTATTTACAAAAATGCCACCGCGTCTTTCACCACGTCGTTTGCTAATTTAACCGTCTTAATGGAGAGACGTTGAAGCCTAATTTTCTACTAGTGTCATACGCATATAACAAGGGACACACACCTAAAATGCACTCTTTACAATCTTCAACTAGTGTTGGATTCATCAAATATCAATCATCTATAACTACATTAACAGAAATGACTTTATTCTTACGCCTTAACTCCATTTGCCTCGTCAAAGCTTCCCCTATTATTCTGGAACATTCTCGAACTTTATCAACCATATCCAAATTGGCTCGTATACCTTCTTTGAAGTCCACTGGGGAGAACTTAGTCACTTGGAAGGAAGGTTTGGAGATCTCGATTGGTATCATCGCATCAATCCTATTGACAAGACTAAATGACATTTCCTTTACTATTGACTGAGGACTTGTGTGGTACGATGAAAGTACCCTAGGAAATTCATTGGGCCATCATCTTTTAACAGCTTGTATCCTCCTCTTTATCCTTCGCAGAATCACCTCATCAATAGTTTCAACCTGTACATTAGTTTGTAGATGCTCTACCGATGTGAAGATTTTTTTATGTCAAGATCATAACACATACGTTTTACTTAGTTGTTCGCAAACTAAGTGCCATTATTCGATATAAAGACTCCTGGAAGTCTAAACTTGCAAATAATGTTCCTTCCAATGAAACCTGAACTTTTAAGCTACTGTAATTGCCATTGGTTTTGCCGCAATCACTACTAATACTTAGAACTTGAATTGTCTGATTGTCAGTAGGAATGACCCTATAATGTCAATCCCCCACTTGTGAAAAGGTCATGAGCTTAGTATAGAATGCAAATCTTAGGTCAGAACCCGACTCCAATCAGCATGTTTTTGACACTGATAACATTTACACTCATAGTAAGACGGTCCTTTCTCATAGTCGGCTATAGTAATATCCTTCTGTGATATATTGTATGCCAATGCTCGACCTTCAATGTGACTTCCACAAACCCCTTCATGCAGTTCAGTTATTACTCGATTGGCCTACATGGGCGTGATGCACTTCAACACAAGTCGGGAATATGCATACTTAAAAAGATATCCATCTACCGTTGTGAAACGATAAACATTCCTCTTTAACTCCTTGGCTTCTCTAGGATTATCTAAGACAATTCCATCCTCTAAGTAACATATGTAAGTTTTCATCCACGTTTTTTTTTATGAATTCTACAAAACTAAAACTTGTTCCCCTTCCTTCTCACCTATAAGCACTCTTGATACCTTTAGTGTCTCCTGGATTATCGATCGGTACTTTCCTAGCTTTGATGAGCTAGCAACCTTCGATAATAAATTGGCTTGAGATATTTGTTCTTGGGGAACATTTAATAGTTCAAAAGACTTAATCACTTTAGCAAGGGTTTAGACATACCTCAGGTATTGAGCCAAATGAGTCTTTAGTCTTGAATTTACCATAGACTTGCCCCTTAACCAATTGGGAATCACTACTTGTGAGTAGCTTCTGAACTCCCATTTTCATATGTAGCAACATCCCTGTTATCAATGTCACGTATTCAACTTGATTGTTACTAACCTTAAAGGATAAATGAAGTGATTGTTTAATGAGTAATCCATCAAGTCCTTCTATAAGATTATGTCTATTGCACTACCCTTTAAGTTGGTCACACCATCTACGGACAAATTCCATCGTGCACATGTGCCCTTTGTTTGTTTGGTTGGAGATGTAAGCTTGGTGACGAAGTCAGCCAAAATCTAACTTTTAATTGGTCCTTGAGGCTGATACTGCAAATCATATTCTAACAATTCCACCAACCACTTTACCATTCTATCCTTGATATTTGGCTTCCAAATCACCTGCTTGATAGGAAGGTAAATCATTATGACGACCATGTGACTTTTTAAATAATGTCATAATCGTCGAGTTGTCACCAGTTCCATTAGTGTTTTTTTTTTTTTTATCTAAAGTAGATCAATCTCTACCTATCGTCATCTTCTTCTACTAGTATTGAGCTTATTACATGGTTTGTTATCGTGATATATAAATGAATGGGGTGGCTTATGCAAAACAGGCTTGTTGGGAACTAGTGGATTGGACAAATATTATTTTAATTTCAGAAAAGCCTTCTCACATTGCTCAGTCAAAACAAAGCATTCGTTTTTTTGAAGATACTAAAAGTATGGAAAACCTTTGTCTCCTCTTTTGGAAAGAAAACGAGACAAGGTCGTCATTCGTCCTGTTAATCGTTGGACTTCTTTCACATTGGTGAGACTGCTCATGCTAATGATAGTTGAACATTTATCTAGGTTTTCTTTTATTCCTCGTTTGGTAAGCAAGAATCCCAAGAACTTTCCCGCCTTTACACTGAACACACACTTGTGCAGGTTTAATTTGAGTTGACACTTTCCAGTGGTACTAAACCACCCTCCAAGTCTGAATGGTGATTGTTAGCTTCCACAGAAGTAACCATCGTATTGTCCATATAAGCTTGCACCATTTCTCCTAATCATGAGCTACAAAATCTTATCCACTAGGAGTTGGTAAGTTAAGCTGGCATTCTTCAAGCACAAAGTTATCCCCTTGTAATAATAATTCATCACTTCAGCCATAAACACAATCTTCATCTAAAGGATGCATTCGTATCTAGTTGTATCTTGAATTTGTATCCATAAAGGTAAGGAGCCTACACCCCGATGTGTTATCCAACAATGCATCAATGTTAGGAAAAGGGTAAGAATCCTTTGTGCATACATTATTTAGGTAAGTGAAGTCAACATATATCCTTCATTTTTCATTCTCTTTTTTACCATTACTATGTTTGATAGCCGTTCGAGGTACTAAATCTCCTAGATATGACCAACTCCTATCAGTTTTGTCGTTTCTTCCCTGACAGCATTACACTTTTCCTCCCCAAGCTTTCGTTGTTTTCACAAAACAGACTTAGCCTTTGGGTCTACAGCTAGGCGATGACACAAAAGATCCAGATCAATGTTGGGCTTTCGGGAGCCGACCAAGCAAATGCATTCAGGTTCTTCTTCAAAACTGTAACTAACTCCTCTATTTGTTTTACCTTTAGAGCTTCTTCTCATCACCAACATCTATCTCTTTAACATTGCCAATAGGCTATGTCATCCGCTCAACACTTGGATCAGTTTCCATAGGATAAGTCTCCCAAGCATTGTTCTCGTAACACTTCCGAGATACCTTTTGGTTAACCCTCATAGTAGCAAATTTTCCCTCTAATGTAGGAAACTTCATCTTAACAACTCCTAACCTATTCAGCGATGGCCTTGCAAACTACAAATTATAGGAGGAAGGGACATTTACCACAATGGTATTTGCCAACACTCCATCTGAGAAAGTGGTTTGTACCCAACCAAAGAAAACCAGCATCTCCATAAAAAGGTTTGAGTTGATCACGCGGTATCTGGAGCCCTACAAATACATCCTAGAACATGACATCTGTCGAAAACTCCCTTAGTCTTTCAAGACCCGATGTACATCACACCCATCATGTTAATTGATAAAATAACAGGATCATCCTTACGGGGGTGCAACACCTTCAAAGTCTGCATTTGAAAAGCTAATCATTGGTGCAGAAGAAGTTTTCTTAGTTGCGAGAGAAAAAATAGATTTGGAATATTTCTTCCGATCCAAGTTAGTTGTTCCTCCCCTAGCAAATCTACCAGCTATAGTGTTAAAGTCTCCCAAAACTGGAGTTTTGTGCTCCATAATATTTTTGCAGATGAGAAGTTGAGATAGGCTCTACTGCTTAAGTTGCTTCCTCATATTACTTTAAATGACCCTCTTTCGCCAATTTGGCGAGCTGACCCACTAATGAGTAACATTTTTCAGTGTTGTGTCCATAAGCTTAATGAAATTCACACCAAGCGTAACAAAGATGACCGATCGAGTTGAAAATCCACCTCCTTTGGAAACAACAACCTCTCGGCTATGTTTTATCTTTGAGGATGTGCTCTAGAGATATATTAAAGGTCATGCATTATAACCTCTCCCCATACTCCCACATTTTTCGTGTTACATATGGTACATAGCACCAAACCTCTTGCCTTTCCTGTGGGCAATTGTCCCCCTCTTTGGCCTTCACACATAGTTGTTGTCCTTATACTTCTGAGGTTGTTGCATTTCTCTTTCGCCCTCTCGTGCTTCATCACCTCCTTAGCCTTAATGCGTGATGTAGCTTTACTTTGGATTTCATCATAGAGTTAGCTTTATTTTGAATAAGCGATTTGCTAAAGGATTGGCCCTTAAGCCCTTGATGAATGCATCCACAAGCATTTCTTCATTAGGAGGATGGGCTCGTATCAAAATTTTGCAAAAATGATTGAGGTAATTCTTTAAGGGCTCATTTTCCTGCTGTTTAACATAAAAAAGTTCCGCTACCAAGAGGAGGCTTGCCTTTATTGGTGGAAACTACTCCACAAATATCTAAGAAATGTCTGAAAAGAAACAATTGATTCATTTGGGATCCGATAAATCATTGCAGTGTGGTTCTCGTGAATGTTCCCACGAACATTTTATGTTTGAACCAACATTTGAGCTCGAAAAGCTTTAAGGTCTGGATCCATTAACCCAGAAAATGGCACGATCTTAACTACCATATCATGTGGTGGCAGCTGCTTTCATGATTGCTTGCGAGAAATTGGAAATAGACTGGATACAGGTCTACCGATAGATCACATGTCATCTGCCTACACATGGCTTGTTATAATTCTTCGTTTGTTTGTTGCATCTCCTCATATGTCTTTAATTATTTCTCCATCAGATGACGCAACTGCTCCGTATCCTCACGTAACTGCTCATGTTCTGTTGGGCTTCATCCAATCTCCTCCTTGCCTCTACATTACCACTCTGTAATTGTCTCATGGTTTCAAGAATTTGCTACAGGGTTGGTGCATGGCTCTCCTCTTCGAGTTGAACTGCTTCTCGCTAATTTCTCATGATGTCTTCAAATAGTGGTTATCTTGATTCTACAGTGATGCCAAATATTCTTACAAAAAAAGGATGATTAGGCTTTTCTAGCGAGAGTATTCATTGTCTTTTCTCTTCCTCTCCTCCTCCTTTTTAACCTTATGACCCTATTAAAGTGGTTTAATGTTTCATTAATACCGCCTAAACTCATTATTGAATAAACTTAAATGCACTAACATACTTTCCTAGGTTGGTCAACGAAGGTTAGGTTTAAACCATGTAGGTCAGGACTGCACTACCTTAATGGTGGAAATACCGAATAATTATTGATAATACGTAACGAACAACCTTTATCCTAACAAATACATAGACAATGAGGGGATGATTTGTAATTATCTCGTAATCTATCCAAAGGTATTCTTAATCATCAAACATGCATACCCAATAACTTTTCAAGAAGACAATATCCTTTATTTAGTGTCAACCCCACTATCTTCTCAAACAACCTAAGTCGAACATGTACTTTCCAAAAAGTCCAGTAAAGACACATTTATTTTGCATTGAAGCGAAATAAGAAAGATTAAAAAACTTGAGTTGTGTAATTTTTTTTATTAATATGATTAAAGTTACAATTATAATCTTAATTATTTTTCTTTTATGACATAAAAATATATCTTAAGAAAAAAGATATCTCTTAAGATTTTTTTATCTTTCAACTTTTCTATCCAATTAAACAATGGACATGAGCTTCTTATACATCGTACACTCTAAAATTCTATCCATTTCTATTAAATCTCCAAACACAATTTTCTATCTTTTTAGCTTCTTTCAAACCTAATACTCTAAATTCTATCAATTTTCCGCTATCTTATCAAGCTTCTCTTGATCTTTTTATTTTCTTTCTGCTTTAATCCTTCCACAAATAAAGGATAAATAAGTACGAACATATTTAGTTTTGATCGAAAGGTTTTAAACTCATTTTTGTAATTCATTTAAAATTTAAGGTAGGTTAACATGCTTCTATATCATTAAAAAATGAGTTTAAGTTTAATTAAATCCTATAAAATTAATTTATAAAATTAAGTTTATATATATATATATATATATATATATTCTATTTTAATTATATTTTTAGATAAAGAGAAATCTTTAAGATATATGAAAACAATATCAAGGTAGTTTATCCACTTTTGTATAAATCAAACAAATCTACAAACATCCAAATAAGAATAATATACTGTGAAAAATGAATGAAAGAAGTAAAAGAGTAAAAGATGATAAAGAAAATGATACACTGATCTCCTTTATATAGAAAGCCCTTCTGTTCATTGAAAAAGAAGTGAGACGGTGAGATGTAGCACCCGTGCTCACGTTTTTGTCCTTTACACTGTTCCTTGATGTGAAGTATCTCTTTATTGCGGTTTCCTCTCAACTGTACCACCCCTTTTTCGGTTCTGAAAATCATAAGAGACCCCAATTGGCCAAAAGTCTGAAAAGGTTAGGTAAAATGCACTATGACTTTACATCCTTTTTCTTTAATGCTTCTTCAACGCTTTCTGTGCTTGTTTTCAAACTTTTCTGCCATCTAACTGACCCAATATCACATTTTTACTAAAGAGGGTTCTGTGGGTCGCCATAGAATGCCGCGGTTTCATTTGAATGGTGACTGTTGAGATATAGAGTTCAGCTACCTGCAATGTTAATGGTAATGGGATCTTTACTTTCTGTTAGGTATCTCACTGCGTCTACGAGAATTCAATGTTCTTTTTCACTTCCTTTGTGTACTTTTGATTTTTCAAATGGTTACTATTGATTGCCTCATCCTCACGCTGTTGTAAAATGATCCCTTTTTCTTTATTTGACCCTCCTCTGTCCTGAAGTGTTCTTTTTTTTTTTTTTAATTTGCATTCCGATTTAGTAGTCTTTCCTTCTTCTTGTTTTTCCAGTATTTGGTTTTGCGTGTGTTAGTGATATCAATAGTTTCCACCTTGTTATTTGCTTTATTTGTGCAGTATGTCCATTTTAACGAGTCTTGAAAATTTTGGAGATTGGGGTGTTCGGAGTTGTGGAAAGCAATGAACTTCTAGTGATCATTTGAAGCTGAACACGTATATTATTATCTCTTTTGGTTTCTGAAATGGTGTTGCGAAGATATTGCCCTATGGCTTTTGTGCAATGGAGTTTCTTCGCTTGGTTTATTTGCTTCTATGTGGGACTTGAGACCCTAGCCAGCTCCTGTGACAAGCATGATTTGTTGGCCCTGGAGGAATTTGCAGGCAACCTTACCGAAGGGTCTATCATCACAGCATGGTCAGATGATGTTGTCTGCTGCAAATGGGTTGGAGTTGTTTGTGACGATGTGGTTGATGGAGCAGCTGGTGGTAGAGTCTCCAAGTTGATTCTACCTGGAATGGGTCTTAACGGCACGATTTCAAGTTCTTTAGCTTCTCTGGATGAGCTCAAAGTGCTTGATATTTCGTTCAACCGTCTCCAAGGTGGATTGCCTTCCGAGTTCTCTAATTTGAAGCAGTTAGAAGTTCTTGACTTGAGCCATAATATTCTGTCTGGGTCACTTGTTGGGGCACTCTCTGGTCTGCAATCCATTCAGATACTGAATATTTCTAGCAATTTGTTTGTTGGAGACCTGTTCCAATTTGGGGGATTACAGCATCTCGTTGCTCTTAACATAAGCAACAATTCATTCACTGGCCAGTTCAATTCTCAAATTTGCAGCTTCTCAAAGGGAATTCATATTCTTGATATGTCAAAAAATAAATTTTCTGGTGGTCTTGAATGGTTGGGAAACTGGAGCACATCTCTCCAAGATTTACATTTGGATTCCAATTTTTTTACTGGCTATCTTCCTGATTCCTTTTATTCAATGTCAGCCTTGGAGCAGGTCTCAGTCTCCGAGAACAACCTCTCTGGTCAGTTAAGCATGAAGCTAAGTAACCTCTCAAACCTAAAATCTCTAATAATTTCTGGAAATCGGTTTTCAGGGGAACTCCCAAATGTTTTTGGGAATCTTTCGGACCTTGAACAACTAATAGGACACTCCAATTTATTTTCTGGATCATTGCCTTCCACCTTGGCCTTGTGCTCAAAACTTCGAGTGCTTGATCTTAGAAATAATTCTTTGACAGGTTCTGTTAGCCTTAATTTCGCTGGGTTGTCTAATCTTTCCACGTTGGACCTTGGTAGCAATCATTTTAATGGACCCCTTCCGAATTCTGTGTCCAATTGCCATGAATTGACAATGTTAAGCCTTGCAAAAAATGAATTAACTGGCCAAATCCCTGAGAGTTATGCAAACCTCACTTCACTTCTGACACTTTCTCTGTCCAACAATAGCTTTGAGAACCTATCTGGGGCGCTTTGTGTACTGCAGCAGTGCAAAAATCTCACCACTCTTATCCTCACAAAGAATTTCCATGGTGAGGAAATTTCAGAAAATTTAATGGTAAGCTTCGAGAGCCTTGTGGTTTTAGCACTTGGAAATTGTAGACTCAAAGGCCGTATTCCTGCTTGGCTATTGAATTGCTCGAAATTGGAAGTTCTTGATTTATCATGGAACCATTTTGAAGGCAGTGTCCCTTCTTGGATTGGTTGGATGGATCATCTGTTTTACTTGGATTTGTCAAATAATTCTCTTACGGGAGAAATACCAAAAGGTTTGACAGAGCTGAAGGGCCTCATATCCCTAAATTATCATATATCAAGTCTCTTTGCATCTGCTACTATTCCTCTCTATGTCAAGAGAAACAAGAGTGCTAACGGGTTGCAATATAACCATGCTTCGAGTTTCCCTCCATCAATATATTTGAGCAATAACCGATTGAGTGGAAAAATATGGCCTGAAATCAGTCGTTTGAGACAACTTCATGTCTTAGATTTAAGCAGGAACAACATCACAGGCACCATTCCCAGCTCTATTTCTCAGATGAAGAATTTGGAAACATTAGACTTATCTAATAATAATCTCCATGGAACTATTCCTCCATCATTTAACAACCTCACATTCTTGTCTAAGTTCAGTGTGGCATATAATCACTTATGGGGAACAATTCCAGCTGGGGGGCAATTTTCAAGTTTCCCAAATTCAAGTTTTGAAGGCAACCTGGGGCTTTGTGGGGAAACGTATCATCATTGTAACAATGAAAAAAATGCCAACATTTATAGTCGTTCCGCTGGAAAATTTGGTAAAAGCAGTGTCCTTGGCATCACAATTGGTTCAGGAGTGGGTCTTGCTGTACTTATTGCAGTTATTCTGCTAAGAATGTCAAAGAGGGGTGAGGATAAACCGGTGGATAACTTTGATGAGGAGCTTAGCTGGCCAAACAGGATACCTGAAGCACATGTTACTTCAAAATTGGTGCTTTTTCAGAATTCGGATTGCAAGGATCTCACAGTTGAAGATTTGATAAAATCTACTAACAATTTTAGCCAAAAGAATATAATTGGTTGTGGTGGGTTTGGTCTTGTCTACAAGGCGAATCTTCCAAATGGCACAAAGGTAGCTGTGAAGAAACTTTCAGGATACTGTGGTCAGGTGGAACGAGAATTCCAAGCAGAAGTGGAGGCACTCTCTAGAGCTCAGCATAAGAACCTTGTTTCACTCAAAGGTTATTGCCAGCATGTCAATGACAGATTGTTAATTTACTCCTACTTGGAGAATGGAAGCCTTGACTATTGGTTGCATGAGAATGAGGATGAAAATTCAGCTCTAAAATGGAATGTAAGACTCAAGATTGCCCAAGGTGCAGCTCATGGACTAGCTTATTTGCACAAGGAGTGTGAACCACACATTGTGCACCGAGATATTAAGTCTAGCAACGTACTTTTGGATGATAAATTTGAAGCTTATTTGGCTGACTTTGGTCTTTCGAGGCTACTTCAACCCTATGATACGCATGTTTCAACAGATTTAGTGGGAACTTTAGGATATATTCCTCCAGAATATAGTCAAGCACTGAAAGCAACATTCAAAGGTGATATTTATAGCTTTGGTGTTGTTCTTGTTGAGCTTCTTACTGGTCGAAGGTCTGTAGAAGTCTTCATGGGGCAACGCAGCAGGAATCTAGTGTCTTGGGTGCTTCAGATGAAATCAGAAAATAGGGATCAAGACATTTTTGATTCAGTTATTTGGCACAAGGATATTGAGAAACAGCTCTTAGAGGTACTAGCTATTGCTTGTAAATGTATAGATGAAGATCCAAGGCAGAGACCCCATATTGAATTAGTTGTTTCATGGCTTGATGGTGTAGGATTTGATGGCTCTGAACAGTTATCATCTTAATGTCATGTATCTGTTTTTGGTTTGTGTATCATTGAGACAGCAAATACCTATAAATCATCTTTGTAGTATGGTGGTGGGATATCCTCATATTTTTTTCTAATATGATTGAAATTCCACTCGAGAATGCTGATATCATTTATAGTTGGGAAATTGTCTTTAGTCCTTATATTTTTTGCTTTTACAAACTTAGTTATATTATTGATTTTCCAAGTCGTTCAATACTTATGATGATTTTTTCAATTTTATTTTGTTATTTTGAACTTTGTCAATTTCATCTTATTAAAAAGATAAATAAATAAGCAGGGTAATACAATTCCTTTTAATAAATTGATGGGAATTGATAAATTTGATTTATTGACAAGAAAGTGACATGTACAACAAATGTCATATGATATTATATATCATCAATTTGATAACACTCAAAATGGTTGATTTATGGACAGAAAAGTTACATGTATAACAAATGTAATATGTTAAGAACATTCAAAATTATGTGACGAAATTGAAAACTCTTACTAATAGAGGAACTAAAATAACTGTTAAACGAGATAGAGGAAATTTTCATTTTTAATTTTGTTGTAAATAATCTCCATCAAATATTGAGTTTAAACATGAAGAATGACTAATATTATATGTTTTTTAAAAAATTAAAAAAAAATAATTGATGGATTTGAAAGTAAAAAAAGAATAAATTCAAACTTCGAAAAAAAGTATAACAACTGTGAACACAATTTTTTTTTTCTTTTATAAATTGTCACTTGCTGTTTTAGAGAATTCTGCTGTCTTTTCTTTCTTCTATATTAGAATTTTTTTAGGGAAAATGAGTGTGTAAATGATTTGATGGAATTTTTGTGGAAGATGAGAATTGAAAATGCTTTGTTTGACTTCGATGCATAAATATTTCATTGGCCGATTTGGTGTTATATATTCATTTGTTTTTTAGGTGTTTAAGTAAACTACGATCTTGATTTTCTTGAAATGTGTAGTCGTAGTTTGTTAGTTATTCATTTAATAAGTATGTGTGTGTTAGGAATTCGAAGAGATTTCTACCTACCCTTTTTAAAAGCTGAACTTTAGTAAGTCATAATTTTTATTATCTTATAACAATGCATTTAATGTTTTAACTTATTAAAATGTATTTTTAAAAATTAAATAGATACAATATGAAAATCAAGTTGTTTCAAGAATAGTTTTTAGTATCTCTTAAAAGATTAAATTGATAGGACATTATTTTCTTAAAGCAATACTTTTAAAAGAAAGTGTGTAAAATTCCACTCATAAAAAAAATTGTTTTCTTTGTAGGATTTTTTTTCTATTTTTTCTCTAATTTCATATTCTTCAAATTTCATCTCTTTTCTAATCACACCTTATAATAATGTGGAGGAAATGGTTCTCAATCGATAATTTTTCAATCAAAATTAATTTCTATTTGTTTTGAAGATTTTTCATTTTCTTTATTCTTTTTAAATTTGTCATTAATCTTTATAAAGATAACCGAGAAAAGAGTTTTTCTCAATTTGTTGAAGTTTATTCTAAAATGTTTAGATATTTTATTATAAATCTTTAGATTTCGAGTATTTTTCTTACTTAAACTGAAAGTTACGTAAAGAATTATAAATAAGAAAAATTATTTATATTTTTTTATATAAAATAAGATAGATAATCTGAATGTGAAAGTGTTTTGTTCATATTATCTTAATTTTATGTAGAGTTTGCGTTTTGTTTTCAACATAATTTGAATGTTTAAAAATTTAGTAAGAATATTTTGAGTTAAAGTTGAGTGCAATTGAGTTAATTATGTTTGATTTTGTGTACTTTGAATTTAATATCTTGATGAGAGGGTGATATAATGGCTAAATTATACATCTTAAAGTATATAGTTTCTTGATGAGTTTTAAATATGATTTAGACTAGTAAAGTTAATTTTCTATAGTTTTTCTATATAGTACTTTATGAGTTTGATGTGAATGAATATATGTATTGAGTTTCAATGGTCAAGATTGAATTTAAATGACCAAATAATGATATTTGAGCAAGTTAAATAATTATATTTGAACAAGTTATGGTTGTATTCATTATTTTGAATTTGTTTGAAAGTTATATTTATTAGAATGGTTTTCGAGAAAACTTATTAAAACAATTTGGTTATATTGCCTGAAATTGATTTTTTTTTTTTTTCATATTTTCACTTAAGTGAAGGACTTTCAATCCTTGCTCTTATATAGATTTTTGCCCAAAAGTATAATCTTTTTGTTAAAGGAGACGAGTTTTGCTCGAGCTAAAACTTTTTTCTTTTTAATTTTGTCTCTTTAACAGGTTTCATTTGAATGTTAAATATAAATATAAATAGGATATTATTTTTTATAAATTGATTTGTGATTTTGTTTAAATAGGTTATATTGTATGAATATGATGGTTGAAGATGATAAAAATTGTATAAATTTGGAGTCACAGGTATGAATAATATGTTAAAGAATTTTGTGTCTTTTCTTTCTTCTATGTTAGATTTTTTTAGGGAAAATGAGTGTGTAAATGATTTGATGGAATTAGTGTGGAAGATGAGAATTGAAAATGCTTTGTTAGACTTCGATGCTTAAATATTTCATTAGCCGATTTGGTTGATATATATTTAGGTGTTTAAGTAAACTACGACCTTGGTTTTCTTGAAATTTGTAGTCGTAGTTTGTTAGTTATTCATTTAATAAGTATATGTGTGTTAGGAATTCGAAGAGATTTCTACCTACCCTTTTTAAAAGCTGAACTTTAGTAAGTCATAATTTTTATTGTCTTAAAACAATGCATTTAATGTTTTAACTTATTAAAATGTATTTTTAAAAATTAAATAGATATAATATGAAAACATAGATACTTTATATACTTTTTCCTATAACATTGTGTATTTTATAAGAAAATTATAGTATGTTTCCTATAAAATTATTATATATCAGGTTTTGTATAGTATATGTCTCCGACAAAATTATTATTACTTACGAAAAACAAAAATAAATGGATCAAAAAGTATACGAAGATGGTTCGAGTGCAAAATCAAGTTATTTTAGGATGGTTTGCAACTTTGTAAGTTTTGGTGATTTTTGTGTCTAGAAGAGTAATGAAATTTTGAGCTGAAGTTTTCTTGGTCATCTTAAGTCAAACAACCAGAAATTAGCCCAAAAAAGGATTATCGAAAGTTTTGGGGGCAAAACCAAGTCGTTTTGGCTCGATTTGTAACTTTAGCTAGTTTTTGTGTCAAAAGTCACGAAATTTTGACCGGAATATTTTTTAGTCGTATTGATTGGAAACAACAACAAATTGGCCAAAAATGACGTAGGAAAGTTTGGGTGCAAAACCTAGTTATCTTGAGTTGATTTGCAACTTCGATAGATTTTTATGCCAAAAGTCACGAAATTTGATCAGAACATTTTTTAGACGTACTGATCGGAAATACTAAGAAATGGACCAAAAAGTATGCGAGAATGGTTCAGGTGCAAAACTAATTCATCTTGGGATGTTTTGTAACTTTATCAACTTTGGTAGTTTTCGTGCCTAAAAGAGTTTTGAATTTTGACATGAAGTTTTCTTAGCCCTCTATTATGCCAAACAACCACAAATTGGCGCAAAAAAAGACATTCAAAAGTTTTGGGGCCAAAACCAAGTTAGTTTGCAACTTTGACGAGTTTCTATGTCAAAAGTAATAAAATTTTGACAACAACATTTTTTAGCCATATTGGTAACAAATTGGCCGAAAATGACGTCGGGAAGGTTTGGGTGCAAAACCACGTCATTTTGGGTTGGTTTGGAACTTCGGTAGGTTTTCGTGTCAAAAGTCATAAAATTTTGACCGGAATATTTTTGAGTCGTCTTAATGAGAAACAATTAGAAATAGACCCAAAAGCATGTGGGGATGGTTTGGGTGCAAAACCAAGTCATCTTGGGTTGATTTGAAACTTTTTCAACTTTGGTGGTTTTCATGCCTCAAAGAGTCATTGAATTTTTACTTGAAATTTGGTGGTCTTCAGAATATATATTAGAATCTTCACACTGATCTTGCTTAGATACATATGGTAAGTCTAGAACTTCACCATGCCAAGTTCATGTTGTATAGTTTCTCAAAAAAGCATCACAAAGAACATGCTCTCTTATCAACTCAATATGTAGTCTTTTTCCATTCACACATGGACAATAATATCTTTCATTTATTAATGCTCCTTTCCGTTTAGCAACTTCTAAAAAATCTTCAACACCTTTCTCATACACATCACTACTGATTCGACTTGTATTTATCCAACTTCGATCCATGACTACGTTTAGTGAAAGATTTTCACACACATTACTTAATGACCAAATTAAATATAAATTGTCGGGGATTGAACATCCCCAGACTCAGTACCCAAACACGTTTCTTATATATCAAACTATAAACAAATAGTATTTCAATACAAACAAGCATTCCAATCTTACACACATTCCAATCATACAAGAATGATCAAATAAAATACAAATTGTCGGGAATCGAACATCCCCAGATTCAATACCATACGCGCAACATATATATCAAACATACACAAAAAAACATTCAAATCCAGACAAGCATTCCAATCATACAGATAGTCATTTCAATCACATTGTTATTCCATTTCAAAGATGATAAAAACATACCTCTTGAAGAGCAGTGGTGATGCTAAACACAGAGAAGTAGGAATGCACCCAAATGAGCCAAACGAACACTTCCAAAACCACCACAACCATATAAAGCAAACGAAAATGGATGAGAAACAAACTAAAAACGAGTGAATAGAACTACCAAAAGCTTGAAACGAAATGCTACCTCGAACGGAGCTTCAAACGAAAATGGCACCGTTCAAACGCCGCTCTCAACCCAAATGAAGGATGAACGGGCAAATGGAGATGAACGGAGAACCTCACGAGCACGAAATGCAACAAACACACACAGGAACAATGAAGGGAGACAACACGTGCAGTGGAGGGAGAAGAAAAGTGAAAGTGAGAAAGCGGGGTAGGGTTAAAACAAGGTATATCACGTCAGTTATGGGCTGAGAACCAACGTGATATACCTTGTAAAAATCCCAATTTCAAAATCAGGGGGCGTGACGTCGGTTCTAAGCCCATAACTGACATTATGTTCAGCCCTAATTTTTTTTCCAATTTATCAGGGGGCATGACATCGGTTGAACTATCTAATTGACGTTATGGTCCTATACATCACGTCAGTTTTTTTTGTACTAACTGATGTGATATATCAACTGCCAAATTAAATTTTTAAAATTTTGAACTTTTATTTTTACTGTCTCTTCTAAGACGGTTTTTAATGTTAACCGATGTGGGATATATATCACCACGTCGGTTTTTGTCCAACTGACGTTATGTATGTTCATTTATTTACAAAAAGGCCAAAAGGCCACTGCATTTTTTATAACGTCATTTTCGGTTTTAATCGTCTTTATATAGTGACGTTAAACAATGTTTTTCTATGAGTGAATAATTCGAGTGTACTAGTGAAAGAGGCTAACAAATAGTCAACAATTGATTAATCTGAATATACCAATGAAAAAGGCTAATGAGTAGTCAACAATATTCAGGACCTACTAGCGAAAGAGGCTAACACGTAGTCAATAATAATCTAGTCGTATCGGTGAAAAAGGATAAAACATAATCAACAATAATCTATACCGATGAAAAAGACTAACACATAATTAACAATAATCTAGACATATCGGTGAAAAAGCCTAACACGTAGCCAACGAATAAAACTTATTCAGCAATAATTCGAACGTACCATTGAAAGGGACAAACACGTAGTGAGTAATTAATTAATCCGAATGTACCTATAAAAGAGGCTAACATATAATTTGAAATAATCGGGACATATCAATAAAAAAGGCTAACACATAATCAACAATAATCTGAACGTACTAGTGAAAGAGACTAATACGTAATCAACAATAATCCAAGTATAACGGTAAAAAAGACTAACATGTAGTAAACAAGAATATCGAAGTACACTTCTAAAACGCAACAGGTAGTTAACAATAATCTAAAATTACTAATAAAAAAGGTTAATATCTAATCAACAATTGATTAATCCAAATATAACAGTGAAAAAGGGTGACAGGTAGCTAGCGTTTTGTTAATTCAGACGCACCCGTAGCCAATGCTTATCATAATTATGACAAAATTAGTAAGCCTAAGAATATTAATGACAACAAAATTTATTAAATTGAAAAACCTCATTAAAAATCTTTAAGAAAAAAATATAAAAGATTCAAGAAAAAAAAGTCTCGTTTGTCTTTTTTAATCACTTAAATGAAAAACAGTTAGAAGATGTCTTTCATCTTCTCCAAATCCATCCTTTTCAACCTTCTTTCAATATCACAAGCTGTTAAAAAACCTTATTTAATACCAGTTTAAAGGCGGAAAAGTTTTTGTAATTAGCAATAGAAATCAAACACACCGTTCAATTTTATCCATCATAAATGTTATATTAGGGCTTAAGCACATAATAGCCCAATTTCCAAGAGAATTTCTAAACTACTGTGTAATATAAAGTTTCCACACATGAAGTTACTCTATACACCGACCACACCTGAAGTACATGCCTAATATAAAATAAGATAAATATAAATGCAAATATAATAAGCAGAGTCCATAATGAGAAGTGATGCAAAACACAAGGTACTATTTTAATCAAGGAGGAGTTTTTTTCTATTATTAAGTCAATAAGCAATTGAGATCGAAATTCCAAGAGCCAATTGTGCTCGATTGAAGGATTAAGAAGAGCGTGGCTTTTATTTTAAGTGTCCCTTCACATTCAAAGTCAATGATGACAGATAAGGTATAATATAGTTTATATTTATATAATCAAATTTATGTTTGGAGATATTGAGAAACCATTAAATTATTTAATTAAGAAGGGAAGAAGATTGCAGTTGAAGGAAGTATAACGACAAGTTAAGTGGTGAAACCTAGTCGTCTTTTACAGTGTGAGGATCAGAATGGGAAACCCCGCAAAAGAGAATCTGAACCGTGACGTCGTCAATGTCGTTTTTCCTTCTGGAAAATAAGTGCCAAAGGTGCTAGAACACTCTCTAACAGCCAATCAAAAGCCTTGTTAGTGAGTTTAGTTTGTGGAGATTTTGGCACGTGTTTGTCTCTTTTCTCTCTTCTAATTTCATCCTTTTGTTTTACTTTGACTTCATTTGTGCTGTCGTACCCATTCAATATTAATTTATTTTGATTTATAGCAGTGAATTTAAGTTTTTTTCATTTGGTCTTGAATTACAATCATATTTACAGAAGCATTTATGGTAAAATTTATAAATAGGATTTTTAATTTTATTACAATGCAAGGTACTGGAAAATAAACCTTAATAATTTCTATTCTTGAGTTCACGGTAGTTGAAAAGATTTTTTATATGAAGCTGAATATTTGTTGGATCAGTCCAGTATAAACTTTCATATTGAGTGTTCAGAATAGATCAAATTTTCATTTTCTTAACAACCCGTTAACATTTATAGTCATTAGTTGGACATATAAAAAAGATAAAATCACACTAGCCGGATTTGAGAGGTTAGTCTGGGAGATTTGTCTACATTATGACATCACCATTGTGGGAGTTTCAGTCTTGGGAGGGTTCGTCCACGTTATGACAATGGACTTTGAGAGGAGTTTGTTCACATTATAATGATACCCATTTCATCTTTATACACTCAATTCTTACAACAATTTACAACCTAAATTCAATTATACTCTAATCAATTAGAAATATACAAGTCATGTTCAAACAAGCAATTCAACTATTTTACAACTTGTATGTTTAAGAATTTATTTTTAGAACTATGCTTGAAAATAAAAGCAAAGAAGAACTCAAAAAAAAAGAAGAAAAACTAGAAGTAATACATTCAATTAACATGTTTTTCACTTAGAAAAAATTACAAAAAAAATATATATTTACATATAATAAATTGATGAACAAGTAAATTACTAAACAAAACTCTAAAAAACATGTCTATAGGTAATATCATAATTTTTTTAGTATTATTTACTATTAAAATTTATAATTATTAAGATTATTTTTACATACTTTTACTTGTTTTATTATTTATTATTATTTTTATTTAGGATTATTGTTAATATTATATTATTTTTATATCTTTCTCTAGAAGTTTCATATGTTATGTTGAATTTACCTACGGATACAAATCAGTGGGTAATAATATGTATATAATGTTAAATTTACCTATTGATACAGATCTGTGGGTAATAATCTGTAGGTAATGCTGAATTTAGTTTCCGTAGGTAAATAATCTGTGGGTAAATCCAGTTTTTCTTGTAGTGAATTGAAACTAGAAAATTAAATCAATATGAAACCAAATTGACGTGAATTAGAATGAATTTAAACTATCTTGAATACGAAAAGGAAATTAAGAAAAAAGACAAGAAACAAAGAAAGAAAACTTAGTTCGTAAAGATCTCTAAGTCTGACTATTGATGGCAAAATGATGGAAACATCTTTGGAGTAGTGAAAAACTCGAACCAAAACTTAGAACTTTTGTAAGTTTCTGAAAGGAAACTCAAAACTAGAGTTCCTCTTTCAAGGAAAGTGCCTGGGGTTAGATTCCTTAGGAGAATACTATCATTTTAAAAACTTCAAAAGAACAAGAAGGCAAGAAAATATGTGTTGGTTCAATTTTAAAGTAAGTTTTTACAAGAGGTAATGGGCTCTATATATAGATGGAGGAGTCCTCTTGCATTTCATGAATCAAGGGATGTGACACTTGTAAATGTCATATTTTGAACAGGAAATGGGACAGTCACTAAAATGTCCTATTATATAGATAATTATGGCAGTTTTTAATAATCACTATATTAAAATCATCACCACATACACAATTTTTTATAGTGCTTAGAATAACCAAAACCATTATCTTTATCTTTATATCTTTATTCCAAGCTATTAGGAAAAAGAACAACACATATATAATTTTGATTAATTGTTTAAAACAACTAACTATAAAACATGGTTATTGAGTTTTGATACATCTCTTGTCTTCTTCAAATGATAACTTTATATAAAGCTTGGAAGGAGTCGTTGCAAACCCTTTTTGATTTGTGAGAGCTTTTGAACTTAGATAGTTTCAACTTCTTCATTTGTAAAGTGTGGACTTAGAGGCGCACTAAATATACTTCATGTAGCATTAAATGACACTCTCCATTTCAAGCAACATCTCAATAGTTGGAAATACTTATCATCAGTAGGTCATATAATTTTTCACATAAAACAAAGTAAAAGCATATGTTGTACAAGGTAGAAAGGCAGGCCATAATTGACACAAGCTTGTTTTAGGATGGTTGTTGAAACAAAATAATTTTAACTCGTATTTTTCCAAGAGATCTTAATGTTGACATGCATTTTCAATGGATCATATGGGTAGACAAAAGATGAAGATATTACTTGCAACACAATAGTAAAGTTAAAGAATGTCTTTGTTAGGTACAATATAAAATTTTAGGTATGTGTGAACTTATCCTTTGATAAATGCTTCAAAGATTAGAAGAAGTGAAAATTAAAAGATGTTGTATCCTCTATCAAATGAAACAGTTGTATCTGATATGATCTATTCTTTTTCAAGATGTAACATATTTTAAACGAAGTTTCTTCATGTTTCTTATTTTGTTATGATAAACACTTAAAGTAGATGATGCTCATATTATTGCTAACATATTCTTTAAAGAATTTGTGAAACTCCATGCAATCCTTAAAGATTGTGCCAGGTAAGGATGCAAAGTTCTTGAGTCAGTTTTGAATGACCTTTTTGGGAAATTTGTTAGTAAACTTATGTTTTTATACCATTGTCATCCCTAAAAGAATGGTTAAAAATAAGTGGTTAATAGAACACTCATAGACCTTCTTAGATGTACTATTTCAAAGAGTTTTAAGGAGTGAGAAGATCTTTTTCCACATTTATAATTTGTTTATAATATGGGAGTAAGTTATACAAAACTCTTCTTTTAAAGTTGTTTATGGTTTTAACCATATTAATCCTCTTGACTATATTACCTTTAATTAATCTTGATGATAGTATGGTCTTAACTGATTGTAGGAAAAGAGCATAAAGGATAAAACATATATACACATCAAGATGAATGAAGAAATAGAAAAGAAAATGAAATATATGCTAACCATGCTAATAAAGGAAGACGAAAAGTAGTCTTCTCTCTTAGAAATTGGGTTTGATTACATTTTAGGAAGGATAAATTGATGACATATATTTTGTACACACATTTATAGTTTTAATATACAATAAAAAAAAAAGCTTTCAATATGCTTTATTTCTAGTTTTTAAATAATTTCTTTTTAGCTTAATAAATTGGATTCAATGTACATAATTGCTTTAATTTTGTATTTTTAGCTAATTTGACATTTTCTTATTCTTTAGGCCAAAATTTTTCTCCACATATTATTCTTGACCAATTATAGTTACATGGGATTCTACATTTTCAGGGTCTCAAAATGAACATTTGGTTTGTTGGATTCATAATCTTACGTTATTTTCTACAATTTGTAGAAGTTGAGTGATATTTAGTAAATTTTTATATAAAACCCATATATGGATATAATTTTCTTAGCTTTAGCTTGGACTTTTGTAATTGGATTTATTGACCTAATTAGAGTTTATAATTAGGCCCACATGTACAACTTATGTATAGATTAAATAAGCTATAAGATCTTTGTTTTAAATATCTTTAAAAAGCTAGCTTTGAAGTCAATTGTTAAAAAATATTTTTAAAAATTTTTAAAACTATTTACCCTTTTTTCAATTACTATAAACACTATTTCAATTTGAAAAAAATGAATGCAATGATTTGGGAGTCAAGATTGATTAAAGATAGGTAAATAACAAGATAAAGAAGAAAGGGAAAAAAAAAATAACGTATAAAAAAATTATACTAGTTGACATCACAAATGATCCACATTCTGTCTCAGTTATTTAAGTTTAAAATAATTGGAATCCATTACTTTGAATGCTTGTACAAACCCTCACCATAAGCAAACAAATACAAGTTCAACTCTTGAACACATTTAAGACGATATGTTGTAACCTTGAAACACTCCAAGAGGATACCAAGCTAGTAAACTCTTGATAACACAAGAGGATATACACTAGAAACACTCTAATAACTCATAACAAAAGAAGAATGTATCAGACTTTCACAACAAGAGCAAATTACAACATATTTTTAACAACACAACATAGCCTTTTCAATTTGTAAACTTGTAAGCACTTTTTGACAATTAAAAAAAAAGCTAAGTGATCATAATGAATTCTTTTTTTTACAGTAGTATTTGATGAATAAAAGAGTGAGACCAATATTCTATTTAGAGTTAAAAAAACGTTGATTAAAAACTAATTCTAACATATTTAATCAATTATTTGAAGTTGGTAATCAATTTTCACATTGAAATTTGAAATACAGTCATGTGTTAATTAATTATTTCATCTTTGCATTTAATTCAGAAAAAAAATTAATCAATTATGCAGAAATTTAATCAATTAATTACTAAGAACATTTGAAAATACATAATTTAATCTGTTAACAAAATCAATAACAGATGATTATCCTATTCCGAAGCATCTCAAAAATAATTGAATTGATTATTTAAAACCTTAATCATATTAATATATTCATAAAACCTTTTTTTTTTACATATTTTTTAAATTTTCAAAACAATTTTTTATATTAATTTTAATATAGATTATAAGTTGAACCGAAAACCTTTTAAATACATGTGTAAAAAAAATTCTCAAATACATACAATAGAAATTAAAACACTCAATACATTTTCAAAGTAAATATTTTTAAACATCACTTTTAAAAGAGATTTTCTTGAAACTAAACATTGTTTCTCAAATACATATAATAAAAATTAACACACTCAATATATTTTCAAAATCAACGTCTCTAAATATCATTAGAAGAGATTTTCTTTAAACTTAAGATTGTTCTTTAAGTCCAAAATATCCTGGTAAGAGTAAAAGAAAAATAAAAAAATAATAGATTATAAATAATTAAAAAAACTAACTACCCGTAAAGATGTAATTAAATTATAAACGTTTATAATTAATTTTTATTACAATAGTTTATACGATAAATAATATTTCTAGTTATTATATTTTTATGTAATCAACAAAATTACATAAAAAAAAATTACAAGAAAGACCGACACGTGCATCATACCTCTATTTTGTAGTTGATATAAAAAATTATGACATAATATAAAATTTCTGATTGTTACACGTTGGAAGGCTTTCAACTTTTAAACGAAATACAGATGCACTGCAAATCTGAAGTGCATGTGCAATAGCCTTCTCACAGAGCTCCAAAAAAAATGGAGCTATCTTCATTTTCTTCCTCAACAGCAATACTATGTGTGCTCAGAGTCATCGTAGTTGTGGTTCCCGAATGGGCAGTGAAGATGCTGAACTCTCTGTGGCTTAGGCCTAAGAGCTTCGAAAAGCTTCTGAGAGCACAAGGTCTTCATGGTGATCCGTACTCTCTTTCACGCCTCTCCTCCAACCAAAACCAGCCTCCACAAAACACGCCTAATTCTCAATCTTTTGCTGTCTCCGATGATGTTGCTCCTCGCGTGTTCTCCCCGGTTCTCAACACTGTTGCCAAATACGGTTCACTTCATGTTCCTTCCTCCTCATAAGTACTTAATTAGGAATTGCGATAAGAAATAGTGATTCAGTTAGATACGTGTATCTACTATTCAGTCATTCGTTTTTATTTTTTCATTCACTGTTTATGGAATCTTAAAAGTTGTTTGAATCGTGAGTTTCTGAAAACTAAATAGAAAAAGTTTTGAGCAGTTGCTAATAAGTGAATTATTTGCAGGCAAGAATTCCTTTTTCTGGGAAGACACAACACAACACCAAAAGTCATCATTACCGATCCAAATCAAATCAAAGAAGTCTTCAATAACATTCATGATTTCCAGAAGCCAAAGATAAGAAGCATTGCCAAGTCCTTCATCAATGGTCTGATAGGTCACGAGGGTGATAAGTGGGCTAAACATCGAAAGATTATCAACCCTGCATTCCATTTAGGAAAATTGAAAGTAAGGTTATTACTTTAATTTATGAATAGATAATACTTTTACATGTACAAAAAGTTTGTATGCTTTTATAATGAATTTAAAAATTGTACTAGCTATGATTTCTGATTGGTTAAATTGATGTACATTATAATTAAACACTAATTTAATTTGTGCTTAGTTATCAAATTTAGACTCTTAATTGTACTTAATATACAGAATATGCTACCAGCATTCTCCCAAAGCTGCCATGATGTTATTAGCACGTGGATGGGAATGTTATCATCAGAGGGAAAATGTGAGATTGACGTTTGGCCTTTCATCCAGAATTTGACTGGTGATGTAATTTCTAGAACAGCTTTTGGAAGCAGCTATGCAGAAGGAGAAAAAATATTCCGACTTCTGAGAATTCAGGGGTACCTTGTCACGACGGCAAGGTACATGGACAAACCAATATTGCGGTAAGACCACAGTTATCCTTGGTATAATGTGATTACTAAATTAAGCATGTTTTAGTTTTATTGAAACTGAACTCACCATGAATTTCATAAGAACCTCAGTGAATCACCCTAAAAGCTAGACATTGTAGATAGAGATTAAGCTCCCCATAACAACAAATCACTGCTGTAGTGATGACAAATAACTATGAATTAAATACAGATTTTGATTGAAGGTATATTTGATATCTGTTCCCAAAAAATCTTTGAAATTCAAGAAATATGCATAGCTAATGACTAGAACAAGAACTAGAGCTACTGCTATCAGAATTCAAATTGTTTGGAAATTGACCTATCTTAGTTTAGTTAAAAATAAGTATAAGTCTCATAAACTAGTCATCTCCTTTATAATTAATATGCATGTTTCTAGGTATATACCAACACCTACCAAAATGAAGATGAGAGCACTTGATAAAGAAATGAAAAGTTCAATTGGGGTTATCATAGGAAAACGAGAGAAAGCCTTGAAGAATGGTGAATCGAGCAATGAAGATTTGTTAGGCATACTTTTGGAATCAAATCGAATGGAAATCCAAGGAGATGGAAACAGTGAAAGTGTTGGAATGACGATTGAAGAAGTAATTAGTGAATGCAAGTTATTTTACGTAGCAGGACAAGAGACCACTGCATCTCTGCTGATTTGGACATTGATCATGTTGAGTAGGTATCCTGAATGGCAAGCACGTGCAAGAGAGGAAGTTCTTCATGTTTTTGGAAAACAAAATCCAAACTTTGACGGTTTAAGTCAGCTTAAAACTGTATGTATCACATGCTTTCATTTGATTATCTTTATTAATAATAAAAAACAAATTTTCATGCTAACATGTGCCAAAATGTTTCTTCCGTAGATGTCCATGATTCTGTACGAGGTTCTGAGGTTATACCCTCCTGCCATTTTCTTCGATCGCATTCTTCAAAAGGACATGGAACTTGGAAACCTGTCACTACCTGCAGGAGTAGAAGTTACCATGCCAATACTCTTACTTCACCAGGACAGTGATATCTGGGGTAATGATGCAAATGAGTTCAAACCGGAGAGGTTCTCTGAAGGAGTTGCTAAGGCAACAAAAGGCCAAGTTTCCTTTTACCCATTTGGATGGGGTCCTAGAATTTGCATTGGCCAAAACTTTGCCTTGTTTGAAGCCAAGATAGTGTTATCATTGCTTCTGCAGAATTTCTCGTTCGAGCTTTCTCCTGCCTATGAACATGCTCCTGCATTTAGGCTTAGTTTGCAGCCCAAAGAGAGGGTGCCCCTTATTTTGCAAAAGCTATGATAATTAATCATATGTTCACCTAATGTCATGGTTTTACATCTACAGAATATTCTCACTGCTTGTGGAATAAGACATTATGCATATGTGACTTGGTTTAGTGTATACACATGTGTCCATAAATACCATCTCTGAACTTATAATACATCAGTGGTTACCAATGTTTTTACGAGGAGACACCTCAGTTCAACTTTTGACGAATAAAGGCAACCGTGTTCATGACGATCATATTCGCAAATAAGTTTCTTGACCAAATAATAATGATTATAATAATGATTAATCACGTATTCATTGACCAAATTATATTCAATTCTCACACCTTTGTGCATCAAAATTGGTTTTCACCTAACAAAACTTCAGGGGTTATCTCTTTTATAATCAAAGGATACCTTAGTTCAAGTTTTGTCCACTCAAGTCATATGTTTCAACATTCCACACATAATCTAATAACAAGTACCAAAATATGTAGGTTTGATGGATTAACAAGCTTATCTAGCTAAATCCATGACATTTACACCAATTTCATGCAATCATAATAAGTTCATCCAAATTTGTTCCATTACATTAACAACAATCAAATTTTGCAACTTTTTACATTCCTTGCAGCAAATCTTGTAGACCTTCTTCTTTTCTTAGGATATTCAAGCCAACGAGTTCTTAATTTACGAGCTTTAACACGCTTCCTCGCTCTATGCTTAATTCGTAGTCCCTGAATGACTTTTGGCATTTGGAGGAGTTTTTTTCCCCTGTCATTCATTGGTGGGAATTATGACAGTTGGATTTGAGGGTGCTCTTGGCACTGCTCCTGGGTTGCTGTTGTGGTTGTTGTTGGGGATGTTGCTGGGGTTAGTGCTGGGAATGGTGTTGGGGTTGCTGTCGGGGATGATGCTGGCGTTGCTACTAAGGTTGCTCGTGGAGATGCTGCTGGTGTTGGTATTGGGGTTGTTGTTGGGGATGATGCTGGGCATGGTGCTGGGGCTCCTGCTGGGGTTGGTGCTGGGGTTGTGGATTGGGAAGATGTTGGGGTTGCTGCTGGGGAAGATGTCGGGGTTGCTGTTGGGGATGCTACTGGGTTGGTGCTGAGGATGTTGTTGAGGTTGCTGCTGGGCTTGCTACTGGGCTTGTTGCTGGGGTTGCTACTGGGCTTGCTATTGGGGGAGAGGCCATGTCATATGAGGGTTGAGATGTTCATTTATCCTCCACCAATTTCCTTAACAAAATGTCTTCCTTCTGAAGCTTGATAATTAATTCCTCTTGCTCTAGGATAATATCATCCGATTGTTTAATTTCTAGACAATCTTTATGTACATGATGGTGGTGTTCTTTATTTTGCTTTGATTAACCAATACCATCTTCTAAAGCTTCTTTCACAATGTCAAATTGAAGCTCTTCATATGATAGTGATAATTCAGCAACCACCTGGTCATAGTAAAAATTAGCACTAATAAATAATGTGAATATGATTAAATAATAAATATTATACTTTAAATACTTACCAAACTAGATCAAAGCTGACTGAACTTGGCTCTCCGCTATTTTTACATCCTTCCAATAAAGGATACAAGAAAATTTACCCCTCATTGCCCCATTTTTTTAGGAATAACAAATGTTCACACACCTATATCTATGATATAATTCATAACAAAACATCAACAACATAACAGTTATTAACAAATAAATACTTCACTTTTGAACTTACTATATAAATTACCTGTAGCAAGTATGTACAACCAACAATATACACATCTGAAGAAACTGTCTCATTTCGAATGGATGAAGCAGCTTCATGTAAACTTCTTACCAGGTATTCGAACACAATACCACCCCAATTATATTTACATAATTCACCAAACTGATTATCCACAAGACTAAACAACCTACTATACATAGTTTCCTTTGTGTTGGGCAATAAAAATTTAGACAAACCTAACAATATGTACAACTTATAAAAATCAACAACTATAAAATTATTTACACATTTAACTAATTCCTCATAAATCATTGTAACAATTACACGATTGGAACCAAATAAACTCCTCAGTTGGGATTCACTTGATTCCTTTTCCTGATCAACTTTCTTTTCCGCTACTCTCAACCCTATACCTATGGAAACATCAATTCATGTAAAGGAAACTAGTTGGGACCTAATTTGAAAACCACAATTCTTCTCAACAAATTTACAAGATAGCTCCCTAACTACCCTCCTGCTGATTTTCAGATCTTTACCAATCATCAGGAGCCAACCAAAAAGGGTTGCTTTTATTCACGCCTTTTGGTCATCAGTTTACATGCTATTGACCTTCATCTGATATTTTGTCTTGCAAAAATGGAGGACTCGCAAACAGTCCTACATATAATTTGTTGGAAACTGTTTTGGCTGAAATACAAGAGGGGGGTGAATTGGATTTCAAAACTTTTTGAAACAATTTGATATTTTTCAGTAAAATGCAATTCTGTTTCACAGACTGGATCTTTATTTGAATTTACTGAATCAGAACAGTTGCATGAAACAGTAAGCAGAATCAAGAGTCAATTCAGAACCCAGTTCAGTAATAATACAATTCAATACTCCAAACAAATATATCAGTATTTTATTTCTTTATACAGAATTGATTATAGTAAAAGCAGAAGCAGTTCAGTTAAGCACACTGAATTAGTAAGAATTAAGAAACCCAGTAAACTGGTCAACTGCTATTCAGAACCAGTTTCAGTAATTCAAAGTCTTTCTTTTAAAGAATACTTCTTGAACAAGAA
>Ga0209489_101706_pt1 | contig 45184 bp, 24 predicted proteins | sample SiratrowhiteBW_FD_187527 | JGI IMG/M metagenome (GOLD analysis project Ga0209489, IMG submission 187527) | Root nodule microbial communities of legume samples collected from California, USA - Siratro white BW (SPAdes) (version 2) | ecosystem: Host-associated > Plants > Roots > Nodule | place... | reverse complement strand
ATATATATATATATATATATATATATATATATATATATATATATATATATTTTTTTTTTTTTTAAATTTAGAAAACATTCTCTCACTTAGTCAACACTTCACTTGTCTAGTGAATTAAACACGTAATTGTAATTTGTCTAGTCACCATTTTACTCATGTAGTCAAAGATGTTAGCTTGCTAACAAATTTTATCACCAAAAATTTTGCTCATCCAACAACCAAAGTATTAACCCAACAACTACACTACTAAGAGTTTTCATAAAAAATAACTTGTTTAGTGAGAATTTAATAGTCTAGTGACTACAACTCTTGAGTTTTTAATTAATTGAAATTTTCCTAAAAAGAATGGTCTTGTCCAACACCAAACTACTTAGATTTTTATTTAAACAACTTGCTTACCAACTAAAACTCTCCAACTTTCAATTTAGTACATTTCATCCGTGAAAACTTTGCTCCTCGAGCAACTTTGTATAACATAAGACAAAAATTATGCAAAATATACCACAGTTCAAACTTAATTTTTTCTTTGTTTCTTCTACTTAATATGAAATTTTATTCCAAAATAAAACTTAAATCAATTTGATTGAATTGAAATATTCAAATTTTTAACTACCAAAATATATAACATAACTCATCTAAAATCTATTTACAAACTATACAAATTTTATCTCAAAAATCCCAATTCTTTATCATTTCAAACATGTCATTCATATATAACTGACCAAATTGTCTACAACATACATTTAGTCATATTATACATAGAAAACTCTAATAAACAATTTCAACATCCTCTCATACTTCTAAAGATTTATCTTTTGTCTAACAAATAACATACGTAAGAAAAAAAGGTTTGAATATGCAATCAATTTCGAAAACTAGCTAAAAAAACAAAATAAAGAAAGACTTACTTAAAAATAATTTGTAATTGAATAGAAATATTTTACTCTTCTCTAAGATTTCTAAGATGATATAAAAAAATATTAACAAATTCGAAATTGAAAAAATGTTTTTTCAAAATGAAATTTAAATAGTTAAAATACTCATATTTCATTTAATTAAATTATTTATATTCTTAAACACATTACGATAAAGTATCTATTAAAAAAACTTCATGATTACGTTTAGTATTTTATTATTTATAATTTAAATTCAACAGATTATTAAAAGGATTGAAACCTATCTTACTAAAATTAACTATTTATTTATTGATAAATAAAATTAATTTTATGAAGATGTGGAGGAATTTAAAAAATCTTATCCTTGAATTACATTTATTTTTATAACAACGTACCTTCTCTGTCATTTATTTTGATTAGATTAGAAGCGAAGTCAGAGTAAGAACCGATGATTACCCAAAAAAAGAAAAAATAAAATCAAGAGTCGATAAAACCACCAGTGTGTGCTTGTAACCTATGAACAAGACACATGGAAGTGACTCTGACGAGCTTGTTGCATGATCACTGAGTGGGAGGTGTTCTATCTTCCACTTTCGCAGACAAATTAAGAAAAAAAAGTACACTTTTTCAGCTTTTCTTTGGCGTCTGAAGCGGTTTTCCCTTCATGGGTGAAGCCACCATTCCCCATTTTCATCATCTAATGGCGAAAAGATTGCTCTTTTTGTTGACCCTTTTGGAAATACTCCTCTGTGGACAATCCAAGTTTATGGTCTACAACACATCACAGGGCATAGTCCCTGGCAAGCTCAATGTTCATCTGGTAGCTCATACCCATGATGATGTTGGTTGGTTGAAGACCGTTGATCAGTACTATGTTGGTTCTAACAATTCAATTCAGGTGTTCATTTATTTCTCTTTCTTTGGCTAAATTTGTGAACAATTTGTCCCATGATTGCAAGTTGATGGTCTTGTTTGTTTTGTTGCATTGTGCAGGGGGCTTGTGTGCAAAATGTGTTGGACTCTATGGTGCTTGCGCTGTTGGCTGACAAGAATAGAAAGTTTATCTATGTTGAGATGGTAAGTTGGCTTTTTTTTTAATCCCTTATGTGTTGCTCCCTTGAGTTTCCTTTGTTGGATCAAAGTGCTGCTGCTTGTGCCAAGAGGAAATTTTGAAGTTGCTTTTTTGGGCTAAAAGAAGTGATTTGATGTTCCAAGATAAAATCCGGCAACGCATTTCATTTCCCTTATGTAGTTCATGCCTTCCTTTGCATTATTTTATACAAATGTCATGTTTTATATTTAACATCCTTCTTGTGCCAACAGATTAATGTTGCTTCTACAGCAATTTTGATTGACCTAAGACTGTTAATGCTTGTGACATTGACAAATAGGAATATTACGAAAATGAGGAAAAAATAAATTTTTGAAAATATGGACTACTTTTAAGGTTTTCTGTAAATGCTAAATGTGAAATGCTCTCTCTGGATCAACTCTCGCTTGGGCTTACTAGCTTATGAAATTGGTAGGTAGGAATATCGAGAAAATTTGAGGATTTGTCTAACACCAAGGCGTCAACTCCATATATATATTGAATTTCTTCTACATTTCCTGTTTTTTTTTCCTACCCTGTCAATGTTTATATGCTTGAACATAACATGTAACTATAGGTTCATTTTACGTGTTGGCTGTTTCTTATTAATACTTTCACTTTCATCAATGCAGGCATTTTTCAAGCGATGGTGGAGAGATCAAAGTGAAGCTGTTCAGGATGTTGTTAAGAAATTTGTTAGTTCGGGTCAACTAGAGTTCATGTAAATACATTTCTGACTACCAATTTCACTGTGATTAATAACAAAGTCATTCTTCAATTGTGGAATGAAAGCCATCTTTCACTGTGAAAACAAAGTGGTTCTGAATTCGTTTGTGAGATTCCAATAACTACGGGCGATTATATCTCCATTATTGTATTATTTAATCGTCTTTTATTTGAGTATTGGTACTATTTCTTTCCTTTATTTTGTCCTTGTTACAGAAATGGCGCCATGGCTATGCATGACGAGGCAGTTACACATTACATAGACATGATCGATCAGACTACGCTTGGACATCAATTTCTGAAAGAGGAATTTGGTGTGACTCCTAGAATTGGTTGGCAAATTGATCCTTTTGGACATTCTGCTGTGCAGGCTTATCTGTTGGGAGCTGAAGTATGCCATAGATCTTCACGCAATGAATCTTGTCATGACTAATGAATATATTTGGAAAAGATAACTGTCAGAAGTAATATTTTCTGTGTGGGCTATCAATTGGTTCTACTGTGTATGCAGGTTGGCTTTGACTCACTTTTCTTTGGTCGGATAGATTACCAAGATAGGGCTAAGCGCAAAAAGGAGAAGAGTCTTGAGGTTATCTGGCAGGGTAGCAAGAGCCTTGGCTCTTCTGCACAGGTGAATATCGAGAAATGTTTTTTCTCTTTAAATATTTTATGGTTGTCTTGGTGTTTTTATGATTGGTTTCTCTTACATTAAATGTTTCTCTTTGTGTATCCTTGTTTCCTTTGTGTTCTTCCAGATCTTTGCTGGAGCGTTCCCTGAAAATTATGAGCCACCTGCAGGATTTTACTTTGAAGTTAATGATAACTCACCAATAGTTCAAGTAATATTATAGGAACTTGTTAATTTTGTTATCACAGTTAACTATTTTCAGTATCTGTTCTGCTAAATTTTGCTTACTTCTTACTGAAGGATAACATGGAATTGTTTGATTACAATGTCCAAGAACGAGTGAACGACTTTGTTGCAGCTGCATTATCACAGGTAACTTGAGTGCGTTTATCTTCAAACTTCTGAAAAAGTTATTTGACTTTTGTGATACAAGAACTGGTTTGGAAATTAAAAACTGGATTGAGTAATTGAGAGGGAGAGAGAATGATATACAAGGATATCAATCCTAAATTAGTTCCTATTTACAACAGACGTGGTAGGAAATTTACTAGAGTTCAAAGAGGGAAAACAAATCTTTAGAAATTTCAGAAAAATTATTACTGTCATTGGCTTTGATGCAATCAATACATATACACATCAGGTCATAGACCTAATTAAGTGTGCCAGCTGGAAGCTAAATGATTCAGTTGTCTAACCAACCAAGACAGATGTAACCTATGATGCTCTGATATGTGTTGATTTGTCTCATCTTGAGAAATATAGGATACAAATGTTGAGATATGTTTGGAGTATGTGTGCATATATATAATTCACAAAACAAAATAAGTGCTATTGGAGTTTTTTGAAAAACCATACTAAAATTGAAAATCATTACTAAATATTATCCAAATTGAACATACTAAACTCAAATGTATATATGAACTAGAAGTCACAAATTATAGTTTTAAACATTTTTATATCTTTCAAAACTGCGACTATATGTTATGGTCTTGGTCTTCTTGTATCGTATCCTTTTATTTATTTATTTATTTATTGACACTATGTAGATACTTTAATAGAAGATTGAACTCCAAGAAAAACAGAAAAGCAACCCAAAACAATAATTTCTTTATCCTGAAATATAGCCCCGGAAGCCGCCAAGCTAGGTAGGTGTGTACCTTTGGCTGCTTCATCTATTTTATATTTCAACCAAGAAGAAGAAGGTGGCCTATATTTCAACCAAGAAGAAGGAGGTGGCTTCTACAAAACAGGAATAATCATGGGAGCATAACCAGGGTTAACATCAATGATAAAGTATTTATGAATACAAAATTCAGACACGTTAGATTTCATAGTATAATTGCCTAAATTACCAATCAGATTTATCTCAGAAAAAAATCCTATTTTTATGTCTTCAATAAGGCATATATTACTGTCAAACCGAATAAAAGTTCTACTAAACCAAATAGAATCAACAACCAAAACAAGCACTGCTTGAATGACCAGCCTTACCAACTTGCTCCAATTTCCATCATTGGTTTTCAAAAGGGATGCAATGGTAGGAAAAACCAGATTAATCTGTAAACAAGAACTCAAACAAGACCATAATTTTCAAGCAAATGGACAAAACAGAAAAAGATGATATTAATATGTAATAATCTGTCAGATTTTCTTGTAGTTGGTGCTTTTAAAAGATGCTTCCTACCTTGAATGGAAATCCATCTCAACCAGACTGACATGTTCTTAACTTGAAACTTGAAACTTGAGTGGGAACTTTAATCTTGCTATTGAGTTTTTTGAACTAGTGGGAACATTAATTGCTTTTATTCAGGATCTCATCTTAATCACTATCCTACACTGTTTTATTTTCAGGCAAACATAACTCGAACAAATCATATAATGTGGACAATGGGAACTGATTTTAAGTATCAATATGCACATACATGGTTCCGGCAGCTGGACAAACTCATTCATTATGTAAACAAGGTAACTTACTCACATACATGAATTGATTTGTTTGTGCTTTAACTCGTCAATTGACTTCATGTCTTCATTCTTGGCGTTATTATGAACTCTGATTGTTAAAAGTTTGTTAACTTTAGGATGGACGTGTTAATGCTCTGTACTCTACACCATCCATATATACTGATGCAAAATATGCTACAAATGAGTACTGGCCAATCAAGACTGATGATTTCTTCCCGTGAGTTTAATATGTAACTGTTTCATAATATGTTTGCCTAATTGTTATGTTTTTGTATGACGTATCACCTCATTTATGCATGAACAAAATACCAGTTATGCAGATCGTGCAAACGGTTACTGGACAGGATACTTTACCAGTAGACCAGCTATCAAACGCTATGTCAGATTAATGAGTGGCTATTACTTGGTATGATTTGTATATTTATAGTTTACAAGGTAATCATCATCTTTAGTCCTTTGTGTTTGGAGACATTTACTTTCTACAAATAAATTATCAGGCTGCAAGACAATTAGAATTTTTTAGAGGGAGAATGAATTCAGGGCCAAATACAGACTCATTAGCTGATGCTTTAGCAATTGCTCAACACCATGATGCAGTCACTGGCACAGAAAAGCAGCATGTTGCCAATGATTATTCTAAACGATTAGCAATAGGCTACAAGGAGGTGCAGTTTCATCGTCTCTCTCTTCAAGTTATTGTGTATAACCATTTGTTAGTGTATCGTATAGTGGCTTATTGCTTTTCTGCAGGCAGAGGAATTGGTTTCATCATCGTTGGCTTGCTTGGTTGAGTCACCATTGCTTTCTAGGTGTCAAAACCCGGTTCCAAAGTTCCAACAAGTAAAAGATCTTGTATCTTTTTAAGTTTGTATACTATTTTTATTATTTGCTGAAATGATCTTCCTTGTCTTAATGCATTTTTTTCAAAAATTTAGCTATTGATAAATGATTTCTTATTCTTTAGCTCAATAGTAAATTATCATTTGGCGTATTTCTTGTCAAACCTCATTTTGTTTATTTTTAATTGCAATAAAACAAGAAAAATGTAAGAAGGGAGGGTTGAATTGTGTTTTTAAAGATTTTTTGAAAATTTTTGCAAATATTGTTTGACGATAGTCATTCAAACAATACTTTTAAATAACAAGCAATCTGTCTCAATAGACTACATCTAGTTCTTAATTACCAGATTGAGTTTCACTAAGTAAACTAATATTTCGAAGTACAATCGAGTATTATTTGAGCTCATAGCCTCTTGGGCTAACTCCTTGAGTATTCTTTCAACAAGCTACTCTTAGCTCAACTGAGTATTCTTTCAATAAGTAAGTCCTGACTTAACTGAGTATTCTTTTAAGAAGTCACTCTCGACTCAAGAAGTATTCTTTTTACAAGCTACTCTTGACTTAACGAGTATTCTTTGGAATCGTAGTCACTCTTGGCTAACTCCTTGAGTATTTTTTCTACAAGCCACTCATAGCTCAACAAGTATTCTTTGGAATCATAGCCACCCATAGCTAACTCTTTGAGTAATTTTTCACAAACCACTCCTGGGTCAACAAGTAATTTTTGTCAAACAACAACTCCTAGCTAAGATAAGAGGGTTGTGTGAGGGTATGATCAATAGATAATTGGTTTTGCCTACCAAGGAGGGATTGTGTCTTTCATAGTGAACAAGGGTTAAGAGCTCTCTCCTGATTTGCTAGAAGAACACTATAGTGTCCTATATGAAACTTTGTGAGGCACAAAAAATCTGAGCAGTGTTTCAGCACAGTGCAACTTCATTGCCTTGTTTCTTCTTCTTGATAGGTAAATTTATATAGGCACTGGACAAAGGTAGCCGTTGCTAATTCGTTTCTGGCGTTGAGCAGCTTCAACACACTAGGCAAACTTGATAATGAACTATGCATTAAATCCACTCCATTCAGCTTTAAATGCTCTTTCTTCTTTATACAACATCTTGGATAGTTGTTGTTTAAGAAATTAGCTTTAGCTCTTTATCCAAGAAATCACTTGGTGTGACTTGTGTTTAAACGAATCTCTTTGGCAGACAAAAGTAATGGACATTTCTTACAACATAGAATAAGTATATAGATATTCAAAAAGTATGAGGTTAGCTTAAACTATACACTTATGACCTATCATATAAATGCCTTATAGACATAAAGAGAAGACTGCACAATGTTGTATCGTTTGACAGACAAAACATTGTCAAACACTTGTGTCTTACATGATCTGCTGTTTAACAAAGCATTCGTCTTACAAACGATGCATGACTATGTTTTTATGCTTTGTTGTAATTAAGCACTTAATCAAAATTATGGGTGTTAGAATTTTCCCTAATATTAGTTTTTCTTCATCTTCACTGCACAGAAATATCTTTATTCCTCAAGTATTCAGCGTAGTGTAATGTTCTCTTTATGTTAACAAAAAAAGTGTTATCATGTTTCTCATATTAAGCATTTTGACTTATAAGGGAGATTTTCTTCCCGATAGTATTTATTTTACTACATAAGAAGAAACATAATGGGACAAAGATAAGAATATAGCAAAGCTAAAGGATATTAAGAAATAGTCCTTAAAAAAGAGAAAAGAAAAGGATACGTCAGGACCAAATTCAGTAAAGCTACCCATTTTGAAAAATAGGCATTTGTTTTACACCATGTGGAAGCAAAAAACCTAGAATTATCACAAAGCAACTGCTTATCTGAAGATGTTTCCTAAATAAATGCAGGAGCTTATCTCCACCCAAATGTAGCTATTAGCATATTGCACTGTGCCACAAAACATTGGCTTCTTTACTTCTTCCAAGACCAGTAAAGCTGGTAAGCGAGAATTGGTCTGAGGATTTAGGACACACCAAAAATTCTGCAAATCCGAAAAACTAATTCCATGAAGCTGTAGCAGCAGAACAAAACAAGAAGTAAAGAACAGATTCCGAGGTAGCTATTTTATTTTATCATCTAATCCTGGTAACCACCAATTGAAGGTAGTACAAGAAAAGCATAATTACTGAAATGAAAGTTAAACAGGGTGTTTGAGAGACCCTTCACTCTCCCCTTACTGACTTCTATCATTTTCCTAGCTTTCCTTCATCTCCCAAACTCCTTTACCATAGCTATACGTGTCAACTTCTTTCCTATTCCTTACTCAAATCACTCAATTGTTTTCTTACATAAATCACTCAATCCCCCTTGATTGCTGTACATGGAATCCATTACATTAATCATTTCATGTGAATTCCCTCTGTCATTTCCTAATATAGACGCTATTAATAGGTAGAGCATATGTATCACGAGTCAAGCTTGTTACAAGCCATATGTTTAACTCTCCTCATGTTGAAGCATATGTATTATTTGAGTCAAGCTTGTTACAAATGTCAATACAAGACCCGTTGAGAGACTTAGAGACCAAAAATGCTTAGAGAACGCAACAATTGAAGAGAAAAAAAAAAAAAAAATTCTTGGTGAACACAATGACTTCTGGATAGTAAAAATATTCTTGAAGAGGTGATGCCTGCAGGGAGCAAAAAATGCTCAGAATTGATGCTGACAGCTGGGAACAATAAAACGTGGCAGAAAAAAGATAAATTGGAAAACACCATTGTTTCTAAAAGAAAATTACACCTATGAGGAGTGGGCCCATTGGGAAAGCACAAACTAGGATTCCCTGTAGACTCTTCGTGCCATGTTGAATGTCAAAGTGACAAAGTTAGGGCCAATGCGTCTAGGCAAAAAGTCATGACCTAACATCAAATTAGTGATAAAATAGGTCATGGAAGATGGTACCGCTCCAACACTTTGTTGACAAGAAAGAAATCGAGAAGGCAAATGTGGATTTCGTGTTTGGTATACACACATGGGTATTCTTATTTATAATGAAGAGATAAGGAATAAAATCAATAATTAATAGTGAGAAATATTTGTTAAGATATTTCCCTATCGATGAAATCAATCATATCATATTTCTCTATTTAATGTAGTCCATCCAATGTCTATTGTTATATTTTGATATAGTTCAATTCGCCTTATTATATAATAACATTTGAGCTATATGCCTTCTTCTTTATCTCGAAAGATTATAATAACTAGAGCTTTAGATATGATAGTTAGCAAACCAATATGTTCTAAAGGAATATACAGAATGTTGTAAAATTAGCATTTAATTTTGATACAGATAGTTTTTTATTTTCATATCCAAGTTCAAGTTTGTTTATATTTTGAATATACCTTTTTCCTTTTTCATATTTTACAGTGTCCACTTTTGAACATAAGTTATTGTCCTGCATCAGAAGTTGATCTGGTTCAAGGGAAGAATTTGGTAAAATTTATCACATATTTTGTTCTCGTGTCACCAGTTATATTGTTTTATATTTATTTCTTAAAAGTCTATTTTCTCATGATTTTTTCCATGCTTAGGTCATTGTGGTTTACAACTCTCTTGGTTGGTGGAGGAATGAAGTGATTCGATTTCCGGTAAGTCATGTCGCTCTAGTATTTTTTGATTGCTCTAAATTCGATATATGGTGGCACATAGAGAAATTGAAACTAATATAATGAAAACAATCATAATCTTTATCTTTTTTATTCTTTTAGTGGCATTCAATCATGAAATATTATGTATCTTCAATATGATGTAATAGCTGTTGTAAATAAAATCTGTTGGAAAGTTCTTGGAGAAACTGATGTGATATTTTCTTATTTCTATGTGTGTAAAGCTGAATACAAGAGGGAGCATTTATAATGACTACCCTTGAAAGCAAAAGGACCAAAAAACCCCAAACAGATTCACCAAAAGGGACAGCTGGAAATTACAAACCACAGGGGTGAAAATGTAACAAAAAGATACAGAGAGAGAAAAGAATATTTTTCTTATTCTTCTATTCTAAATATCCTAATAAAATTTAGTTGTAAAATACACCAACTTTCTATGTTAGTTATGAAAAAGCTGACAGTTATCAAATGAGCTGACATAATTAGTTACCAACTAAGTATATATGTTAGGAAGTTTGATATCATCTGCCTCAATTCATGGAGTGAAGCTTATATAACTATTAGACAACTTTGCTTGATAACAATTAGTTTTAAGTTAAAATCGGACATAGTATCAAAGCTTATAGCTCATCTTGGTAATTGCCTATTTTGGTAGGCTGGCCTGGTTTGACGACAGGCATCGATAAAGGGGTGAGTTATATATATGTTGGGCAACTTAGCTTAGTCCAAATTGGTTAAGTTGAAATCTGACAATATATAGCTAACAAAGCCTGCTGGTGCATTTGACTAACTTTCTAACAGAATTTTATTATGGCAGCTATGATGATGTTAAAGGTTATTTGGGATTGGTCTTAATGTAATGTACTGAAATATTTATAGTATTTGCTAAGACGGGCTAATAACTTATGATCTATTTAACTATTATAGAACTTACTCCGTGTGTGTATGGATGCAACTAATGTATGTCTTATCGATGCAACCATCTTCAGGTTACTGAGGCCAATGTTATAGTTCAGAACTCTAATGGTAGTGAAATAGAATCTCAACTTCTTCCTCAGGCTGAGAAATATTTAGACTTAAGAAACTACTATGTGAAGGCATATGAGGGACAAGCTCCACCCAAGACACCCAAGTATTGGCTTGCATTTACGGTTTCTGTACCACCACTTGGTTTTAGCACCTACACTGTCTCAACTGCAAAAAGAACAGGTTCGAATATAGATTGCTTTAGTATTTAATTTACAAGAGTTTATTCATTCCATGCTCATAACAAATAAATGATTTCTGTTTGTTTTCAGGATCCACTAGATCATCGGTAGCTACATATAAAAAGAGTGAAAAGTCTAAATTTGAAGTTGGTCAAGGAAATTTGAAGCTTAAATTTTCTACTGATCAAGAGAAGTGTACCAATTATGTTAATATAAGAAACATGGTTTGTTATACTTCACTTTGCACCACATGATTCCCTTTTAATTAGAAACCCTTTATCTGTGCAGTCATGCCTGTGTATTTTTTATGTTCTCTTTTCTTTTTTATGTTCTTTAGCTTCAAATTTTACATGGATAGAAAAATGTAAAAGCAAGGAAGTAAAACTTTATTAACAATGTTATTTTTTGACATTGAAGGTTGAGGAACAGGTCGAACTAAGTTACCTTTACTATTCTGGATACAATGGAACCAATCAAAAGGATCCGCAGGTGGCTAAACATTTTGACTATTGATATCGATGTCATTCGGGTTAAATATGTTTTCAATCTATGTAAATATAAAAATGTTCACTTTTAGTCCCTAAAGGCTGTCTCCTTTTGTTCCCTTGATTATGGAAATAAGGACCATACATGACATATTTCCACAAAGGAGGGACCAAAGAGAGACCAGTTTTTGTGAGAATTAAAGTGAACATAATCCTGTTTGCAAAGGCTAAAATAAAATCATATTTATCCCCCAAGTCTCCCTCAATCCTAACTTTGGATATAACTTTGCAATTTAATTCTCCTCACAGAATTCTGGAGCCTATATCTTCCGTCCAAATGGCACATATCCAATAAACCATGAAAAAAAGGTTTGAGAGCCTTTCTAATATATTTTAACCTAACAAACAAATTGCCATAACATTTTTCACATTCACTTGAATTCAGGTTCCGTTGACTGTTTTGAATGGACCGGTATTAGATGAAGTTCATCAACAAATCAATCCATGGATATATCAGGTGTTTTGCTTGTTACATCTTTAACAGCATCTGCATATTAGTTTCATGTTATTAATAATAAACTTCTTTCCCATTTAGCTACATGAAATTGTCATTCATAATAATTCAAATAAAATGTGTTGTGTAAGAAGGAAGACCTGAATTGCTTGTTAACTTTTTGACTATCTTAATATGCTAATTTTTCATCTGTTTTTATATAGCATTTCAAGTCAAATAGATTAACAATACAATTGATTCTGGTATAGTTTGCCCTCTATATGATTAAATATGGCTTCACCTTATGTTTTAAATTTTAGGTGCACGTGCTTCATTTTTTTTATTTTATGTGAATTACTTTAATGTTCTTTTACTTTAAGTAAACAAAAGAGTAAATTAAGCTTAGGGTGTGTGTCCTTTGTGCAATCTTGGTAATTATTTCACAGTCTCGAGTGTCGCAAAATAATAAATGAATTTTGCCATCAACCCAAACTCTTAATAGGGTCCTATCCATCAATCCAAACTCTTAATAAAGTAGGTCCTCCACTTCATGAATGAGGTCTAGCAAAGTGGAATCACTCCCATTACAAGTATCTTTTCAACTCCAGTTTCTATTTGGCCCAGTTCCTATTTTTTTTATTTTTTTTTATAATGATAATAATTATAGTAGTAAATGTTGAGGAATGAGACTTTCTATCCTCTTATCTGACATTAGAAATTAATGTGCTTCAAATATGTCCGCAGATTACCAGACTATACAAAGGAAAAGAGCATGTTGAAGTGGAGTTTATCGTAAGCTTTAAATAACGGTTTCTTTTATATTTACATTTGTGTCATTCTCCTAGTCGTGATACAATCTTATCTGACAGTTTGATTTCCTTTGCTTTCTTGTATATACTGTGATACATATAGAGATATATTCTTATAAGGATTTTATGTAGATAATGTTTGAAACTTATTTGAACATATGGTATGTGGAATATCAGGTTGGCCCTATACCGATTGAAGATGGATCTGGTAAAGAAATTGCCACTCAGATTTCAACTAGTATGGAAACCAATAAAACATTTTACACAGATTCTAACGGGCGTGATTTTATCAAAAGGGTATGCAGCTCAGATTCACATTCCTTTTAATACCACATCTAAGTAATTTAGATCATACATAATTGTTGGCACTGGATGCTACCTTGCTTACCTTTCATTGTTGTCCTTTGTTGAAATTGTTGGGTTTTAATGTGTAGAGATAGGGAATGGAGAAAACAAAGATTGGTATTAACAATCCCAATTAAGCAAGGAAACAGATCATAAAATATTACAGAACATGGAAACTAAGAAAATAAAGAATATAATCCTTAGAGATATTTTTTAAAGATACTCTAAAATATTCTGAAGATATAATATTGATAAAGATACTCTTCTAGATGACCCCTAATTGTGGGAGTCTAAGAGAGGAGATACAAGGGAACCCAGCAGGGAATAAAATAACTGATTGGGTTATTGCTGAAACTGATATTGACTTCATGTGATATTTGATATTCTAAGATGTTTAAAAATCTTTCAATTTCCAGATTCTGGGTTTTGTTGCAAAATTTAATTCTCTCTCATGGAAGTCAAGAAATGGAAACAACTTTTGATTTTATCATAAATTTGTCTATGGCATATAGAAGTATCTGCAAAAATTTTCTATTTTTAAGTAAATCTGTGGAATTCATCGCAATGCAGATACGTGATTACAGAACTGACTGGGACCTGGAAGTGAACCAACCTGCTGCTGGAAATTATTACCCTGTATGTGAACACGTATACAACATTTCTGTTATATTCATCATTGGTGTTCAAGACCTAATTTCCCCCTCTCACTTGCCTCAAGGGATGTTATTGTTGATACTGTAATGCTTACAAAGGTTGTTCTTGTATGATAAAATATGAAACTTCTAATAATAAACTGCATTTCTCAACTTATTAGGCTTATTGAAATCATTGATTTTCATGAACTTATTAAGCCAGACACATGCAAATCCTCTTTAGAATTGATTGCAGAAATGTTTGCCCAACCACACTTCAGAATTCAGACTGCTTTCTTTGTGGCACAGGCGCTTGATAAATTCCCCCAGTTATATCCATCCTTTAGGTTCTTAATATTTTATTTTTATCCTTCAGATTAATCTTGGGATATACATGGAGGATAATAAAACAGAATTTTCAGTTTTGGTGGACAGAGCTATTGGAGGATCCAGCTTACAAGATGGACAAATAGAGTTGATGGTCCACAGGTATGCGTTATTCTTCAGATGGTTCTTAAATAGATTGATATTATACTGGAGTTACTTGAAATCATAATTGAACTACTCATATTTTAGAACTTATCATCACCTTGTTTCTTGGAAATGTGGTCTTTTTCCATCTATGGTAAAGTGTGTAAGCATATAGAAGGGAGCAAATGCTTTTAATAATTAAAAAGTTTTGGAAGAAAGGAGTGGAATATTTATTAGATCTACAATTTAGGCAGTGATTTGGTATTTTAGTTAAGCATAATGCAAAGTTTTTTAGATAACCTATCTGCTTCAGCATTTACAGTGGGCATGTTGGCGGTGTCTTCATCATTTAGGTGGTGGGGATGAATTGTTTAATTCGTGCATCATGATCTCTATTTTTGCACACTAGCTTTTGGATTGCTGCTTTCAGAGTGGATATGATTAATCTGCCGATTAAAATTTTTCACATCTCAGGATCTGACATGACTTTTTTGTGCTCTGAAGTTTTGACCACAACTGTGAAAGGCATTTTCTTGGTTAAAATAAAAAAATTTCTGTCATTTATGTAATTTTTTTTCCTATGATGAATAAATGATGTTATTCTTACTAGCTTTATCTTGCCATCAATAATTGTTTACTTATATTTTTAATTGGTGAATTACATTTCTTATTGACCTAATATGTAGTATATTGGTTTTCTTCAATACTTCTTTTCAAAAAATAATGCTTTCAAGTTTGAAAGAGAATAAATTCTTTCTTATTATTTCTCGTTACATACATTAGATATATAGACATAGATGAGTTGAGTATTTTCAGAAATAAATAGCACCTACTCTAGGGATTGTTATGCTAGAAATAAAAATAAGATACAACAAAATATACATAATTAAAACCTATAGATACAAAATTAAAACTAATAAGAGACCCCTCATTACTTTTGATTGCTTCCACCACCTCCCACTCCTCACCTCTGCACCCAGCAGCAATGTCTTTCTTTTGAGGGTGTCTATTTTCACTCTTTGATTCTGTCATTGTATTTTTGTTTCATTTTTAAAGAATTAACTAAATTTCTTTTTTCTCATAAACAGGAGATTACTACTTGATGATTCAAGAGGTGTTGCAGAGGCTCTAAATGAAACAGATTGTGTTGGTGGTGATTGCAGGGGTCTAACTGTAAGAATTTCATGCATACTTTTTATGTTATTTTAGCTGTTATATTTGTTTCTTTTTGTTAATGTTAGATATGTATTTTGGTTATACATTCTTACTTTATCAACTGACAATTCCTCTCAAGTGGGTCTTAATGCTGATGGCTAAAAGGTTTGACAAATCAATGTCAATCCACTTTTCCCGAAGCTGATGAAAATGTCAATGTCATAATTTCACATTTAGAAATGTTTAATTGATATATAACTGAGAAAGAAATATGCCAATTTTCAATTGCTTTTAGAAAAGGATTTATTCCTAATGTTATCAACAAATTATGCCCACCCAAATTTTTTGACACTCTACAGTTTTGGCTGAGTGTATTTGGTTCAGTTTTCCTGCATTTTAATCTATAATGTCATGCAAGGAGAATGTCCCTGATGTGTGATTTAGGTTTTTGTAACTGGGAATATGTAACTAACAACCTATGTTGTAGGTCCAAGGGAAATATTACTACAGAATAGACCCCTTAGGCGAGGGTGCCAAGTGGCGTCGTACTTTTGGCCAGGAAATATATTCTCCACTTCTGTTAGCCTTTGCTGAAAAGGTGAAATTCAATAGTGGAAACAAAGCAGTTCTTGGACATATATCTACTTTTTATTTGATAAATTTTGAATATCTATAACTATATCATGTATCAGGTACTAAGGTTCTATTTCATTGTGCAGGATGATAAAGATGACTGGATGAATTCCCATGTATTAACATTTTCAGGAATAGATTCTTCTTACGCATTACCTGATAATATCGCTATTATAACTTTACAGGTATATGTATATATCTTCAGCTTAAAGGGATTCCCTTATCCCCAATAGTATTGGTTCAGTAACAAGTGAATTTACTGGGCCAATATAATGATGGTATCAAAACTTTGTTTTATTTGTATATGTGTGAGGAAGTGCACATATGTTAGGCCATCAACTTCAGAAGAAGGGTTGAAAGAGAGAGAGAAAGAGATACAGAGAAAAAAATCAATGAACATTCAAATCACCAAAAAGAATATACATGTCTTTGACCTTCTTGTTATAATTAATCGAGCGCACATTACTGATATAACCAATAGCTACTAATTCTTGTGAGCCAATATTCTAACCAGTGCTTTATAACACATAACACCTTACCCTACTTAAATGATCTCTTTTCCTTCGAAATACACGTTCAATCTTGCGATCTCCTGGTTCCTAACAATATATGAATCTGTATGTTGAAATTCTTTGGCCTGTAATATCTATTTTCTTGAACTTTTCAGGAACTTGAAAATGGGAACGTTCTACTTCGGTTAGCACATCTATATGAGGTCTCCACTTCATCTTATGTAGTATTTTTCTCGTGTTTTTCGTTGACTTTAGATTTGAAATGAGAAGTTCTAATGGTTTTTTGGTACCATTGCTCTTGTTTGTATGTTTATTTCGTGATTTTTCTAGAAAGAAGTACATGAATGAAGGGAAGGCATTTTTTTTCTTCCAAAATAATAATTGCAGTTTTGTTGGAATAAATCAGTGAACCTATTAGTGTGGGAGAAAACCGTTCTTAAATTTGCACAAGTTTTGTATAGAGATGGATTCCTGCCATTGTGATTGTTTGCCAACTAAATAAATACATCATGGTTGTTACTAATGAATTTTAAGGTCATCAGATATTATTCATTGTCTTTTTCTACTGTAATTAATATTAATGAAATATGAATTTGCTTCATGCTTTGATCCCTCATTCTCTTGGCCCATCAAACTAATGCACAGATTGAAGAAGACAAGGATCTATCTGCAATGGCAAGTGTGGAGCTGAAAAAGCTCTTCCCTGGGAGGAAGGTAAGTGATAGGTTTCATGAGAGTAGAGAATTTTTTTTTTCACACTTTTTTAGCTTGTTTTCTAACTCAGGTTCTTTTCTTGAAAAATAGATCAAAGAGGTAAAGGAGATGAACTTATCTGCCAATCAAGAAAGAACAGAGATGGAGAAGAAAAGACTTCATTGGAAAGTAGAAGGCTCTTCTGGAAATAGACATGTTTCAAGGGGAGGACCAGTTGATCCAAAAGAGCTAAAGGTGGAACTTTCTCCAATGGAAATCCGCACTTTTAGCATTTATTTTGATGGTGTGTCAGGCCAACTTTCTTATGCAATGTAGAGCAAAGGCCAACTTTCTTATGCAATGTAGAGCAAAATCACTTGTTCAAGTCCTTGCTTTTGAACAAGTATAAACAAGTATATTGGTATGACACAAATTTACTATTTTCAAATACTAATATGTTTTGCATAATACCATGTCTTCCTTCCAAACTGGCTGCTTGAAGCCTATTTCTTGCATACTCTTATTTGTAGTTTTCACATAATATGCTTATCGTCCACTAATCATTCCCTAAGTTGTACTTGTGCATCATATTTTAAAATTGATTCACCAACTAAAATTGATTAAAATATTTGAAAAATTGTAGAAAACCATGTATAGTCTAACATGCTATCACATGAATTTAAGAAATAAACGTGTTGATTGTTATCACGAAAACACAAATAAGTTAATTGTTACCATCATTGTTCAGTTCCATTTTTAAAAAATAAACTGTAATACAATTTACTTTAGTTTTACATGAAAAAATATCCAAGTATTTTATCTAATTTTAGTATAACTTAGTATTAATTTGATCGAGTTCAATTAAGCGGGGCACGCGGTTTTTTGAGTAAGGATGCGCGGTTTTATGAGTATAAATAAGGGACATTAAATAATTAAAGAATAAATGTTTTTATCAGTATAAATAAGATACTTTTAAAAAATTAAAGAATAAATACTTTTATGAGCATAAATATTTTACATGACTATTATGTACAAAGTTCTTCCTAATATTAATTATACATTATACCTCTCTAATATTATTTTACATTATATTATTGGTAAAAACAAATTGATCAGGAAATTATTATTCATAATTGGCGGTACGAAGAAAGTTACAACCACGGAACCATACAAAATATCATGTTCTCGGGTTGAGCAAAGGTTAAGGTGAAATGAGCAATTCCTCTAAAGATACAAAGAGCACGTTGGCCATTGTTCAAAAAATAGGTAGAGATATCATCACTAAAGGAATTGGAGAAATTTGGAGCATCCATCTATCTTTGGTCTAAAATTTAATTTAATTCATATTCAACAAACAAGAAAAAAGAAAGGAAAAAGTGAAATATACATACATTTTAAAATAATTTCATTTTAAAACAATAAAAGTGATAAATGGTGAATATTTCAAATAATTTAGGAATATCAAACTTTTCATTCCCAATAAATTACAAAAAAAAATTTGTAAATAATATAGGAATAACAATTGAAGTGGCTAGCAAAATAATAATTTCAGTGGATAGATCATCATGAGTAAAATTATAAACATTACAGAGATAACCAATTTAGGAAATAGTAAATAATATGAGAATAATAATTTTAGTGACTTGTAAATAATATGGGGATAATCATAGTAGTGAATAGTTCGGATAAATGACCAATCATAATATCAACCTCTAGCCAACCATATACAACTTCTACCCATTTAAATCCTCCAGGAATAAATCCTCCAGCTGTAAAAAGTATCCCAATAAATCACAACATGATCATGTGTGAAAATAAATAATGAAAATCTCAACATAAAATACGAATAAATTATAATTTAAAATTAGTATAAAGAATAATATTAAACTTGAAAATAAATAAATAAAATTGATAAATAATTTAGAATCCTGTTATATATATATATATATATATATATATATATATATATATATATATATATATATATATATCTTTTCCCTTACCTTCAAGAGTTGTAATGAGTCATACAAACTTCTTAATTTTGTACTATTTTTCTGTGTTCGAACTTGTGACCAGAGGTCATCTATTTATAGTACATTTTGTAATCATTACTATGATTTAATTTCATTTGGTTGGAATTTAGTTAGGTTCTAATGGTGAATTTGATAGTGTTAAGGTAAAACTCACGTGACATGGTGAAATGATGAGAAATGATCCAAGTTTATCTAACCTTATCTGAGCATTAAATGAGAGTAGATATTTAGTCCACTATTATTATTATTATTATTATTATCATTATTATTATGCCTTTAATTTAAAATAAATGAAAGTTACCTAGAAACTAGCTTACAATTGATCCTTATGGGCCAAAGCCCGAAGGCTCAATAATGTAGAAGAAGAAATTCAAAGCCGAAATGCTCAATGATGCAGAAGAAGAAAGTCAAAGCCGAAAGGTTCAATGATGCACAAACTGAGAGACAGAAAAAGAAAGTCAAAGCCGAAAGGCTCAATGATGTGAAAACCAAGAGGTTCAACGATGCGAAAGAAGAAAGTCAGCACCGAAAAACTCAATGATGTGGAAGAAGAAAGTCAAATTCGAAAGGCATAAAATCAAATGCTGAGACTATCTTCCTAAATATGAACCGAGTGTTTGAAATCGAATGCTAATATCATCTCTCTTTAAATACAACCGAATGCTAAGATTATTTTCCTAAATATCAAATCTAATACTCAAAATCGAAAGGTTAATATCTGATTGAACTAAATATTCACCTTATTCATTATATATATATATATAATTTGTAAAAGACAAAAATTGTGATAGAAACAATAATATATATTCCATTCGTATTTTTTCAGAATGTTACAATAACATTTAGAAATGCAATTAAATGTTCGTAATGTATTTCAAAACGTAAGTATACAACTGAAAATATTAAAAACTACAATCCAATGTCGCTTAGCACACTTTGAAAATTGTAAAAAATTAACATATATAACAACAGTATTTGATTTTATTCTTCATTTTATGTTTTCTTCTCAAAATGAACTTGAACTTCATCCTACAAAATGATAAAAACAACAAGAAAAACAACAACTTAGTACATGATCTTTTTCCAATTTATGAAAGTTTGTATAAAATATTTCACGATCTTAGATGGTTCTAATATATACCTCATCATCATCATCATCATCATCAGGAACATGAGTTGGAGCAGAGAAACATGCAGTAACTCACTACTTTCATTGACTAATGCTCATGCCATCATTTGTTCTATATAATTCTCATCTAAATAAGTATTTTTCTTAAGCATGAATTTCATCACTGCCTTTAAACCTTCAAACTTCTTGATCATATCATTTCTTTCAATGGCATGTTCTGTTTTTAAAGCATCAATTTCTTTATTTTTCTTTAATATTTTGGGTGTCATAGTCCTTCCATAACAACAAACTCGGCTAGAATTTTCTTCCCCAAAAAATGACTTAAATGTTTTTCCTCATATGCATTTGAATTTTCAATGAAACTTTTAAGTTTAGACTATAAAAAAATATCAAAGTTATGAACAAGTAAAGTGTGTGGAGCTTTCAAACATATTTCATAAGTAGAGTGACTACACTTTTTTCATGCAAATTATTTGTATTTAGAAATGGAAACTACTTATTTCTGATTTTATATTCGCAATTGATATGTTTAAAATAATAACTATAAATAGAGAGACAGTTTTTACTGAACTAACTTTTTATATCAGCTTTCTATGAATTTCTTTGTAGTTTTGTTGGTTCAAATGGGATGTACTATTTCAAATAGCCGACAATTATACATTAAGAAATTTTACAATTACTATACATAAGGAGGTATTGAATATTGAGACAAGATAGCAAAACAAATACAAAAGGCATGAATAAATTATGGAACGGGAGCTACACTTTGTTTATTCATTTATTTACTAACATTCTATTCTTTAAGTTCTCTTAGTTGTGTGATCCATAACCTCATTATTACCATTCTTCATAGCATTAGTGAAAGAATTAATAGGGAGCATTCAATTATGCAGGGGTTCTATATTGCTAATCAAATAATTGAGATGAAGAAGTCTGTCGAACTAAAAAAAATTCATACAGTATAGTGACTACACTTTTTTCATGCAAATTTCATTATATTTTGAAACTACTTATTTGTGATCTTACACCAGTTATATGTTTAAGAAACTACTCATGCAATTACACATTAAGAAATTAGACAATAACTATACATAAGGAGGTATTAAATACTGAGACAAGATAGCAAAACAGATACAAAAGACATGAATAAATTACTGAACAAGAGTTTGGAGCTACAGTTTGTTCATTCATTGCTTATTAACTATAGAGAGGTTGACCCATATTTCTTATAAAGAATGGAAATGATGTTTGTCTTACATGTACATTAATTCATCATCATATAGGAACAAATTCACTTCACAGTTCACAATGCAAAATTTCTCCCCAAACCCCCAACTTGCCATATGTCCGGATTGAGCTAAGAAAACTACAAAATACTTAATTGAAGAGGTGAAAACAGGTTCAAAAAATGAAAAAAATAATACTGAGACAAACCTAATAACTTACCCTGAAAATTACAGGTCACTTAATAGGTTTTCAACAATACAAGTTGAACAAACAAACCCTTTATAGGTTCATCCCTATTTTAAAAGGTATTCCACACATCAACCAACCCCTTAATAGATTCATCCCTGTTTTAAAAGTCATGTTCAAACACAACCCAATCAAACCTTACACAATCAGTTAAACTACAATACAAAACAAGATAATCGAATCCAAAATGTATTAGTAGAGAAAAGACATTTAATCGCAGTTATATAAGACTTACAAGCACGGTTTCAGAACCGCGATAGAGACAACCGCGATAAAAAGTATTGAAGAACAATCACGGTTGTACAACTGCGATGAAAAGTATAACATACCACTGTAGTTCTCTAGCAACCGTATTAAGAAATGCTCATATTATGCAAAAGTGGCTAAAAAAAGACACTGTCATTACACATACCAGCGCAGTTGTAGAGAAAACCGAGCTAGTATAGCACATACAAGGGCGATTGCTTGTTAAATAAAATTTTTGGTGATGACTATACATTGGGTTTTTTATTGTGTAACGATGTCTGGAAATAATGTGTAGTATTTATTTTTTCAGGATCATTTGTAAATAATGTGTAGTGTTTTTATTATGACAACAATGTTGAGGATGTATGCAGCATGTCAACGTATTCAAGCACAAGGCCAACCTCATGCAGCAATAGCTGGTGGCATTCTTGGCCATTTATCCCACCATCAATAGCAGTTGCAAGTTGAGGCCATCTGTAGACATCAATTTGCACTTCTTTGATGATCTTGGTATGCAGTTATTTTCAGTATTTTGTGGTATAAATTGCTACTCTATTGCTCATAAATATTTTGTTATGATTTGTACTATAGTTAATTTTATTTTCCAATCTCTTTATATGTTTTATATAGTATATTAAATATAAAATTTTCTTTCCAGTCCCGGATTACGAAACTTTAAGAGCTTTGGATTTAGATAATGTGTCTATTGTCCACAAATATTCATGATTTACATGTTCTCTGTTTGTCATATTTCTTTACTTCATTAAAATTTTGTTGTGCTTATTTGTATGTTTCTGTTAGTTGGGATTGTTCAAGAAAAAACTTTAGCTACCTTAACAATTGAGAATAACATTATGTTGATGTTGAGAATTATCTTGATGATGTATGTAGTTAGCTCTTGCCAGTTGTGAGTCACATACCACTATAATTTTTAAAGCCTTTTTCTTTGTAACTTTGCTTACTTTCAAGATTTTGAATTTCAGCCTCACTAAAGATATATATATATGGACAAGTGTCACTTGGGTTGGCTTTGCCAAGATGAAATCAGATTAGGTGGAGTTCAATTTTAAATTGCAAAGTTCAGGCCATATTTTTCATATAGTGTTGTCTTTTCTGTTTAGATTTAGGCTATACTTTTTCAACTATTAAACTACTATTATTATTTAAGTGTTACATTTATGTTTAAGCCACGATTATTTAACTGTTGAAATAGAATTTTGATAATTTTAAGCAATACTTTTGTAAATGTGGATTAATCCTACATATTATAATATTTGTAAATAGATTATCAATACATTAAACCACTAATTTATTTTAAACATTATTATGATAATATTAAAAAATTTAAATAAAACTATAGAAGACAATTACATTATTTTTAGTAGATTGTAATTGAAAATAACATTAACAAAACTCACAACTGTAATGTCCAAAATTAATTAATAAAATAAAACAAATAATTTTATTTTTTCTTAAACAATAATTGTTATATACTTAATTTAAAATAAAGCAGAGGACAAATAAATGTGTAAAACTTAACTAGTGGAGAAAGCATTCAATAATTAAAATATGAGAATTTTGTATTATATATCTATAATAAATTCTGAGCATGTATATAATATAATATATAATTATATATTTTTATCGAATGTATTGAGATATTTCACCGAGAGAATTGATTTAAAAAACCGATAGGTCGAGTGTTTAGGATCTGAGAGACCGAGAGTGAAGAATCTGAGAAAACGAGAAGCCAAGTGCCGAGTGCCCAAAGGCCGAATTGTTAATATGTTATAATAATATTTCTTTTATCTATAATAAAACACATATTTATATTACATGCCATCAATTTGTATAATATTTTATGTTACATAATCATGTTAATCTATACATACATTTTACATGACTATTATATATACTGTACAAAATTCTTTCAATGACTATTACATATATTGAACAAAATTCTTCCTAATATTAATTATACATTATATTTCCCTAATATTATTTTACATTATATTGTTGGTGAAAAGAAATTGATCGGGGGATTATTGTTCATACTTAGTGGCATAAAGAAAGTTACAACTACGGGACCATCCAACACCAATGACATGTCTTCGAATTGTGCAAAAGTCAAGGTGGAACAAGCAATTCCTTTAAAAGATACAAAATTCTCGACCACGTTAGTGCTCCATCCATTCCCCCAAAAAATATACAGAGATATCAGCAGTTAAGGATTTGAGAAAATTAGGAACATCAATCTATCTTTGATCTAAAATTTGATTTAATTCATATTCAGCAAACAAGAAAAAGAAAGGGAAAAATGAGATATACATACATTTTAAAAAAAAATCATTTTAAAATAATAAAAATGATAAATGGTGCATATTTCAAATGATTTAGGAATATCAAACTTTCCTTTTTCAATAAATCACCATAAAAATTTGTAAATAATATAGGAATAACAATTGAAGTGACTAGTAAAATAAATTTTAGTGAATAGATCACCATGATTAAAATTATAAATAATACAAAGATAACCAATTCAGGAAGTAGTAAATAATATAGAAATAACAATTTCAATGACTTGTAAATAATATGGAAATAAATAATAATAATGAATAATTAGGATAAATGAGCAATCATAATAGAACCATCTAGCAAACTATATACAACTTCTACCCATTTAAATATTCTAGAAATAAATCCTCCAACCACAAAAGGTATCCCAATAAATCACAACATGATCATGTGTGAAAATAAATAATGAAAATCACAACGTAAAATACAAAGAAATTATAATTTAAAATCATTATAAAGAATAATATTGAACTTGAAAAGATATAATTGATAAATAATTTAGACACTTGTGAGACTTAGGGGTACCTCTTTGAAAGATTAAAAATAAATAGAAATATATATATATATATATATATATATATATTTTTTTTTCCTTACCTTCAAGAGTTGTAATGAGTCACTTAAACTTCTTAATTTCGCACTATTTTTATCTGTTGGAACTTGTCTAAGCATTAAATGCAAGTAGATATTATTACTGTGGAAGAAGAAAATCAAAGCTGAAAGACTTAATGACGTAGAAGAAGAAAGTCAAAGCCAAAAGGTTCAATGATGCAGAAACCTGAAAGGTTCAACGATGCGAAAGAAGAAAGTCAAAATTGAAAGTCTTAATGATGCGAAAACTGAAAGGTTCAACGATGCGAAAGAAGAAAGTCAAAGCCAAAAGGTTCAATGTTGCGGAAGAAGAAAGTCAAAGCCGAAAGGCCTAAAACTGAATGCTGAGACTGTTTTTCTAAATATGAACCAAGTGTTTGAAACCAAATGCTGAGATCATTTCTCTCTAAATACAACGGATCAATGCTAAGATCATTTCCCTAAATACCAATCTAATACTCAAAATCCAAAGGTTAAAATTTGACTGATGTAAATATTCACCTTATATATTATATATATATATATATATATATATATATATATATAATTTGTAAAAAAAATTGCGACAATAGTAATAATAATATATTTTTCAGAATGTTACAATAATATTTAGAAATGCAATTAAATGTGCTTAATGTATTTCAAATCATAAGTGTACAATTGAAATTATTAAAAACTACAATCCAATATCGTCTAGCACACTTTGAAAATTACAAAAAATTATAACACATATAACAAAGGTATTTGGTTTTATTCTTCATTTTATGTTTTCTTCTCCAAATGAACTTGAACTTCATCCAGCAAAAAGATAAAAACAAAAAATGTCAACAAACTTAGTACTTAATCTTCTTCCAATTTATGAAAGTTTGTATAAAATATTTCACGATCTTAGATGGTTTTAATATATACCTTATCATCATCACGAACATGAGTTGCAGTAGAGGATCGTGGAGCAACTGCACTATTTTCATTGCCTAATACTCATGCCATCATTTGTTCTATATCATTCTCATCTAATTAGTATTTTTCTTAAGCACGAATTTCATCACTGCCTCCAAACCTTCAAACTTCTTGATCATATAATTTCTTTCAATGGCATGTTCTCTTTTTAAAGCATCAATTTCTTGATTTTTCTTTAATATTGTAAGTGTCATAATCTTTCTCTAACAACAAACTCGGCTAGACTTTTTTTCTTTTTCGAAAAATGACTCAAATATTTTTTCTTCATATATACTTGAATTTTCAATGGAACTTTGAAGTTTAGACCATAAAAAAAATATTAAAGTCATGAAAAAGTAAAGAAAGTAAAGTGTGTGGAGCTTTCAAACATATTTCTTAAGTACACTGACTACACTTTGTCATGCAAATGTCATTGTATTTAGAAATGGAAACTACTTATTTTGAACTTATATTTTCCAGCGATATGTTTAAAATAATAACTATAAACAGAGAGGCAGTTTTTACTGAACTAACTTTTTATATTAGCTTTCTATTATTATTTTTTTTTAGTTTTGTTGGTTGAAATTGGATGTACTATTTTAACTAATCGACAATTATACATTAAGAAGGTATTGAATATTGAGACAAGATAGCAAACAGGTACAAAAGACATATGGAACTAAGAGTAAGACATATGGAACTAAGAGTTGGAGGCACAATTTGTTCATTCATTATTTATTAACTGTAGGAAAGGTTGACCCGTATTTCTTATAAAGAATGAAATGATTATTGTCTTATGTGTACATTAATTCATTTCATATGGGAACAAATTCACTTCACAATTCACGATACAAAGCCAAACCCCAACTTGACATTTGTCCTAATTGAGCTGGAAAAACTACAAACTACTTAATTGAAGGCGTGAAACAAAATGAAAAAAAAAAGACTGAGACAAACCTAATAACTAATTACCTTGAAAATTATAAGTCACTTAATAGGTTTTTAACAATACAAATTGAATAAACAAACCCTTTATAGATTCATCATTGTTTTTAAAAGATATTCCACGCACCAACCAATCCTTTAATAGTTCATCCCTATTTTAGAAGTCATGTTCCAATACAACCCAATCAAAACGCTACACAAACAGTAAACTACAACACAAACCAACATAATCGAACCCAAAATAAATCATATTTTAGCGATAAATCTATCCTATGAGGTTCAGATAATGGTAGTCTATCTCTACTGATTGAGACCCAACATAGATAAGTAGGCAAACCTACCTTAGGATGCATTCAAATTTTGATCGAAAAGCACAAAAACCCTGACCTATACACAAAAAAAGGATAAGTCTTAAAATCATATAACAAAACTAAATTCCAACAATATGAATAACAAAAACCTTAAATTAGGTGAATGAAAAAACAAAAATTGAGAACACGATCCCTTACCACTTTCGTCAATAATAATGGCAAATTTTAGTTAATTTTAGTTTTAATACCTTTAATCTTCTTTTTATAAGTGAGAAGCCTATAATTTTACTTTTAATCTTTTTGTTTTACGACTATGACTAATAGGCTATATTCAGAACATGTAGTTTATATTATAATTCATATCGACCACATTTTTTATATTTTAGGATACACCATTTTAACATGACTTATTTTTTTAAGAGAGTACAAGAGAAAATTGTGACTTAAAATGCTTACATCTTTCTGGTCTATAGTGAAAATAAGTCAACTTGTAAAAGTGTGACTTTTTCCACTTTTAAGTTACCTTTATTTATTTGTTACTAACAAAAATATTACTTAAAGTGATAATTTTGTCTGTGCCTTTCTTTTAAGTTCTTTAGCTTTTTACCTGCAAGTAATAATATTAAAGAAATTGCAGTGACTTTTTGATGGACAAGCTTTCTCATGGAATGATGTGTTTGATGTATATTTTGAAAGTTTTTTTGTTTTCAAATTTTATTGAATAACGTTAGAAATATTTTGAAGTGGTTTCTGATTTTGTTTTCAAAATTTGTTCTTGAAATAAGTCTTAAAATTTAATGAATTTTGATTGAGAAATTTTTTGTTTTGACATAGACACACATTTCTATATGATATATACATACGTTATATTTATATATACATATTTATTTATTTTTTTATGTGTGAATGGAATGAAAAAAATTAAGTTAAAATGATGACCATTATTCTTGAGATACTAATAAAAGTTCAAATTTTTTAACAATGTGATTATTCATGATTTTTTAAATAAAGACTTTGTCCAATTTGTGCACTTTTTCGCCAACATTTAAAAAACAAATAAGTTAAAATTTCAGGATTTTGTTTTCGATTAAATATATATATTTTTGAATTTAATTACCAAAATAGGTTATGAAGTTCTTTTATCAGAAGAGATGTATTTAGAAAACTTATTGGTGGAGTGATTTTTTCAGTACAAAACTTATGTTTTTTGGGTTGTAAGTAATCATAAAATAATTCATCAAAATCTTCCCACACATTGTAAACAAATTAAATTCCATAAATTTAATGAATAATAACGAATTTCAGGACTTCAAATGAAGAAATTAATAATATTAATTATTTTTAAACTCTTCTAAATGCATATTGGAATGAAAGTTGAAAAATTTTTAATTATTCATAGTTTGCTATTTCTATAATAAGATAAACCGATAATTTTTTTTAAAGTAAAAGAATGTATGAAAAATAGAATTCAATATATATAATATATGAACATTCTTATTGATCAATTTATTAAAAACTATAATATCATAAATTTGATTTATTAAATCGAAATTAGACTCACAATTTATAATTTTGTAATTTTTAACCTGTTAAATTCAATAATAAAATGTTAAGGAAAAAAAATATATTTAGGTGTGTTGCTACAATTCCCTATATAGTATGTAAAATTTTTATAATAAACCTCATTCATAAAAATATAAAATCCAGTCATCATCTTTTATTTAAAGCATCTAAAATATAAAAAACAATAAATCAATACAATGTGTTCATCTCATTATATCAACAATTGAATTTCATTACATACAGGACCATAAAACAAAATTAGAAGTAGATTGAACCTTTCTTTTTTAATATCAATATATACAGAAAAGTATGTACAATTTTTTAATTTTAAATTATTTCAGTTATGAAATGGTTAACTTTGTATATCACCCTCTACATTACAAAATTTGTATATTCCACTGCTTGCTAAAAATGTAAGGGATAGAAAAGTACGGAAAAAAGATTGGTGTGATGGAACAGTTTAATACATTGTTAGTAATTGTTTTACTGTTAAATTATAATATTTAAAAATTTAATTATATTTTTTATATGTTTTTTTTTTCTTTAACGAATTAGGTTAACAATACCAAATTATCAAGTTGTCAAAAATCAAAATGAAAATTTAATTAAAATTTGAATTTGTTGTTACTTCTGAACTTATGCAGAAGAGTTAAAAACTAAATATTTATGTAAGAAGTAATATTAAAATGCGTTTAGAAAGAACTATAGAAGTAATGGGTTTATACATATTTTTTTTGTCGAATTTTAATTCATGTGAGACAAATTATTTCTTTTAACAAAAATATATTGAGAAAGTTTTTTTTAATAAGAAATATGAGAGCAGTGAAAAAAATTTTGAAAATCACATTCACTAAAAAAAGATTGTTCAAAAAGAATGTTGCGGATGTATCAACAAAATTATGTTAAGTGTATTATTGAAAAATTCAACAAAAACATTAGAAGTGAGAAAATAAGAAAATGAGTTGTGACATTTTTTCTTAATTGTCGCAATTTTGTTTTATATTATAAAAGTTGTATTCGGGGAGATTGTTCTTGAGAAAATTAGCCTGAGGATCACCATTCAAGGTTGTTTATTATATTTGATGTGTAAAAATTATAAATTTATGATTTGTTGTTTAGGTATTGCATTTTTTAAAAAAAAACTTGATCTATAGGCTACAAATGTTACACAAAAGTAACGTCATGAATTTTGAAAATCAACTTGCGATAGAACAACAGGTTCACCACTGTTAACCTTCCAAAATGCTTTACCGTTATCGTCCAAAAACTTAGGCTTGATTTTTATAAAATGAGAACCACTTTTCTCTTTAACATTAAATTAAAAAAAATATCAATCTTTAGAATAGAAAAACGTTAAAGCTTACACGATATAAAACAAGATGTACCAAACTTTCCAGATCGGCCTCATCAAGAGCATTGATATATTTACAAAACAACATTACCTACATATACCATATTTTCTATTTTGACTAGAATAAGAAAATTTATTTCATTATCAAACCAAGACCTAGATGTTTAGTAAAACACAAAAAATTAAACTAATAAATTAAACATCTTCTAGGATGTTGTGCAAGCAAATGTTGTACTAACATATGTTTGTCATACATATTAGTTATTTTTTTATCCTGATGTGATCATAAAACAAAATCAACATTTTATTTTACTTTTAAGATCTTGTCCTAATGATTTCTTGTTTACAATAATATTTCGACCTAAGAAATAAATACAGAGAACATTAGACAAGTTGAATTGACCTTCTCTAAGTTTAAATTTAGAACTAATCCTGAAAATATCTGGAAGGAGGATCACAGTCTTATAGCTCATTCTGCGAATAATGACAATGGTGGGACGGATGTCAAAATTAGTGATGGCCATTCTGAAGTTAAGACGGGATTGGAATCTTATGATTTTCTACTCTCTCTTTCAATACTTGAGGCTGAGGTAGATCAAGTTCTCCAGGAGTTTAGAAATCAGGCCGAAGAAACACTTCAAGCACAAAACCCCATCTTCAAAAGTTGTATCAGCAACTAGAATATGAAAAAATGTATTGGCTAGTCAAAACCCACCAGCAACTGCATCAGAGGTCTCATCTCGTGATATAAGAGAAAGAAAGAAATAGATACGTCAGGAGCTGGACAAGTTTGAAAAGATGAAGAAGATAGCCAATGGTTTTGACAAGACGCCCCATGGTATTATAAAGAGCCACTTCGGCTTTAGAGTGGTAGATTAAATTGACAAATAATTTTCAAGGTATTTCGTTACACAAAACCAAGCGGACGCAAGACACTTTTTCGATGAAATTCCGTCAAGGATGTTTCGTGGAATGCTATGATTGTTTTGTTTGACGAAATACCCAAGATGGTAATAGCAAATACACTTTAATGCTAAAGCAATGAAAATATGATAAAACTCAAACTGACACAACCTTGAAGATTATTTGTCAATTTAATCTACCACTCTAAAGTCAAAGTGACTCTTTATAATACCATGGGGCGTTTTGCCAAAACCATTGGCTACCTTCTTCATCTTTTCAAACTTGTCCAGCTCCCGAAGTATCTGTTTCTTTCTTTCTCTTACAACATGAGATGAGACCTCTGGTGCAGCTACTGGTGAGCTTTGACCAGCCAATACATTTTTTCATATTGTATTTGCTGATACAACTTTTGAAGATGAGTTTTTTATGCTTTAAGTGTTTCTTCGACCACCTTATATTCAAGCTCCCAGAACTTTCTAAACTCTTGGAGAACTTCATCTACCTCAACCTCAAGTATTGAAAGAGAGAGTAGAAAATCATAAGATTCCAACCCCGTCTTAACTTCGGAATGACCATCATTGACTGTGACATCCATCCCCTCATTGCCATTATTCGCAGAATAAGCTATAAGATTGCGATACTCCTTCCAGACATCTTCAAGATTAGTTCTAAATTTAAGCTTAGAGAGGGTCAATTCAACTTGACACAATAGCTCCTTTGCAGCCGGTTTCTCCAAACAACACAAGAGACAAGAGCCAAGATTGAAAATCTTCATAACTTGGTCATGCAAATCCGTAGCTTTACGCGTTTGGAGAATATTATCAACATGCAAAATCATGTTAGTCCTCTCATCACAGCATTGACAGTGCATCCAACATAATAGCTTCTTCAACTGTGCCAGCCAATAAACATTGGAGAGCACATCCAATATGAGCAACATGGCCACAGATTCCCTTTCCAGTATTGGGGTGTAACGGAGGTGCATAGGCGAGACATGGCTTGCGAGGAGGTGTCGAATGGAAGGTGCATAGCGGTAATAGGGTGGCCTTTGGCTCATGGAGGTGAAGTGGGGGGTGTTTGATGGTGTTGGCTTGCGGGGTGCAATGGAAGCATGGTGACATAGTACAAAGAGGTGCATGGCAGCGTTGTGCCTCTATTGAGGGTATGATTTTTGGTGGTTGTGGAGGCACGGTAAGTGGTGGTATTTAGACACGGCGGCCGTAGCGATCGTAGCCACTGACTTTGGTGTCGCGGTCTTTGTGGGGTGTTGGTGAAGAGCTAGGTGAAGATGATTGCTTATTGGTTGCAGGTGAACATTTATTTCATTATCAAACCAAGACCTAGCTAGATGTTTAGTAAAATACAAAATTAATGAACTTAAACTAAGAAATTAAACATCCTCTAGGATGTTGTGTAAGTGAATGTTGTATCAATATATGTTTGTCATACATATTAGTTCTTTTTTCATCCTAGTGTGATCATAAAACAAAATCACATTTTATTTTGCTTTCAAGATCTTGTGTGAATGATTAATTGTTTACAATTGAATAACTTTGAACCAAGAATTTTTGTACAACATCATAATATTTTCACCTAAAGAAATGAAAGTGAAGAACTTTAGACAAAATAACATGAACGATGCACTATTAATAATCAACTAATCACGACATACCTTTTTGAATTGTGATATTTAACTTAGCATCTCAATGTGTGTTTCATCGAGCTCACTTCTTATCTTTGTAAAAAAAGAATCATGTTCTTCCCTAAAAAGAAGAAACAATGTTGAAAGAACAATTTTAGACTACTCATGAAGAAACTTGTGCTTACAGTACTTTACCTGCACATAACGTGTACAAAGAATTATTATGTATACAATGTAACAACAAGGATAATTCACATAAAAACGCATAATAACTTAGTTTTGATTACCTTTTCCTGGACTATAACAACTTTAAGGTTTGCTTTTTTTACTTTATATTAAGTTCATATTAAGTTGGTGAGTTTTCTTCGTGAATATAATTCCTCGATCTCTTGAACATATTAAGCAAGTTTATAACGAGTTTAAATGATATTGAAAAATAAATAAAAGAAAAAAAAATAAAAAGAAAAGAATTAAGTGATGAGAATAATAAAAAAAATGTCTCCAGAACTAATATCCAGAATATTCATATAATATAATAGTTTTAGACAAAATATTCTCATAACACCACCTATAGAATAAACTAGAAATACTATATCTTTTCAAAGCATTAAATGATGTGTATTAGTATATAGATATTGTCTACACCTTTCTGTTATGTTAGTTCAAAATAATAGGAATAGAAGTATATATACTTTTTAAATACATAATAACGCATGATTTCCATTGTGTAAATCACATAATCTCCATAAATTTTTAAAGAGAAAGTCAAATGTTTAGTTATTGAAAAATTTTAAATTAAACTGAGTATCGTATTATACATGTATGCGTATCTATTCCATATGTTAACCAATTTCCTGACAAAATGGTAGTAGTATACGCAGAATTGCATTAGACGAAGGAAGGGATTAGATTAATGTATAACAAAATATAATATACATAGAGATATAATTACTAATATTTTCTTTTAGGCAAAAGGGTCTTGGAAAGCCCTTTTATTCAAGATGAATGCAAAAGTTACAAAAAACCACATATAATATACTATATACATTCTAATAGGGATGTTTTATCTATCCTTACCTGTAAGTCTTAAGATATTCTAAATATATAAATATGAATATTTATCATAAGGATAAAACTAACATGTATATGTATATTATTCATATTATTTAGTGCAAATATATATATATATATATTCAAACTAAGGGGATTCCCTTATCTGTATTAGTATTAGTTCAATAACAAGTGAGGACCAATACAATGATGGTATCAAAACTTTGTTTTTTTTATTATGACCAATACTTATGTTAGGCCATCGAGATCAAAAGAAGGGTTGAAAGAGTGAAAGAGAAAGAGACAGAGATAAAAGAAAAAAAAATCAAAGTTAGTAAAAAACAAAAAAAATCAAAGTTAGTGTCGTTACTCTTGTTTGTATGCTTATTTCAAGATTTTGGTAGAATGACAGAAATAACATGTATTTTTCAAATACTAGTATGTTTCATATAAGATGCTTATCGTCCACTAATAGTCTCTAAATTATATGTGTGCATTATATTTTAAAATTCATTCATCAACCAAAACTGATTAAAATATCTAAAAAATTGTAGAAACCTATTTATAGTTTAACATGTCATGACATGAATCTAAGAAATAAACAAATTGTGTAGATTGTTATCATGAAATCACAAATACGTTAAACGTTAAAAAAATCATGGTTCAATTCGACTTTTTTAAAAAATAAGCTATAAAACAATTTAGTTTAGTTTTACAAGAAAAACAATCCAAGTATTTTATCTAAATTCAGTATAACTTAGTAACAATTTGATGAAGTTCAATTAAATGTGATAGGCGTAAGGATACGACTTTTTATGAATAAGGATACGGGGTTGTATGACTATAATTAAGAGATTTTAAAATAATTAAAGAATAAATATTTTCTTATTTTTGTATTATAAATTTATGTTAGATATATCTCATGTAAACTGGATATATAAATAATTTATTATATATATAATTGGGTATAAATTTAATTTAAATTCATTTTGTAAGATTGGGTGATACTTAAAGTTTATCTTTTAAAAAGATATTATAATCTATGAATTATTTGAATCTTATTTTAGTGAAACGCGAAAACTAAAATTTTCATTACGTAAATTTTGTAAGATTGGATGATACTTAAAAGTTTATTTTCTAAAAAGATATCACAATCTATGAATTATTTGAATCTAATTTTAGTAAAACGCGAAAACTAAAATTTTCATGACGTAAATAAGAGAGACATTAAATTTTAATATAATTAGTATTTCATAGTCGTCTTTTTGGTTTAACTAGTTAGATGTGGATTTGAACATTCATTGGAAAGTGATGTATTTTAAATATTTCTAAGTAACTCATTTAATTCTTGACTATATGTCTTATATTTTTTGTCTTAAACTAGATATTAACTATGTTGGTTCTCATTAACACTACTTGCAATTTGATTCTTTTTAATCAAAAGATCTATTATTAGAAATATGTGAGGTAATTTAAAATAATTGTTCATAATAAGTAGTTCTGTTTCTGAGCATTTTAACCAATAAACTAGATACAAAATTTTGATAGGAAAGCACGACAATCTTATAAAATAGTACATTAACAAGCTGAGATAAGCGATATTAACTACAAAAATCTGATCAAATTTCACAGTATATACCATCAGTAATAATTTCTTGGCCATTTGTATTAAAACGAACATAACTTCAATTTGTTAGAATTGCATATCTCATGAAAACTAGACTTGTCAATTTACTTGAGATCGAGAAGCACACTCATGAACAGTAAGAATCCTATCTTAGTTCAGGGTCTGTAATGGAAGTTAGGAAATTCCCTTGCCAGGCCAACCTGCCAAATAGTCCCTTGTCCATTGCACAACATAAAACACAGAAAAATAGTTAGTGAAAATATAAGAGTGGAGGAATATGTGACATGAAATGTATCTGTCCTATTTTAGGGAGGGTGTATTGCTCACAGAAAAAGTAACTTTCCTTCTTCTTGAGCCTATATCTTCCCTCCAACCCGCATTCTTCCTGCACCTACACATTTTCTCCTGCACCTTTATATATTTATCAGGTTGACCAATATATCACTAATAAAAAATTAAATAAATTCAAATGACACATATCTAATAAATTATAAAAAAAAATTATTTTAAAATGTAATAAACTATTTTAATGATACAATAAATATTATTTTAAAAATATAATAACAATTTAAGTATCATAGAACATGAACTTGAAAAATATATGAAATTCACGTAACACAATTTATTCTATATTATATAAATAACCTAATATTATTATATTTCTCTATATTTAAATAGAAATATGCTATCACAAATTACTGGTACTCTTTTCTCTACTTTTTTTTTTCATTTTCTAATCTTCTAAGTTGATTAATCTTTCTTAAACATGATCTGAAATCTTTTGTCTACAACAATATTTATATATTTGATTAATTTATCAATAACAATATATATAGACATGATTTAAGTAAAGTAGAAAAATGTAAATTAAAAGATTAAAGTGAATACTTATATTATATATTAATTGAAATAGTTATTTTTTTAACAAATTTGACCTAGGGAATTAATTGAAGCGTTAATATAACATAGGGAATCCAACTATGCGTTGATGTTTTTATGGCTTCTTCTAATGTTCAGCCTTCCAATATGACAAACTTGCATGCAGCAAAAGCAGTGTTCCACAGACGTTTTGTGCCTTCTTCTGGAAATAATTAAGAAAAATGGTCCTTTTCTAATTTCAACCAATTCTTCTTTTTTCGAAAACCAAAGCAAAGGGTCGGACTTATGCAGAAATAATGATAGAAAGTGATTCATGGTTCTTGGATACAAATGGCAGCCATGCAAGATTAAATATGGTTGGACTTATGCAGGCTGCTGCAACACACTAAATGCTGCTCAGATGTATTACTTATCTCAACCAACTTTCTTTTTATTTTTGTTTGACTTTCTAAATAGATTAATGTAATTATTCATCTATGGATGGGCATCCCAAATGCCAAGAAGGCATAAAACCTTTACATAACAAAATCCAAACACTTCAATTCTCTCAAGCAAACATCTTTGCAGATATACATTTTCTTGAGTTCAATCCTAGAGGTTGGCTCTTCAATTCTAGATATGTTCGAATTTATTTCATATGGATTTAGTTTCTGCTTCTCTTACTTTCGAAAATGCCTCTTCCTTTTATTTTGAAAAATACTTGCTGTGTTTATATTTAATTATTCAATTTAAAAAAAATTCAGTGATGGTTATTACTAAATAAATGTTATTTTACGAACAAAAGGCATGCATGTAACCAATAATCTGATATATATATATATATATATATATATATATATATATATATATATATTGACATAGGGAATTAATTGAAGCGTTAATATAAGATAGAGAATCCAACTATATGTATTTCTGTTTTATGGCTTCTTCTGATGTCCAGCTTTCCAATATGATAAACTGGCATGCAAGAAAGCATAAATGCATTGCTCTCCCAGAGACGTTTTGTGCCTTCTGGAAATAATTAAGAAAAATGGTCCTTTTCTAGTTTCAACCAATTCTTCGTTTTTCGAAAATCAAAGCAAAGGGTTGGACTTATGCAGAAATAATGACAGAAAGTGATTCATGGTTTTTGGATACAAATGGCAGCCATGAAAAGGTTAAATATGGTTGGACTTATGCAACCTGAGGCAACAGACTAAATGCTGCTCAGATGTATTACTTATCTCAACCACTAAAAAATATTTTGTCAATGCAGAAATAGGATAATGGGTAACATAGAATCCTGAGATGGTTAGTAGCATAGGCACAAGTTAGAGTCACAAAATTAGTGAAGGAATTATTCCAACTCATGTAGGTATTCAAAGTTTATATAAAATGAAAATTAACTTCAAATTTTTATCAATATTATTTCTAGTTTTACATTTTCATCCAACTTTTTTTTTGTTTGACTTTCTAAATAGATTAATGTAATTATTCCTCCATGGATGGCATCCCAAATGCCAAGAAGGCATAAAAACTTATCTGACAGCCTCCTAAAAGCAGACGTTGGAATCCCTTGAATTATAAATGCATTATAAAGGGTAATTGGTGCATTATAAATGCATCAAACCTTTACATAACAAAATCAAAACACTTCAATTTTCACCGTTAGTCATATTTTCTCTAAAGCAAACATCTTTGCAGATATACATTTTCTTGAGTTCAATCCTAGAGGTTTGCTCTTCAATTCTAGATATGTTTGAATTTATTTCATATGGATTTAGTTTCTGCTTCTCTTACTTTCGTAAATACCTCTTCCTTTTATTTTGAAAAATACTTGCTGTGCTGCTGCTCATTGGTAGCTCAAGTGCAAACCCTTGATGCGATTCCCTTCCCTACATTGATGCCTTTGTTTATATTTAATTATTCAATTTAAAAAAAAATTTCAGTGATGGTTATTACTAAATAAATGTTATTTTACCAACAAAAGGCATGCATGTAACCAATAATCTGATATATATATATATCTGATGGCCCAAAAATGTTACCATAAGTGCAATATAATGGACCAACGATATATATTTGTAGGTTATCATTCACTTGAGCTGATATATGTTGCTGGCAAAATCAGTTATATTCTACATTGATGACATCACTTTCTCTTCTTTCTTCCTCTTTAAAAAGTTTTCTTTGTTTTGGGTGCTAACTTTTGCTACATCACTATTGCAAATTGAATGATTTACTTTGTATCAGTAATTACATTTTTTTTTGTTTGTGACTGCTATTAGGTATTGTTTGTAATTTTATTAATATATGTTATTTTATAAAAAAAAAATGTATGCATGAGTCAAATTAGTGTTCCGGAATCTTCCCCTGCACAATTGATTGGAATTCAACATTGTAGGATAATAATGTAAGTTAATGTTGTTTTTGTAACTCTAATATAGGTTTTCAGCAAGTACTTATGCACTAAACATATAATTAATTTTTGCAGAGGTTTCATTGTAGAGAATGAATTTTTCATCTATTGTGGCTTTGGTTCACTACAACGGTGATATTATCACGGATGAGCTGATGTCATCGGTATTTGTTAGTGAAGTTAATAAATATTTTGAGGTGAATAATTATATGTCATTTGTCTGTTCTCAAACAAACAATTCTCAATTTATTCATTGTTTCTTGATGGAAAATCATACACGGTTGATTTATGTATTCATTCAATTTTTAGTATGTCTTTTTTTTTCAGTTTCAGTATATTTTTGTTTTGAGCTAAGTTGATGATATTTTATTTTTATTTGATTAATTTGTTGCTTATCGTGGTGGAGTTAAACAAACAATTTTCGTGATGATCAATATCATATGGATATAGCATCTTACGTCGATCTGAAAAAAAAAATTGACAAATAAAATCAAACATATAATCATAAAATAAAAGCAATATTCAATTATATAAGCGTTATAATTAAAATTATATAAGCGTTATAACAACAAAACTATTCTAATCCATTCCATTACCTCACATTTTGATATGAGCAAAAAATATCACAATTTCATTTTTTTTTAACAGCAAAAATAAATAAAATTAAATAAAATATTTGAGGGAAATGTAAATAAAATTTTATTTATTTTTTACTGATTAAAATAAGCTTTAACATAACTTGTAAATGAAGCACACAATCCAAACAAAATTCTTTCTTTCAACTAATCATCTGTGATATACATATTCACATCATGTTAATGGAATTAATTGTAGCGATCAGCAAAATAGAGACTAAAATATTTGGTTACTAAATCGGTCACTGTTTGACCGATCTTTTGATCACTATTAATGATTTTTTTAATAGTGATTTTTAGTGTCACCTACCCTCTTGTTTTGTTCTTTTTTTTTTTAACAGCAAAAATCACCTACCCTCTTGTAATGTAATGCCCCTCTTGTAATGTGATGCAAGAGGAGCATCACCTTAAAAAGGCGCAACACTTGCTTCCATGCATCATCTACTCAACCTGACACTGAATTTGAATTTTTACTGTGCATGTTTGCCATATGTAAACGGATTCAAGATTCAACGTTGTACCAATCAAAAACTCTCATAATATATATAAAGTTGTTGTCCCTATAAAGGTGATTATTTATTATAAAATACAGCAGCTTTTACTACTGTGCTGAGAGACACCAAAATTGTTACTTTTCTTCCTAGAAACATTTTCATTACCAATTTTAATGTAATTACTTCTTGACGAGTGTTGATAGGAAAATCAGTAATACAACATTTATTCTTTTGTAACAGCGTTGAGCTAATAACCTAGTTGAGCACCATGTTTAGATGTTAATTTGTTTAAAAATAAATATTAATTAATAAACCAGATCATATATCACTGGAGTCCCACACAAAAAGGTCCATGGAGTCCCCGTGACAAAAATAGCATTTCAAATGGTCTTTGTCATGTTGGACTTCACTACCAAGTGTTTTTCTTTTTCATCTCACTGTCACGTGTAATTGTCATTTGGGTATAATGACAGGCGGTGTCAATATATCAGAACTTAATAATTAATAAGAGTATTGATATGTTGACACCGCCACAAGTCGTAATACCCAGATGACAACTACACGTGAAGGTGAGATAGAAAAAAAAACACATGGCAATGAATGAAGTTCAGCGTGGTAGGGAGTATTTATAATTCAATTTAGAATTGTAAATTTGAAGTTCATTTATTATTGTTACCGAAAATCGCTCTTTCACACAAAAAAAGTGTCGTTTCTCGTCTTTTACCGCGACTTCATCTCTCTCACAGAACAAGTGTCGTTTCTCATGTGTTGCCGTGACACCCTCTTTTTCACAGACCAACTGTCAATTTTGTCACCACGACTCTGTCTTTCTTTAAAAGTGGAGTTTTGGTCAACTGTCCTCATTGTCATTTTGACATTTCTTGATCATCCCACTTGGTTGTGATAATGACAATACTCTTTGTAAACTTTAAATCAATTGGAGATGACATTTTCTTTAATTAATTAAAGAAAACCTAAATATCATTATTAATGTTGACTTTTATTTACATTGCACAATTTGAAGTATTTGGATCTTTCAAACTCAAAAAAAGTAGTTGAGATGCCAGATCTTGCATAGGCTCTAAATCTTAAAACGCTAGAACTTCGAAGATACATACAGCTCCGAAAAAATCAATCCATCAATCAGTCTTATGAGAAAGCTTACTACTTTAATTTGGAAAACTCCAAAAACCTAATAAGCTTATCCATTACCATATTGAACATCTGAGTAAGCTTACCCATTACTTTATTGAATATCTGAATGTCTATGGCTGTTCAAAACTATATAATAATGAGTTATTAGATGAACTAAGAAACTGTATAATAATATGCAGTGAGAATTTATAATAATGAGTTATTAGATGAACTAAGAAACTGTATAATAATATGCAGTGAGAATTTTGATTCAGAAAATGTGAGTTATTTTTTACTGAATTTAAGAGAGTGAAGGTGAAAATGAATGGAATTGAGATCTGAGTAAATTTCAAATATTTTAATTCATGACTTAAATACTACTTTTACCCTCAAATCAGGTCATCAAGAGGATGGAATTGGGATAGTAGTCTTTTCCCTGTAATGTAATATATTATATAATAATAAATATATTACATTCATGTATTTTTTAGTAAAATATTATATAATAATAAAATAATAATTTATTTTAGTATAAGTGATTGTATTTTATTGTGTCCAATACAAAAATATGAGTATTCTAATATATCAAAATATGAATATTCTAATATGGCAAAGCTCTTTATTCTCCATATTAATATCATCAATATTTGTCGTTAAAATTTGTGAATACCTTCTAAGTAAATAACTACATGACAATCTCAGTTTTGAAACAATTTATTTTAAATTTCTTCATGTGAATATTGAAAATGATGAAATCTAATATGGGTTGATTAAAAAAAGATATGAATCTCACGTATAGTTCGAATCATTGGAATTATCCGTGATTATAGCAAGAAAACAACTCATATTAGTTTTTTTTAATTAAATATTATATAATAATAAATTTATTTCAGTATCAAGGACTGTAATTTACTATATTCAGTATCAAAGTATGAGTATTCTAAAAGTATTCTAATATATTAGAGTACTGATAATTTGACAATGTATAGAGTAAATCAGATATTAAAATAAATAATAATTTTATTATGATATAATATTTTATTAAATAAAATGAACGATTAAATAAATATAATTCATGAACAACAACGTTAAAGTATAATTTTCCAATATATTATAGCGGTTTTGAAGATATTAATTTTTGAAATACACAAACTTACCTCATCGACTATTTTTAGTTACTATGAATTTGTAAAATTTTGTTTCTTATAAATTTTATAATTTGTTAAAAATAATAATCATTTATTTCATTATATATTATATTCAACATAAAAGTTTGTAATAATAAAATAAATAAAAAAGGATAAATAAGTATGGTGAAAAAAAGTCTAAATTTAATAATAAACCAATATTACTTTCAATCATACAAATAATTTTAAAGTTTCATTGTGGTATGTTTCAATGTTTCACAACAAACAACAAATTAGTTAAACAAGAAGAAAATACGAAAAATAATAACTTAGGACACAACACATATATGTCTTTAAATAATAAAAAAAACACTACAAATTTAATAAAAAAATACATAAAACTCATAAACTCTATATATTTAAACAACTTGTTTAATTGTTTTTAATGTACTCCAAAGTAATATTAGTTGTTGTATTATCATATTTGCTGTCATGATCACAAATATCATTATCATCTTCAATCTTCACATAATTATAAAAAAATCCTTAGATTATAATAAAATTGAATGATGTATGATTTGTTATTAAAAGTTATCTACAAATTTATAATAGCTTTCCATAGTGACATTGTCAAGAAATTATTCACTAACAAGTATATATATATATATATATATATTTTGATGACATTATAATTAAAAAACTGTTCTAATACGGCAAAGTCCTTTGCTCTACACGTCAATCTTATTCTTTTTACTAAAAAGAAAATATAACTTAAACCATATATGATCGTTCACTAAAATTCATGAATACCTCAGAGTAAATAACTATCTGAAACAAATTATTTTAAATTTGTTAATGTGAAGATTGAAAATATATAATGCGTGGTTGATTAAAATAAACATTAATCTCACGTATAATTTGAATCATTGGCTTTATCTGTAAATACGAAAAAAAAAAAACAAATCATATCATTTTTGAAATATATGAAAAAACAACTAAACGTTTTGCTAAATATAAATTGATTATATGACTTTTATGTATTTTTTTATTAAATTTCTAATGTGTTTTCTATTTTATTTTAAGATATATGTCTATCATGTTTATAAGTTAATGATATTTTATTTTATATATTTTTTTTTCATTTTACTAATTTTTTGCTTAGTGTCATAGAATATAAAGAAACACAATTTTCATAATAATTAATATCATGCGCAAAACTGCACGGATAGAACTTAATTAACAAATACAATGAAACATATAAACATGAAACAAAAACAAAAGTTATTTAGAATTATTTATATCTGATTGAAAGTAATATCAGTTTATTATTAAACTTATAATATGAGTTTATTAGACTATTTATGTTACTTTGTCTTTATTTTATTACTACAAAACCTTTTAAGAAATAAAGTTTAACATATTTATAGTAACTAAGAAGGGATGAGAAGGCTTTTATGTATTGCAGAAACTAGTACTTAGGAGACTGTTCTGATAAATTTAACATTAAATCTTAAATGTATTTAGTTAATAATAAAATCAAATCAATATATGTAAAAATACATGTAAGTATAAATAGTCATATTTGTAACAACAGATTATAGATTATTAATATCAGGAAAAACTATTAAATATAATAAAACAGTTATCAAATCTCATCAATCCATGTGAGATAATGTGAGATGAAGAACAGGTTATTTATAACTTTTGTAAAACATGGCATCCAACACATTCATGTTTTTATATACAATAATGAATTCTTTGTAAAAGAAAACAATATTAAAAATAACTTTAATGAATAAATAACAATAATACCATTAGTGTTGTTATTTCCTCGGCAATGGTATTTCTCACAATGATGCTTCTCTTCTTACCTCTCTGCAAAATCACATTATATATGATTATAGAAGAGATAATAACATATAAAATGATTTTCTATATCTAAAAATAAATAAGAAAGAATAATGGCTTATTAAAGAAATAAAAATAGCAACTAATAAGAACTTGCAGAAGATTTCAATACACTGCATTCTTAAATTTCTTCTACTCACTCAATGTTAAAACACTAATGGTATTTCTCGCAATGATGCTTCTCTTTTTCTTACCTGTCTGCAAATGATTTTCTATATCTAAAAATAAATAAGAAAGAACAGTATCTTATTAAAAAAATCAAAATAGCAACTAATTTAGACTATATCAGAAACTTGCAAAAGATTTTTTTCTTACACTACTCGCTCAATCATTTTACATGGTGGTTGAAAGAATGTAAAAACCGAAAAGATTAACCTATATTTACAGCCTTCTTCTCCGACATATCAAATAAGAAAAATAAGAAATATGAAAGTGAGAAAGATAAAAAAAGCAAAGGAGCGCAGAAATATGAAGTGATAGGGAATTAGGTTAAACTTATATAAGCAACTATAGGGGACCCACCATCTGATTTATGTGTTTGAAAATTTTTATTATTAACTAATTATTTACTTCAAAAGAATAGGTACAAGTCAATCTTAAAAAAACAAAAAAATTATGAAATAATATTTTTTAAAACATGTATTAATATATTAACACCTTTCTTAAAAATTAGTATAAAAATATGAAATAATTTTTTTTATTTAAAAATACATAGATGTATTATTTAACATCCTTTTTGAAAAATTAGTATAAATTATGAAATAATATTTTACTCAAAATGTATGGATATATTATTTAACATCCTTTTGAAAAATTAGTATAAAATAAACTTTATTCGATTAACTTTAAAAGTTTCATATTAAACTTAATATTATGGATATATTCAAGTATATACATTATAATGATAAGACATTAATAATGATTAATTCAATAAAAATAATTTTATAACTTATACCATTTAGTTATTAAAATTATTAAATTAATAATCTAAACTTTAATATCTTTTTTTGGAAACTAAATTATTGGTTTTAAAAAATATGTAATGTTAGCACCAGTGGACTGCTGCAGTAATTTGATGAAGCCAACCATGTGTGAAAAAGTTCAAGACCTATGATCTTATGTGGAAAGCATGAAGATTCATGAAGATTTGAAGCTTGGTCTAGAACTTAGGAATGTGGTTGAAGCAAGTATGATTCAACTTAGCATGATGTGCATTTGTTAAT
>Ga0209489_101705_pt1 | contig 45193 bp, 16 predicted proteins | sample SiratrowhiteBW_FD_187527 | JGI IMG/M metagenome (GOLD analysis project Ga0209489, IMG submission 187527) | Root nodule microbial communities of legume samples collected from California, USA - Siratro white BW (SPAdes) (version 2) | ecosystem: Host-associated > Plants > Roots > Nodule | place... | reverse complement strand
AAGTTTCTAAGATTTCAAATTTAAAATATATATTACGATAATCTTCCTCTTATTATAGATTTATATCCCTAGCCAGCTTCGTTTGCAATTAACAATGATACCAGCCCAGGTTTTGGTTTTTCCCCGGGTTAAAGCAAATTGAAAGTTATAGTTATTATTAAATTGATAATTATATTAATTCGCGGCTTGCTCATTTTATTATTATTGAATAAGTGTTAGGTATCACATAAACTAAACTAATAAAGTTATAAGGACCACAAATAATGTTTGTTTGTACATTAAGATTTCATATTGTTGTACGAACATCTAAATATGGACAATTTATATGTAGAAATTAAGAAAACACTGCACTTATAGCTCTTAAGATCCAAGTAAATACTTGCTCATACATTGGCATGTAACCTGATATCAAACTTTATAATTCAAAGAATATAAAATCACCTAATACTAGTTGTTTTTATTGATTTAATTAGTTCAACTGTTTCTTAGTCCATGTTCCTGTTCTTCATTGATTTTGGAAGTTTGATAAATTGGACAACTAATCAAATTCTATTAAATTGATTGCTTCAATTTACAATTTTCACTCTATAAACAAATAAGACTTCTTTATGTTTTCAAGAGATGTGTTTGACTTTCTTTTATATCTTATCTTTTCTGACGTAAAACTTTCTTTATTCTTTTTAGAATCACTTTTAAAGATTTTATTTATAAAACTTATTTATATTTAATATTTATGTAATAATAATTTTTTTTATTATTAATATGAAAATATTATTTTAATATCATTATTCATAAATTATTTTTTGCCTTATAATTCCTTTCTAACAAAATAAAATAAATATACAGAATAGAAAAGAAAGTGTTAAGATATAATGGTTCTATGAAAAAAAAGGTTGACTTATATATAACTTTATATTTGTTTTTGCGGAGAAAAAAATAAAGTGGAATTTAGTTATTATTATCGATACTTAAATTAATATAAATTAAAATTTGTTTCATAATATTTAAGTAAGGTATTATTTGAAGTTTTGAACTTTGTTAAAATTTGTCATTTGAAAACCTCTTCAAGAATGGAATAAGAGAGGAATGTATATTTAAGAAGTCTCAATTTTTAAGTGATAAAAGACTATTAACTGAATCGAAATGAGCATAGATAATATTAATATTCTGGCCTCAAATTCAGTGAGATGATAAATCAATTAACGAGACAATACAATAAATATAGCGCCTTAAAAGGAAAAATAATCCATCTTCAATCGATTACAAGGAATATGAAATGTTAGAATCTTTTTCTCTTTTTCTGATGTCCACATAAATTTTGTAAAAACAAAAGAGACATACATATGAAACCAAAATTTGATATAGGGAATTGAAGAATCCAAATGGAGTTGTGATCCCTCACTGAAACAGAAAGCATAAAGCAAATTGGTAGAAGGGGTCCAGAAGTGCCTAGCTAAATTTTTATGTGTGTTTCTCAATTAGAAGCCTCAAGACAAAAGATATGAAGAAGAGGGTAGGACCCTGCCACCCAAAATCTGTCTGGAGATGATTCATCCCTAACCTTGTGCCTTTTGCCAGAGTAGAATGGCCAACTATTCAAATTTCCAAAAGATTCCAATGTTTTTGCTCACAATTCAAAACTCAATATCATCAACAACCCTTCCTTTTATTAATCTTATCCTTACAAGTCACTTGCACTAATCAACCCACTAAACTTATGCATATTAGGTAACTAGTACGTATAAATAACAACGCTCCAACCATATTCAAATTCTTTATTTTTCCTTTCCTTAACGACTTTTGTATCTCTACGTATTACCAGAGGAAAAGCTGCATTTATTATTATTATCCAACAAAAAGAATTGAAAGCCACAGTTACGGACATGGCCTATTAACATATCTAGGCTTCATCATTGTCTCATCCACGAGAAAGAAACAAAATATATTAAAGGCCACATTATGCTTGGTTCAACAAGAGAGGAAAACGATTGTATATATATTTAGAATGAACATTTAATAATGGACGTGAGGTAAGTTAATTACTCACATCCATCATCCATGTGCCGACCATCTTTTATAAATGAAAAGGAAGAAATGTTTGTACATAATAATTAACGGACAAAAAACCTTGTTTCTTCATCACCAAAAACCCTGTTCATCTAATCATTCATCAATATTTCTAATAATTTCTCTCAATTTCATATTAACGTGGGTAATTACTACATAAACAACTCTTGAGCCAAATATTTTTAAAACAATGATGACATGCCATGAACAATCAATAATTTCTGCTGTCATTAGTTATTTGTTTCGAAATCGCAACATCATCTTTCTATTTATTACATTAATTTTTATTTGTACTTTTTTCTTACTTTAGATTTATTAGTCAATACACATTCGGAATAACTTCAATTCATATTCAACTTAAATCTATTCATTAAATCATATTACCTTATATTTTTGTATTTTAAAAGTAGGAATAAATCATAAATTTCATTCTTAAAATACCACACGGTATCTTAAATAGTCTTTGAAATAAATGGAAAATCTTTCAAATACTAATAATCATATTAAATAAATACCATTTTTTTCAAATTAGTCTGGAAGTAAAAGAATTAATAAGTATTTATGTGTTGGTATTTATTTAAGAGAAAAGAGAATGAATACCTGAGACAATAAATTATATATTAAAAAAAAATGAAAACTGAAAAAAGTATAATTGCTTGCATGTTTGTTTGATATGTAGGTTTACGTGAGGTTCACTGGAGCCAAATTCTAAAAAAATAAAACTGAAACAAAAAGAAAAAGAAACTGTAGACATCTGACAGCAGTAATAGCGAACTAACAGTAGAACGAGTATTTGCGTGTTGGTTTCAAATTCTCGAATACACCGTGCAGTGCATGAGGTAGCGACACGTGTCCTAATGCAGGCGCGAGTTCAACGTGATAGTTGTCGAGTCTCGACAATAGCACCGCCCAAGAGCAAGTTCAGTGAAGGACCACGTAGAATTAGGCCCTGCAACTGTGTCGTCAAAACGAAACGTTTTATCCTTCTTCCGTGAAGTTTTTTTTTTTCAGAGTAATCCACGTTCCAGTGCTGCGCGGAACATGGTCGGTCTTTCTAGGAGTGGTTGTAATCAAGCCAGCTAGGACAAACCCCATCAATCATTGGTCTCTATCAGAGAAAACAATAAAAAATTCAACATATTACGCTTGCGGGACCCACTCCCACTACCCTCACCCTCACTTCTATTAACTCTAACTCATTCGGATTATAAATCCGCACCTTCCTCCTTACCCTATCACACTCACTCACTCAACTCACAGGAATCCGAGGCAAGAAGAAGGAAAAAAAAACATGGAGGGGAAGGAGCAGGATGTGTCGTTGGGAGCAAACAAGTTCCCGGAGAGACAACCCATTGGTACGGCGGCGCAGAGCCAAGACGACGGCAAGGACTACCAAGAGCCACCGCCGGCGCCGCTGTTTGAGCCATCGGAGCTTACTTCATGGTCCTTCTACAGAGCAGGGATAGCAGAGTTCGTAGCAACTTTTCTGTTTCTCTACATCACCATCTTAACCGTCATGGGTGTCCTCAGGTCCCCCACTAAGTGCCAATCCGTTGGTATTCAAGGAATCGCTTGGGCCTTCGGTGGCATGATCTTCGCCCTCGTTTACTGCACCGCCGGAATCTCAGGTTCCTTTTTTTTCCCTCTAAATCTAAAAAAAAAAAAAAATCTTTATTTTTAAATTGTGGAAGATAAACAACGTTGTTTGTTTGTGTGTTTGTAGGGGGTCACATAAACCCTGCGGTTACGTTTGGGCTGTTCTTGGCAAGGAAATTGTCGTTGACCAGAGCGTTGTTCTACATAGTGATGCAAGTGTTGGGTGCTATCGCTGGCGCTGGAGTGGTGAAGGGTTTCGAGGGAAAAACCAGATACGGTGCACTGAACGGTGGCGCCAACTTTGTTGCCCCTGGTTACACAAAAGGTGACGGACTTGGTGCTGAAATTGTTGGCACCTTTATCCTTGTTTACACCGTTTTCTCAGCCACCGATGCCAAACGTAGCGCCAGAGACTCTCACGTCCCCGTAAGCCTCTCCCTCTTTCTTCCTCTTAATTATTAAAAATACGCGAGTTTTGTGGAACTAATTGTGTGGGTTGAATATGTATAACTAGATTCTGGCACCTTTACCAATTGGGTTCGCTGTGTTCTTGGTTCACTTGGCCACCATCCCCATCACCGGAACCGGTATCAACCCTGCTCGTAGTCTCGGTGCCGCCATCATCTTCAACAAAGACCTTGGCTGGGATGATCACGTGAGATATTTAATTTTATGTGTGGCAAATTTTAGAATTTTCTGGAAAACCAATCTCGACCGTCTGATCTCTGACGCTAACTGATTGTCGCTTTTTGTGCAGTGGATCTTCTGGGTGGGACCATTCATCGGTGCGGCTCTCGCTGCTCTCTACCACCAGGTCGTAATCCGCGCCATTCCCTTCAAGTCCAAGTGATTGAATCAAACGGTTCATGTTTAACCAATCAAGTTGGGGAAAAAAAAATGAAGCAATGTTTGTGGGTTTTCCGGTTTCATTTTATCCAATGATCTGTTTTATCCTTTTATTTTTCTTTTAATCTAAAGTGTTGTATTTTGCATGTATAGATGTAAACTACTTATGATTATTAGGTGGTGCATGTGTCGCGTAATGGGCCACAGTTATCCTCTGCTTTTAAGTTGGGAGAGGCCCAGCTCATGTGTGATGTACGGCTGTGATTGTGTATGATTATGCAAAATCAAAAATAACACCAGAGTCATTTATGGATCTTTTTAGAATATTATAATAATTATTATTGTTATTTCATTTTCTGTAGACCCCGCTATGTCCCCCCTGTAAGTTTTGACCTCTTCCCTGAAGTATATGCTAGGGTTGGGTTTCTTTATCCACGCCTGTGGCCGTTATCACTAGCTATGGATAATAGAAATCCATGGAGTGAGCCTGAGAGAAGAGTGGGGTTGGGTAAGTAGGTGTGGGTGGGTGGATGATGTCTATTGCTTAATCTGGGACCACTTTTTTCGACAATAATGCACATTTTCTAGTGTTGTCCATTTAATAATGATTCGTGATCATAGCCCAGAGAAAAAAGAACGTACACTATTTTTGTATACGTATTAAATAAGCTTAGGATAAGCTTCATCTTTCCAATGGGATTGGCATTGCCTTCTAGTTACTTCCACTCGTGAGAGGAGCAACCGCCAAGAAAACGTTCATAATTTGACGTGTAAATCTCAGGAATCATTTATTTTCTTTATCAAAAGTGAAGAAAGTGATTTATGGTTTTTTAAGGGCAATAGATAGAATCCCATTCATAATGATTATCCAATTAGTAAACTATCAAAAAAGACTCCATTTACATTATTTAAATAACATGAAGGCCAATTAAAATAAATAAAAAATTATTCTCGGGCCAATTCTCAAGCCAACACCCACAAGTTATACAAAAAAAAAAAAAAACTAGTGATTAAAGAGACTTAAATTGTACCTGCCTAAAAGTGAGAAATTAATGAAAGTGGAAGAAGAGAGAAATAGTTAAGAGGAAGAATGAAAATGGTGGTGATGAACCTTCTTCCAACTTCTCTCCGTACAAATGTCTCAATTGCACATTTGTTTATTTTGCCAAACTAGTAAGATAAGATGTCTATTTCCATCTTTCTTCATTCACCTTATGTCATTTTATTATTTTCTAAGCTATCTCTTTTCCTCCTCCACAACCCTAGATTAAAATATACAAAAAATTGTATACTCATATTTCTCAATATTTTTAGTAACTTATTACCTTTTATTTTAACACTACACCATAACACCAACAAATTTCAACACCCTCTTCATCCAAACCCTCTTGCTCCGATATTTCCTTTTGGTTTATTCACATTTGTCTTCATGCGTTTTAACCATTTATTACCATATCTAAATTGTTTCTTTCCCTTTTTTTTTCTCTATCTTTCAAATTTAACACCTTTCGTCCTAAAACGGGAAGCTTCACCTTTTTCCTGTACCCTCTTGTCATTATTCTGTTTCGTGGTATTCCATTAAGGATAAGGTTAAGTGTAATGGTTAAGGCGGGGATGAGTTTTAACCACTAAGTGGCCAATGTATTCAATTGACATTTTTTAGCATAACCTACAAATTGGAAAACGTACAAACAAGTTGTTTTTTATGTATTGTATATAGAAAGTGGTTGATTTTCACATTCCAATGTGCTGATAAATTATTATAATTGAAAACTTGTTTAAAGAAAGAATAAGGTATAACTACTATGCTGCTAGTGTTGAAACTTATTAGCGACTTGGTTTCAAAAATGTTTACTTCAACATACATTACTCTGATTTTTATTTTAAGAGCATGATAGTGACGATCACATGTGATGAATAGACAAACGTAAAATACATTTGTGCACAAGTTGACGAACCCGTTTAACTCTTGTACGGTTTTGTTTTTAATAAGATGATATCACACTGTCTTGTTCTATAAAACAAAGAAAAAAATATAAATTCTTATTGAAGATAAAATTATGAATCTTATTGGAGATGATGTTGAAGGGACTCTTCTGTATATTTTCTTTTAGACAAATTCTTCCTCCATCCCATACCTTCTTCCTGCATCCCCATATAATTTTTTTATTCCATGACTGCCCTTTATGAAATTACATAAATACCCTCTCCTTCGTTTTTTGAAATTGTGAACCGGATGGGGGTGCATCCGGTTCTCATTTTTTTAAAAAAATACAAACCGGGCCACTCTATCCGGTTCTCATTTTTTAAAAAAAATACAAACCGGGCGACTCTATCCGGTTCTCAACCCAGCAGATCAGAAAATCCTCAAATTCGCCGTCGACAGCCCTCCAAATCCCAAATCAACTACTCTAATCATCAATATCTCCTACTAATTGCTAATAAGCATCACAAATTGGTTACCTAATGATTCTATGAAGGATTAATTGAAAGATTTTGAATAACGAAGGAACGTAAGTCGCGAATGGCTTACCTAAACCGGACGAAGGTTCTCTTAACCGGATGGCTAGCTAACGAAACGGCTGAAGGAAGTATTTGGCTCACTAGCACAGCGGAGAGAGCTTTGGACGATGTTTATTAGCAATTAGTAGGTGATATTGATGATTAGAGTAGTTGATTTGGGATTTGGGGGGCTGTCGACGGCGAATTTGAAGATTTTTCGATCTGCTGGGTTGAGAACCGGATGGGGTAGTCCGGTTTGTATTTTTTTTTTAAAATGAGAACCGGATGCACCCCCCATCTGGTTCTCATTTTCAAAAAATTAAACCGGATAGCCTGGTCATCCGATTGGGAAGGGGAGAGATTTTATTAAGATAGAGATATTTATGTAATTTCATGAAGTGCAGTTATGAAATAAAAAAATTATATGGGGGTACAGGAAGAGGGTATGGGGGTGGAGGAAAAATTTGTCTTTTTTTTATGTGGTTTTGAATTTATATGATTCTCTAGGCCCACATACATTCATGGAACAGACATGCCAGATTGTCACATAACTTTTAAGTGGAAATTGTATGTATACCTTCTTAAATTATCACAAAGAGAAGGATAAACAAATTTTTGCATTAACATGTAAAAATTAAACTTGAAAAATTATTTTCCAAAATTATTAGGTTCAATTTTTTTATCACACGGATAAAACTTTGAGGAAGTGCATGTAAAGTTAATAAAACATCAAGCATATTGACACTTAGATTAGGTTATTTTCTGCTATTTTGCTAACTGATTTATTTCATTACATAGATTTTTAATTCGGTAGCTTCTCGTCGCTTTTATTCCCTCAGATATCATGATTTTTTTTTATTGAGAAAAAAACAAACTCAAAGATTTTTTTAAAAAAAATATATATTCTCTTTTGTCTCACTAATAGTTGGCTGATGTCTATTTATTTCAAAGTGTCTTTTTATATATTTACAAAAATTCTTAATTTCAACATGGATTTATTAAATGGTTTTACAATAAATCTTAATTTCAACATGGATTTATTAAATGGTGTTACAATAAATGTTCAGTGGGAGTTTTTCTAATTCCATATAATTTTTTTTAATAAATCAATAAATCGCACATAAGTGTGTTTGATTTTTTTTTTCACTTTCTACATTTCTTACGTAGGTTCTGTATCTAGGTCTTTTCAGTGTGTTACGTTTTATCTCTCATTTACCTTGTCTATTTATAATTTTTATCATGTTTTGTTATTATACATTTGCTGCGACCTTCTAAATCACCACAAAAGACTTCTATTTTGATTTGCCTGCAACACAGCCATATAGGTATGAATGAAGCTGTAAATAGGCTAAATCTCAATATAAAATTGATTTTCACTCAATATCTATCGTGCTTGATTGATATGCAAAAGGTTATAGAACAGGTAATGAATCCATCAGAATTACGAACCTTGTTTGTAGAATCTAGAATAGATGATAGTACTGTATCATTGTTGAGGTTCCTTTGTGTAGTGTTCTCATTGCATAGCTAGGTTTGCATGCCCCTATTTTTCTGCCTCTGCTTCTCTGTACATGGCCTATGGTCCTTTTGTCATCAAATTTGTATAAATTTCAACAAACCAGCTTTGAAAGAGGTGCTCTTGCTTTCAGTAACAATGTCACACTGCTGAAGAAAATAACTATTTTTAATTCACTTCTCTTTCTTGTTTGTGAAGGAACTGGATGATAAATTTGATACATGTCTTGCGCTACATCGAATGATTTTTGTTGAATGCCATCTAGCTGATGCATACAAGTCAAATTATTACATGGAATTTGATTTCACAGATAAATTGGATGCTCTGTTAGATCAGGTGAGTTTGAAATCCTCACGCGAATTTGAACTCGTTTTACGATCAAACAAAACCATGGCTTATCATTGTTGATCATGGACAATATATATGTCAATATAAACTAATCTGTCAGATTTGGCAACCAACACTTCATATGTGTCTTTTATTAATAGCTTGACATAATTTTTTTAATGGATTTAATATTTTTACTCATTAGTGGTTGCAAAACTTCCATTACTATTAATAAATGGATCACTTAATCCTCCAAATATCAGTAACATCACAATGAATTCCAAATGATAATTTTACTTCTCAAATGACTAATTTGGTGCTATTGAATGCTTTGGACTATTTTGATGCCTACAAATTAACATCAGAGAATCAATCTGGTCTAATATTCTTTGGAAAACTAAATTATTGTTCTTAGGATCTTCCGATGACCAAAATGAAGCTTTTTTTTTATTATTTTTATTTACTGTTGATGGAAATTCTTATTTAGTAGTGTTGTTTTCAGTAAGTGTGGGTGATATACAGTCTTGATATGAATCAAAATACCTATGTACTATGTTTTAATGAGGTTTTTTATGTACCAAAACTTTTACAGGGCCAAAGAAGACTTGGTGAGCCTGTGATGCAATTAGCGCCAAAAATGATTTCATCAAATAAAAATGATGAGTTGTTGCAGCTGGATGCGGCAATCTCTTCGTATTAAAGCTGAGATTGTAGTCAAGAGTGCTTCTTCTTCTTTAGATTTTGTAGATTTTCTTCTTTTGTTTAATTCTATTTAATTTAAACTTACATATTTTATTTAAAGTTTTGTGAAATTTAGATAGATAAATTAAAGAATAATGGGACAGTGCATAACACTATTTATTACGTTCATAAATAAATATTACACGTAAATTTTAAAGTTGTTTAATTTGACTAATTTCATTAATGTTGTAATAAAATAGATTTTTACAAGTAACTGAGATAAAGAGAATGATGATTTTATTTTTGTGCAAAACTATAGGAAAAATGGTTGTGACTTTGATATTTCATATATCATTGATAATTTAAATTTTGATTAAATTAATAAATATTTTACATTATAATTTGAATAATGTTATTAATTATGATTATTATTTTATATGATAGATATATAATAAAGGAAATCTTTTTATTAAAGAAATAAATGATCAACATAAAAAATAATAATTAAATAATGTTATTTATGTTTAATTTTATCACTGAGAATAAATGATATAGTAATGTTTCACATTTTAACTTTTAGACCTATGTAACTTTGAATTTGTAGATTTTATTTTTTTGTTAATTTTTGAATGTTACATTTAATTATAAATTTCTTTCACTTTTAAAAATCTTTGTCTTTTATCATATTTTAGTTGATTTATATACATTAAAAAAAATATATCACACTAAAAGAAATACAATAAATAATGAGGATTAAGAAAGGATTGATAGTAACAAGTTTAAAAACCACTAACATTAATGAGATTTAAAAATCATTGACAACAACAGGGGTTTAGAAATTGTCGATAATAACATGGGTTTAGAAACTGTTGACAATAACAGAAAGGAAAATAATTGTTATTCTAAAGATTATCAAAAACTTTAATCTGTTACAGACACTAGATCTTTTATCTGAAAAGAGGTAAACTACAAATAACATACTTAATAGAGATTAAAACTACCAGAAATGATAAATATAACAACAGACAAAATTAATTTATGTTTTAATGTTTTATTACATACTAGAAAAATGATATTAGTATATATTAGAAATATTTATTTCAATGTTTATTTATAAATTTTAATGATTTTAAAATTAATTTGGTTTTATAATCTTGGAGAATAATATCTTAATAATTTAGAATTATAATAATTTTCAAGTAACTATCTTTGTTTTATTTTTTATTTATATATTCTTCAGCAAATTTTTCATTACTGTAGTGGTTTTTAGCCGATCTTCTGTAAAGAAGAGTTGAAGTTTCAAATTCATGATTGATCTGCTTTAATAATATGTAATATTTAAATTGAATTTTTAAATTATTGTAATAGTTAGATTGGTGGAAATTTAAATTCATGATTGATTTGCTCTAGCAATGTTTAGCATAGAAAAATAATTAATTTTCACACATCAATACTATTTATTACACCATTTTCATAAGTTTTAATCATTTATAAAATTAAACTAGTTTTGCAAAGTCAAATCTTGATAATTTATTATTATTATTATTATTATTATTATTATTATTATTATTGTTATTATTATTATTATTATTTTTGTTGTTATTGTAGCATTTGTAGTATTTTAAATATCTATAAATATTTTATTCTTAAATTTATTATATATTATTATTATTATTATTAAATAACACCCATAATACTATTTAAGATTTAAATAAAATAAAATACGATAATAGTATGTCTCAATGTGGTATGTTTATATTCAAGTTGAAAAATTATAAAAATGATTAAGATAATTTTTTTTTACTTGGATTTGAATACTTAGTACATGTGCATGAATTAAGTATTAAAATGTAATGGTTTCTTTATTATTTGTAACGAGTTACGGCTTAAGCTCACGTATTTCTACAAACAAAATACCAGAAGTATTTTCGCTACTAATACGTTTGTTATCTGGTGAACATAAACTTTACTTAACAAATTGCTTAGCCCAATACGATCACAAAACCAAACCTAGCTATATCGGGTTTGTGAACCTTCTATTCAATTTGAGATGGCTTTTTCGGATGAAAAAAAGAAAACACGTTTTGAAAAGTTACAATTGCTTCTTGAACCCCCTCATTTGCTTCCTACACTCAATTATATTTTTTAAATTCTAGTCCTGCCTTGTCACTTTATTTGAAATGAAGAGACGCAACAGTTCAGTGAGTGTTTCAGGGCTTTGGGGAGACGGGTTTTTGGGTGTTGACAGTGGTCATTTTTCCAGCAAGGAATTCCGGTGGTGCTAAGAGGTAAAGGAAGGTGGATGGTTGAGGTATGTCCGTTATTTTCCGCAGATTTTTCGTAGAGTAGGGAAAATGTTTTCTGCAAATCGGGTTTCCGGAGAGACTTCCGAAATTGACATTACGAAATCAATTGGAGGGGGTGTAATTAGCGTTCTGGAAGTAATAAAATCAATTCTGAAATTTAAAATCTGGAACATCTTTTTGGAATAACATTTCCAAAACATGTTCTCGATTGATATTTCCGAAATCTGTCTCTGGTGTTTTTAGAAACATCCTCTCAAAACAACCAAACATCACTGTCAAAAATCAAACCAAACATCCTCTCACAACCCTTCGAACAGAGAAAACATAACAAAAGAAACAAACACTCCACCAACACATATACGATCAAACAGTTTTAGCTAACACTTTTGACCATAATATTATTATTATTATTATTACCACATTTATTATTATTATTATCTTAATTATTATTAATTTTACATTTATTTTATTATTGATATTAATATTATTATTATTATTATTATTATTGATGATAATAGTATTAATAATTATAATTATTATCACAATTATTATTTATGATAATAATAATATTATTATCATTATTATTATTTCTATCTTAATTAATATTATTATTATCTGAATATTTGTTATTATTATTATTATTATTATTATTACATATAAATATATTTTAATAAATTCTCCGTTCAATTGTCTGTTAATAATTATTAAAAAATTTGATCAGTTTCTAAAATATGTTAATAATTGCCAACAGATTAATATATTAATTATTTAATTATTTGTACTTAATTGATTCAAATGACACAAGAAGTTTTCTTTTTAACTCACCAAATGTAACATTGATGATGAATCATTGTCCTTATATATTACAAAATACAACTATCCTCTCGTATTACAATTCATTATTCATTTCTCAATTTTAATTTTTTTCTTAATGTCTTTAAGTACAATTCATCTTTTGTTGCCTGAAGAATGATTGCACATTCTCTCTTAGATGGAGTGACTGCCACATTATATCTCAAAACAATGACAAACACTCAAGTCAGCCATTTGGAATGAAATCATTAGATTAATTTGAAAACTTAATTAACAAATCCTGTGAAAAGAAATACATCAAATTAGACAAATCAAGCTTTGAATGGTTTTACAAATTGAAAATACACATCTGCAAGTGTAAACACAGGAGTCATCACTAAGAGAATGCTTTTTGTCTGGAAAATTGTCCACTTTTAAAATATAACTCCTTTAAAAGAAATATCATTAATATTCATAAAAAAAAGTAATAATATAGAATTTGAAAGAACGAAAAGTATTGTAGAGTCTGAGAGAAAGAAAAACACTAATTATAACACGATTTTGACAAATTTTGAAACAAAATAGGATGCGACATAGATAGGAGCAGAGAATCTATGAAAAAGTGAAGTAGGGTTTTTGAATGTGAGAGAGGTAACGAGTATGTGGACAGGAGCAGAGAATCTATGAGAAAATGAAGTAGGGTTTAATGTGAGAGGTAACGAGTATGTGGAGAGTGAAAAAAGAAAAGCGAGTGAGAAGTGAGATTTGAAAATTTCAGTTTAGGCAGAGACACACATCATTCGTTGGATGAGCCACACATGATATACTGGATGAGCCACGTATGTGAGTTTCTTTCTTTATTTTTGCAAATTTGGATTTTCTTTTTGTTTTAATTTTCTTTATAATTTTTGCTTGTGACACATAGCAAAAGTTGTGATTGTGCTCGTCTTTCTGGTTGTTTATAGATTAGCCATGATACCCTTTAATTAACAATGACTCGGTTGTCAAAAAAGTTTGAATTGGGGGCAAGTTATTTCACTTCGGGATTTGTAGGATTAATCAACCGACTACACAATTGGAATATTGCACCAGGTTAGAGCATTTTCCCACAATTCACATACATCATTGGTCATTGCAAATTAATTATTCAAATAATTATAACTTGATTCCTGGGGAGTGTCTGCATTATCTCTTATTATGATACACAAGAAAAAAAAAAAAAAAACCCTTGCTTTTAGTATGGTATTCACCTAATATGGTCCACATCCATGCATCTCCTCTTCACTATACTAGACTCTTCATGGTAATAAAATAAAATAAAAAAAATTGTCATTAATATATAATTTGTGTTGAGAAAACTTGAAAGATTCCCACTAACCGGGGCATGCAACAATCAGAGTGTACATGAGTGGTGGAAGCAACTTCTGCCACTGATATTCATAGACAACGTTGGTAATTTGGTATTATATATTGTTTAAGCAGTTCACTGACCCTATGTTATTGTCGTGTCTGGAAAAGCACATCCACATTCTAAGGATTGTATTGTATGAGCATGGATCAAACACATATTTTTTTATTCTCCATAAAGAAGAAACAGTGTTGCAATGCAGTTAGAAGGGAAGAATTAAGTGGGAACTTTTGAATTAAGAAAATGTGTTAATTGTGTTGCGCATGGTAGGTACCTGGTTTCGTAAAAGCAGCGACAAGAAAGTAAAAGACACGGATCATACGGAGAAGGGTGTGGCGGCGTCCTACCTTTCTTTCTTTCACGCCTGTTGCACCATTGCTTCTTCTCCTCCTTCTATTCCTAACCCTTTTTCCTTTTTTTATTGCTTTTCTCCTTTCATCAAACACTACTCCTTATATACATCCATCAACCCACCTAAAAGCAAACCACCTTTACAATTATTCATACCTAAAAGTCTTGTATGGGAGAATTATTGCATTGTTAGAGATTACAAAATCATTTTTTTTTTCATTTTTATGGAGTGTTTACACTTAAGAAAGATAGAAGAGACACCTTATGATCGGTGCTTCCATCCTAATTATTTAGAGATTATTTGGGTAATCATACATGAGTTTGATGGGTTATCATAATGATATACATGTGTTTATAAACAGTTTTTTGATATGAAATTTTGTGATGCACTTATGATATTAGAACAATAATATCTCATGTACAATTGAAAATACTATATGATGAGAAACTAGATTATACTGAGGAGTAAGTCTAAAATTCACGACTTCTTCTAATTTGTATTCAGTCTTCCACATGGAACATATTTTATCAAGTGTAGAAGTCTTCTTCGAGAATTAGAGACAACTTATGGAGAGAGATGAAAAATCATTTATGAAACTGAATTTAAAGAAAAAAACCGGAGACATTTTACACACAAACTTAAAACTCGAACTCTGAGAATACAGTGATTATTTACTGATTATTGTTGTTGTAATCAGAATTTTGACCATTTGCAAATTGGCAGCACCTTCTTGTTTGGTATTAGGCTTAATTAGTTGCGGAAATTACTTGATAGCTAGTTTGGTGGCTTACATGACATGTAGACTGAACAACAAACAGCTTGAGGCCAAAAGACGTAGGAGTTAGAGCCCTAAGTGCTAAGTTTGAAGAGACAAAAGACACTCGTGAATAGTACAACATCCTCGGGAATTGTAGAAAGTGTAAGGAAGAATGTGGTCTCTGTCTTTTCTTGACTACCACTCTCGTGTTACTCAACCACACTATCATTATTTTTTCTTTTATTTTTCCATCACCATTATATCACGAATCACAGCCTTTGCTTGGAACCAAGAAAGAAATAGAAGCAGAGAAAGTTAAACACTTTCATGGTCTATATTAAATAAAAAATTAAAGAATTAAAGTTTAACTATACTTAATTTTGCTTCTTACATTCATAAAATGGTAAGTCTGAAAATGTTACCAGAAGTTTTATAAAAGGAAAAGACAGAAGACATGGAGAAAGTGACGTAACATTCAGAAAATAAAAGCTTCCAGTGTGTGGTCGCAAGGTGCCCCTTCAAATCTCTCTATTTGATGCATTTGTTGTCGTCTCTGTGAGTGATTATGCCCCCACGTCGTAAAAGGAAGATTCCCATGAACTCAAGTCAACTTAGTATATCTAGTTTTTGGTATAGTATATTTTAAAGAAGAATGAATAAAACATTTTTTTTTTAATTTCCATGACCTAACACATTACATTCATTTGAAATAATGACTTGGAAATAAAATTTAAATCTAAAAATTATAAAATTATTAAACATATTTTTAAGTTTAAATTCAATCTTATTTTTAATATCAACTTTAAAGTAAACATTAAAATCTACAATAAATGACAATTTTAAATTATGATTAAATAAATATATGAGAAAAATACAAGTAAAAGTTCAGAGAGAAAGTGTAAATTTATAAAAAAAAATAATAATAATTAAAGAGAGAATATAAGTGTTTGAGAATTGATTAAGAAAAATTAAGAAATATGCTAAATAAAACTTTTAAAAGTAGTTCAAAACATAGATTTTTAAAAAAATAAATAAATCTTGACACGTGGTTTAAAAATATTTAATAATTTTAAACCTATTAAATGATATAATTCAAGTACTAAATAATGGTAAAATCATACCTCATAAAATGAAAGGAAGTGTTTGAAAAGCTTGTGTCTTTATGTTAAGGTTGGTATAAAACTCAATTTATATAGAAATTAACATATTATATTTGATTTTTTAAAGCTAGAGGAAAATATTAGAAAATAAAATACAAAATTATGATTTTTCACAAAAAAAGATATTAGTCAAGTTTGTAATAAAATTTCGTTCATAATTTTCTTTTTATAAATAATATTTTCACTTTTAGTCTAATTACAGTTTTGTATTTTATTTATTAAATTGAATTCTCATTTTGCGGAAAATGTAACATTAACTATTTATATGATCAATATACATGTATTAAACTTTTTTACCCTACAAACTAACTTTGAAGTTAAATTAGACTCAAATATAAATTAAAGATTCTTTTTAGCATTTGATTTTTAATTATTTATATGTCCAATTAAACGAATCACCTACAAGTGCTTAACTTAAAAGTTCAATTTTAGGCACTAGGGTTTGCAATAAATATATGACACTAATATTATATAATTAAAATGTGGAGTGTTTTGTTGAAGATTTCACACTTATTAGTAACATAGTCAAAATACTGTTTACAAGCGAATGACTTATGATATATTCTATACTAGCTTTTGGAGTTGATAGATGCCGAACTCATTATAAGATAAATAGTATATTACAACGTTAACTTTTAACTATTCTTCATGAACTTTAGCTTTAGCGGGCAACCGTTTCTTTTTAAAAGCAAAGTTTGGCTTAACTCACATGTCTTGATGGAATTGGACTAATTTGACAATTAATGCTGTCCAAGCACTAAGCATCAGAGATAAGACAATGAAAACTACACAAATATATAACAGTATAAATTTTAGGAGTAAGTGCACACTTTACTGAAAAACACACTGTGTTGTGTCTAAGAAGAACTCGAGGAAATAAATATAAATAAACGATGAAGAATCATATAAAATATGGTTAAACTTCAATTAGTGAAACTTGAAGTTCGCTGTCCCAAGACCGAAACGTTGAACAGCGGCTGCTTTTGCGCATGACTTTCTATTTCTTTATTGCCATGAAAAAACACCACTCTAAATGAACCAGATCAAATACACATGCAATGAAAAAAAATATTTTGATGTTATTTTTCAATGGAAACACAACAAATATTAAAATCATGATAAATATAACAGGTGTGCCCTATTTTATTTGTACATAACTGTTTATTGCTCAAAATTATAACAATTATGCAGTGTTTTCATGAAAAGAAACACAAAAAATACTCATGGAACATGACCTTTGTTTTGTCCCATAAAAAATGTCAATGGTCCCTCATATTCTCTAAATTCAAAGAAGACAGAACGTTGATTGTAAGATCTGTGATCCCCACACAGCAATGCAACAAAAAATAAAAGGACAAAGATTTTGGCATTAGATTAATGAGTTAGGGTATTATATATATATATGCACACGGATTGGGATCTTTGTGGTTCAGATAATCTCAGAACTAATAAAGTTGAGTTCAGAGAGAATCATATCTGGAAGAAAACATGGACGAGGGCATGTCAGGCTTTTGCATCAGATCAGGAAGTGTCCGTGGTAAAAGTGGGAGCACTACTTCTTCTGCCACTGGCACCAAGTGTGGGCGTTGGAATCCCACCACCGAACAGGTTAAACTTCTAACTGAACTCTTCAGGTCAGGGCTCCGCACTCCAAGCACTGACCAGATTCAAAAGATCTCCACTCAGCTCAGCTTTTATGGTAAGATAGAGAGCAAGAATGTTTTCTATTGGTTTCAGAACCATAAGGCCAGGGAAAGACAGAAGCGCCGCAAGGTCTCCTTTGATGACAACGATGTCATTCCCAGACAAAACTCCTTCAATACTTCCACACAAAGTAAGTATTACATCTATTTCGATAAAAAGTGTTCATAGAAAAGTTTATGGAAGAGAGTGGAACATTGTGAATTAGCTGCTGAGGTTCTATGTAATGTGTTTTTAACACTTTTTCTTATTGTTATAGGTCTTGCTGATACTTATCGAGTTTCAGAGCCAGATAGGGTTGTTGAGACTCTTCAACTATTTCCCTTGAACTCCTTCGGTGAATCTGAACCAGAGAACCTAAGGTTACATGCAAATGAATGTAGGGATAGTAATACCATGTTTTCTTATGAACAAATAGAGCACCCACCATTGGACCTGCGCTTGAGCTTTATGTAAAAGCGTTTCGATCTTTTGTGGTGGAAGGCAAGAAGACTTTTAGTAAATTCATTGTTGTTACTTGGTAAACTTAGGTTTTTAGCATAAAGAAAACATTTAGGAGTGTATCACGGTCCTTCAAGACAATATGTAGTTTATCAGATTAATATTTACCTAGTGATCAGTTTTAGTTCCATTAAAATATTCTAAACGCCTAGACATTCTCCTCTTGCTCCTTCATCTTGGTTTTATCTCACTGATTACACTTTGTTGGACTATACTTGGATAGTAGAATATTATGTTGGATGGCTTGGGATTCTAATTTCTATCCTCATGAGATGTCTCACCTTGGAATTCATAAAGGATAACATTAGTACTTTACTGTTCTACGAGTTACAAACCGGTCGTAGTCATACCTCGGGTCTGATTCCATCTTTGAATATCATGAACTACATTTACAACACAAATATATATATATATAAACAAGGTATTGTAATTAACCAAGATAGGATGTTATTTCTTGTTAATATCAAATTACTCTTAATTTTGTTTGGGAGAGGAACATGGATAATTATGAAGACCAGTGGTCTTACTCAGACTCACGTGTATGTAAGTAAGCTAGCTAGTCACGTGCAAGGGAAAATTTTTCAACGATAATAAACCATAAATCAGTATGAATTGGATAACAATCATTGTGGTATCTAAAGATTGGATCAAAGTAAGGATTGTGTATGTTTTCTTTATACCTTCGTATAACGACAAACACCGAGATATGTAAGTTTTTTAGTGTATTACTATATGCCTTACGTGTTGGAGACTTATAAGGTTTGATATCTGAAAGATAGTTTGCTGTAATGTTAAGCTGATAATCATATGAGGAGTCAATTTCATTCTCGAAAGTTTGTTTATACATAAACATTACTCCTGCACTTTCACATAATCTAGTTTTATTACTTGAATAATCTCAGTTAAAACTTGATACTCCATTAATTAATGCAGCGTAATAGAACATCCAAGATTGGCAAGCAAAAGATGTATTTTGTTAGTTATATACTAGCGAAATCATCAAAATTGTTCGGTGGTGGGTTTTGATTCTTTATCAGTGAATTAATAATACACGGCTTTCAACGGCTGATTTTTTGGCAACCTAGATTTACTCTCACTTTTTATGTCCTCATTCACTTCGCAAGACATGACAGGAAAAATGGGTACCATGTAAAAATCTTTCTAAAATGTTGCTGGTTTTTCTTTCAAATTATTCGTTTTTGTAAAATAAGATGAATTAAACTGATCAATATGAGAACTTGACAGGAACTATTACCAAACTTGCCAAAGTTGGCATCTTGAAGGGAAACTTTTCTGAATCTGGCTATTGGGTAAAACCCCATTTCATTTTCCTTTGTTGGGGCCTCTGGAAGCTTAAGAACAATCATGGTCATGGTCACAATTAAAAAAAAAATGGCAAACACACACCAGCATGGTTAATTTGACGAAACCCGGTGTCCCAATAGTTGAATACTTGCTATTCTCAAAACAAAGACCTCAACTTTTCACCTTGATCAACAATATCCAAATCCCAGTTAATAAACAAGAACAGACAATGTTGAAGGATCGTAATAAATGAAACAACATAAAGTAAAACTTAATAAACACTCATTCATACCAAAGCAAATCCAAGTGCCAAGAATTTTTACGAATTGTGTGAAATGGTGGAAAGCTTGTTCCTTAAACTAAACGGATGTCCCACTTTTTTTTTTTCCTTCTAAAACTTGGTTTTTGGAAAGTATATTCTAAAATAAAAATTCTAATATTCTATATTTCCAAAAAATTAATATTTCAAAAATACTTCCAGAACTGTTAAAGATTTAATATATTTTCAAACTTCATTTTCCGAATGTTTTAAATTTTAATATTCTAGATTTGTACTTTAAAACAATAAAAGTTACAAAATGGCGATATTACTAAAACTGAAAAAAGTATAAATAAAAATTGGGTTGTTGATTCGGGTGGAGGCCCAATGTCTTCTCTTGAAGGATTTGTTATAGGCCCCATAGCTACAGTAGGCATAAGCCCGTCCATTTATGAACGATTTCTTCCTGCATCTTGGTGTTTTTCCTCTTGCACCTTCATAATTTGAAAATTACGAAATTATTTTTTAAAAAAATTTATATTTTGGATTATATAATTTAGGATGTAATTTTTTAAAATTTTAAATTGTGTAATATGAAATATTATTTTTTATTATGATTTAAAATACAATTTTTTTTATATTATGGATTATACAATTTAAAATATAATTCTTTGTATTTTGGATTTCAGAATATAAAAAAATATATTTTGTATTGCACAATCAGAAGATAAAGAGGGATACAACTGAGAAGATGAAGAAAATGAAGAGGGTAAAATAGTATTTTTAATTCTTTTATGGAGGTGAAAGTAGAAGGATGGGGTGAAGGATGGGGTGAAGGATGGGGTGCAGGAAGAAGCCGTCCCATTTATGATTGTATTTCCGCAAAGCCCAAAACTTTGACATTATATAATGAACCGGAGAACCATATAGCTAGACAAAACTCGAAAAATGACAAAAAAAGAGTACAAAAAGGAAGTGCATTAGAGGATGATGAAAATGACGTCTTGATAAAAAAATCTGCAGAGATAGATAAGAAAGTGATTTTAACGACGAATTAAAAATCAAAATGAGACAAATTTATTAGCATTGAAAAAGCAACTTTAAACTTCTTTTCACTGTAGGCAAAAGATCTCCATTATTAGAAAATACTTTTCTATTTTAGAAATATTAACAACCAAATAAAATATTAATTAATTGAAGTATAGTGTGTTATAAAATTCTTTTATTGAACTGAAAAATGTAAAACAAAATAATATAATTTAATAAAATTCATACAAAATAAATTAAGATCTTATCTAATAATTCTTGGTATGAATAATCAAATACCAAAAGTCACTGGGTGGGCTGATTCGTCTATCTCAAAGTGTAAACTTTTATGATTGATTTCAAAAAACCATCCACAAGCATATATATACATATATATATATATATATATATATATATATATATATATATATATATATATATGATTTTTTTTAATGAATTTTAAGCACTAACAAATTATATTTTTTAATATTGTTTTCTTATCTTTCTAGACTTTCATTGATCTTACAGTATTGCTACCTTAATGAATATTTACTAGCTCTACTACTAAAAAAATCACCGTTATATATTTTTTTATCATTAGCACCGTAAGAACAGAGTTTGGTAAAAATATACTTCCATTACACCTTCAACCTCTACTTCTCTTTTGTTAAAATCTTCTCTATTTTCATTAGATAATAAAACTAGATTTTTTTTGGTTTTATAAGTAAACTCTTTTAATTAATCTGACAATGTTAAATAACTATACCCCTTAAAATCCATTTATTTAATCTTGTAAAGAAATAATCATTTATCTATTAATTATTTCTCAAAATCTAAATTAACTCATTCAAAAATTCACTAATTGAATATTTCTTCAATTTTCCTTTTACAAAAACCAGTTCTGGAAACTTTCTAAAAAATATAATTTTTAATAAATACTACTTTTAGGAATGGGTATGAAAAATCATTAATAGATAAATTAAAAATTGGATGAAAACTGACAATAAATTCTTAAATTGAATCTATGTCGATATAAAATTGATGTATTCATCCCCTTTGTGTCTAGTATAAAATATCCGTAGCTAACATCATTGACTTTTACATGAAAAATTGTGGCATGTGTAGACATAGAAGAAGACAAAGGTTATAACTTTCTGGTTTTAAATGTGATAGACAACACTTTTCTACAAAGAAGTTGGTGAAGGCTAGGGTGGGCGGTGTGCGGCTATTTAATTTGCACATTAGATTGACTGAGTTATTGAGGTATGACCATCAGAATCAATGGAAATTGGTGTGTGAAATGATATTGACCCTTGCTTGCAGATACGTTTGGGTTTAAACTTGCGATTTCACAATTGAAAACTGCATTGGCATGATAGTACTGCAAATGCATGTCATTCAAACTCAAGCACTACCGTAATAGACCATTCATTATTTCCACTTGCATGCATGAACCCACTCGGTTCATTGTATAAGCAGTTACCCTATTCTCCCACAAAGTTCCAAAAACCTAATGCCTTCTCTGATATAGCAATAATATTTGGTGTGGACTAGTAGTCCCTCAGAATATTGTGGTATATGTCGGCATGCGCATGCACTACCAAGCCTAGGTACTACTAGCCATGTGGGGTTTGTAGTTTGGGAAATGAGGAGGGTTTGTACCTTACAATTATAGAAATTGATGTTAGGTTAATGGTCTTTTGTTGGCTTTCTTTTGAACCAAGACTACCTATGTTTTTTAAAACAAAATTATTTTAGTTAATAATATTTTTAAAATATTTTAGATATTGTTTGAATATATTCAATAGTCCTATATAGTTTAAGAGTTAAAATCAAGACCAGTTTAAATATATCTTCTTTTTTTTCAAAATATCTTTGTAAAACAACATCTTTGACAATATCATAAATATAGTGATTAATTTCAATGAAAGACTACTGCTTCACATTAAAAAAAACTAAAATTTTGTAATGATTAGAAGTTATAAGAAGAATATTTATCAAAACTTTTCTTTTCAATATACTTATTCAAATTTTACTAATACAATGTGAATGCAAGTAATACCTAATGTTGTGCACTTTATCATTGTTAAGACATGTTTGTTTGTTTTGTAGTGTAGTTTGTGGTTGGAAGTTGATATTTGATGAGTTCTTATTGCTTAAATTTTTTGGTTTAGTTTAGGGGAAACAGTTAAATAGGTTTGGTTGCTAGTTTGGTTTATAATTCTTAATGTAGAGTAAAATTAGTTTCTGAGAATGGAAGTTATGACTTTGTTTGTTTTTAAGGTCACACATAATTATGTATGGTTTTGCAGTTGATTCTCAATCAAATTAAGAAGAAACAATGAATAAAGGGCATAAGGTTATAGGTTGGTTGGTTTCTAATAATGGTTGGTTTTTAACTTTCAAAAGTCTCTTATATTAAAAATCGTTAGACACGGAAGATATTTGGATAAAAAATGAGTACATGAGGATTTTAGTAGGAAAATAAATCAATCAAAAGACCAGATTTATTTAAACTCAATCAATAGAAAGAGTTTAAAAAGATTTAAAATTAATTTGGTAGTTACAACAAGATCGCCATAGACAAAGTAAGAAAATGCCATAAAGGTATATAACAATGTCAACAAAAAAAATTAATTATAATTTCCTTTCTTGTTCACACCACTCAACCTAACCATTAATGATATAAATTGAAAGGGGATGGCAATATTATTACCCACATGAGACGTAATTCTAATAGTGAGAATAATAACAATAATAATAATATACTAAGAATAATGAAAACAAAAATAATGGTTTTAATTTATTAACCACAATGATTTTGTTGATGATGATCACAATAATAATAAAATTGGTGATAGTATACACAAAATTATTTTATGAATATAAGCTATAATTAGCTTTTAAATTTGTTTTTTTATACAATTTCTCTAAATTATTATTTCTTTAATTTTTGAAGATTTTGTTAAACTTTTCTTATTTTCATCTTCTATAAATACATAAAAATAAATTTATCAGTAATAGTAGTTATAATAGAGAAGATTTGGAATATCGTTGCGATAACACTAAAACTTTTCTTATTTTCGTCTTCTATTAGTAATGTAGCAATTGAACTCTATAAGCTTGAGATAGAAACAATAACATAACTTTTCCTTATAATTATAAAGGTGTGGTAATGCGGGTTAATTTATTTTGTTTTAGTTTGTTTTATATTTGTGAGTTAATAGGTCTGACTTATTCTTATAACTATAGGTTTATGGATATGTGGATCGATCCACATAAATTAAAAAAAGCTAAAAAAATTGTAATAATTTTAATTCTAAATTTGAGTATTTTGTCAAAATAAAGATTTACTACAAATATTACGATAATAAAAAATAAGAATAATAATTTAATATTTACTATAAGTAAACATGGGAGCATATTAAGAATATTTTATATTAAATTTCACCACAAAATAAAATTAAAATTTGTACTTGTATTTAAAATGGGTCAATTGTTCATAAGGTTGTGTAGAGGTATGATTAAGCTCAATCTCTTTGGTCCGATTTCAATAATGTTTACGATAGATAGTTAGTCAATTTATAACAGTTAGATAGGACAATTATATCTTTTAATAATAAGACAATTAAATCCTTTAATAAGAGAATTTTGATAATACTTATTATGACATTTAAATTATTTTAATACCAATCATGTGATAAAAGAGACTTAATTAATAATAAATAAAATGAATAGAGACTAAAAATAATATCTTATATAAATCTTAATAAAGAGTAGAAGAATGAGTAAATATTAAATTAATAAGAATAATAATAAATGGATAGTTATTAATATTATCTTTATTAACTAGAACAATATTCATATGATATTAATAAATTAAATTAATAAAATTATTTAATAATATCCAACATATAAATTATACTATAACAACATATTAAAAAGTTAATGTACATTATATGACGGGGGAGCAAGTCTTCACTTTAACCCAGAGAGACTATATGTTACGTGGAATGGATTTATAGGGACTTATGAACAAATATCCAACCCCTTACATCTTTTTCTAGTATAAGTCACCCTGTATTGTCATCTTCACTTACCATATTATTTGTTTTTTATATATAAAATTGGATATATTTACACAATGATTACTCAACTCACGCTTATAAAAATTTGGGAACAATTCATATAACACAAAGAAATTATATTTAATGGTACTGTATATGAAAATGTGTTAGACTAACAACAATAATAATACTTATTAACAAGACCAGTCAATTGAAAAGAAATCATGTTCTGAGTACCCGTCCATCATGTATGATAATTTTTATATATTGTTCACAAACCGAAATGTCAAATATATTAATTAAAGAATTAAAAGCATTTATTTATGGGAATTCACATTGAAATCGCTAACAATAGTTTTTTATTAAATTATTTCTACTTTGAATTTCTTAATCCAGGACACAGGTCAACTTTTGTGTTTTAAAATTAAAAATTATGCAAGATAACTACATGAAATAAGTTATTTTGTCCTATGAGCACACAAAATATTTAAATTTAAAGTATGATACTTACGTTATTTCTTCTTTTCTATCATCACACATAGAAGGCAGTTCCTAAAAAGTTATAATTTCCCAGAATTTAAATTAAAAGGTAGAAATATAATTACGCCAAAAGAAGTTTTGGTTTTATTTCTCTACGATCATATCATATTGGACAATTCTGTTTCAATTGATTTCCAGCAGAATCAAACAACAGCTACATGTAACTCTTGCAGTCATGTAACTGTCATCATGCTATTGTCCAAGGACAAGGCCATGGACAAAATGCCCCTCTTGCTTCCTGATTTGACAAAATGAAAATAATTATGTTACAAGATTAGCTTAAGCTTATTTTACGCTTAATTCATTTTTTTATGCTTGTCTCATTTTTGCTGCAACTAACAACTTTGTTGTTATCCCAACTCCATATTGTCTGATTTTTTTTTTTTTTCAAAGTTTGATGTCACTGCTTATTTAGCTGTATGTGTTGAATCATTTAGAAGGATAATATTTTTAATTAATTAATCTAAAATATATTTTTAAATTAATTCAGTTTTTTTTCATTATAAATAACTGCAACATCCGTACGTCACTGAAGAAGTTGAAGATATCCGCTTATTTTCTGATTATTTTAATTTGATTTCATAGATTTCTTCTTCATTATTATTATAGTGTCATCTATTATTTTTAACGTTTTAAACTTGAATTATTTATTTAATACGAGTTAACATAATTTCTTTCAATAATTTAATAATAGTTATATAATAACAATAATAATAGGTGATAGAATCAAAATTGGGTTTTTGGCAAAATCAACTTAAAATGGGAAAAATTAACAGAGTGGAGAGAAAATAAGCACAATATTAGATAAAAAAATATTAAATGTTTTGCTTTTTCCAATTACATGTCTTATGTTATGAGTGTGGTTTTAGAGTGTGGGGAGCATTGTGTGTGAGTGTGTTTTATGTTTGGGCCTTTTGCCTGCTAAGTTGCCAAAATGAGAGTCAACCAGAAGCAATAATCAAAGGTGACAGCAGTGCAGTGGCTACAAATTTCATTTATGAGGGAAAGTGGAGGAAGTTGTTGGGTGTCCGAAAACTTTGTACATCTGAATTTGGTTGATATAAATCGTGTATGTAAGTGTGACATTGACATTGAGTGCATGTGAAGTGGGAAGGAGGATAGAATCCCAATAAAAGCGTTACACTCACCTTTTTCTTCAACTTATATTATCCAGTACGGCAGTACTTTATCCCATTCCACGGTTCCTTTTTCTTTCAATTACTACCTCCCTTCCTTCAATTTAGTCTTCAACATTCACACTTTTTCCAGAACTGTTACGAGAATCAAATATCATGTTTTTTTAAACATTAAAATCCAAGTTAATTGGCCAAAATGAGTTCATATTAAATTAATACTTTATTACAACTGTCTCTGAAAACTCATCAATGCTCGAAGAGAAAAGGAAACCAGAAATACTCGATTAAAAAAAAGCAGATAAAAACGCTAAAAAAATAACATTTTATGTCACAATGATACAGCCCCCAATCCCGAATTAAATCACCACCGCTCCAACCGTGTCCTCCTCCCAACACCAGCATGACGTGACCCTGCGACCAAGTAGTTACGCCGGATGCACCACCTTTTGACACGTGTCACAACCGACACGTTGCATATTTCGTGAATTCTGGATCAGATTCCAGCGCTTCCATGGTTTCGGGCGCTAAAACAACCTCCAAATCAACGGTCCCTGTTCCATCTCTTCCGGGAAACGCCGAGATCTTACCGTCGAATTTGTTCGCTCTTCCACTTCTCACCGCCAGAGGCCTCCCCCACCCGAAATTGTTGTCGTACATTGGAAACCTGGGAGAACTACCCATAGTGATGGATGCACCGTCAGGATTCCCAAGAGGGAAGCACCTCGGATTCTGCTCCCAATCGTCTACGAAGCGCCGCACCATAGCGTCGTCGTGCGCTTTCACGTTTGCGTTCAGCTGCTCCGCGCACCACCGTAGATCCCTCGATAACACGTCACCAGCAGAAGCATACGTTGGCACGCTCTGAATCGCGTTCCCGAAGTAGTACGGTTCCAATTTTGGTTCTATTCGGTGACGACAGTTAACCGCCATTCTGAACGTGGTCGTTTTGGAAGCAGGCAATTTCCTCGCGCGCGTAACAGCGCGCCACAGCAACGCGCACACTGATTGAAACGACGAAATCTCCACCGTTTCGGTAACCGTTTGCGGTTTCGAATTCGAGTTCACCTTGAACCAGTTCTCCAGAATTGTACCGGCCTTGCCGTTGTTCTCCTTCGCGTGGTGAAACTGATCGTTGCTCTGCTTCCGCATCAACTCCACGCCCGTGCCGTTGTTCTCCGGCCACCGACGGTTGTTCGTCTTGGCCTTCAGCTTCTGAACCGCTTCGCGGCTGAAGCTGAAGATTCTCTCGCGCAGCGGCGCGTGAGCGTCGAACGTGACCTGAGGACCTCCCTCCGGTAGGCGGAGGACGGCGTCGGAGATCAGAACGGAGTCGCGGTGGAAGTCCGGTACATTGCGGATGCTTTTATTCGCGTTTCTGCAGAGCTGGGCGAAGGTGTTGAAGAAGTTCCAGAAGGAGGTGCCGTCGGTGACGGCATGATTGACGGCGCAGCCGATGAAGAGGCCGTCAGCGAGTTCGGTGACCTGAACGGCGAGAATCGGGGAGTAATGGCCGGTGTAGCTGACTTTCCTGTCGAAGGTGAAGAACTCCTTGAAGTATTCGGGGACGTCGAGTGGGGAGAGTAGGTCGCAGATGCGGAGGGCGGTGGCATTGGCGTGTATGAAATCGACGCCGGCGTCGTTGCAAGCGATGTAAACGTAACCGTGGGAATCGGTGGTTAAACGGCCAGCGAGAGGTGGAAAGAGAGAAAGTGTGCGAGAGAGTGCGGATTTAAGAAGAGGAATTAGAGAGTGGAGTGGAATATTGGGTTGCGTAAAGAGGCATCCCTTTTGGATGTAGTGGCAGGACAACATGGGGAGGTCCGAAACGGAGAGTTTAAGGTTTCCCATAGTGGAGGTTTGGTCTGGGAAGACGGTGCATTTGGAGAGGAAGGTAGGTGCACAAGGAGAAGCAGAATCAGAAGAAGGCATTTTGGTAGTAGATGTGTTGTGTGTGCTATGCAAAAGCAATTGGATAAAAGAGATTTTTGTCTTTTCTCTCTTTCTCTCTCTATGGTGTGCGTAATTGGGGGATGGGTGAAGACGTTGCAAGTGTCCCTATATATAGGCACCAACCAAAAGTGTCTTGGTGCATGCATTTTATTTTCTTCAAGCTGTACACTCAGTCATGTTTGCGTTCCTTATTTTATTTAGTATTTATTATTTATTTATTTATTCATAACTACGATTCTGGTGGTTGTTAATTACTTCTTCTTCGTCGCCTTGCCAAGCTTATTTTATCCTTTTCCACCTTCAACCAACCTTTCCCATTGTACGGTTAATCTCTCCCAACAAACAAATACTTTATCTTTTTCACACCATCATTCTTATATACTTGTCATTTAACAACCAATAATATTATTATTTTATTTCAAAATTTTGTTTATATTCTTTTATTAGTAAAATATAATATTTTATTATTGAATGGAGTTGTAAGGTAGAAAAGTAGGGAAAAAAATGTGACGGACAAATGATATGTTTTCTTATTCAAAAAGTGAGCAGTGAAATGTGAGAATAGTTTTGGACGGTACAGTTTTATTTAGCCCATCTCAGTTTTTTTAAACAAATCAATATTTTCTTACCAGTTTATAAAGACTATGTTTTCTCAAGATTTGAAGCATTTTAAAACCATTTTAACCCTTTAAAGACAAGAAGGAAATATGATACACGAAAATAAGAGCAATTAAGTTAGATTTCTGAACAGTTTGGTATAAATTAAGAAGAAACAGTGTCTAATTTCTTCTTAGCTTATTTGATTTATAAAGTAAGGAGAGCAGTGGAGTGGTATTAGTCTAATTCTTAACCATGAAAATTGTGCAGGCAAAAATCAATTTTCCAGACTTGAGATGTTTTGCAAATGTCGAATGTCATTCCTAAACAAGGTTTTTCATATAAAACAGTGGATTTTGCTGACTTGCTTCCTTACACAAATTAATTTCCCTTGCACTGTCGATTATTGGAAATAAATACCTACTACAAGTTTGAAAAAATCAATTATCATTTTGGGCACAATCGATTATTGAATTACAAGTTTGAAAAATCAATCAGCTATGGGAACCATTAATTATTGGAAGGGATACTATTAGACACTAATAATACGATATATACCTCTCTTCAGTGGTGAAATTCCTCTATACAAGAGTACTTTTTTTCTATTTCATATGCTACAAAAAAACCTTCTCTTTTAACCATCCATTTTATTTTCTATGTCGTCATGGCTTAATTAGTGATCCATGATCAAATTTGGATTATAAGATATTTAAAACTAATCAATTTTTCATTCATAAAATTGTGTAGTTATATGGTTCCAATCTAACTAACTTCTTCTAATCCAACCGTAAAAATAAGATAGTTTAAGTTTATTTAATAAATAAAATTCACCGATGTTAATAACACATTTAATCACTCATAAAATTAAAGAAACACAATTGATAGTAATTAAAATAAATGAATATACTAATTATAATGAAAAGTGAGAAATAAATAAATATTAAATTGAAAAGAACTTTTATTGACAAAAACACTTTCCAATTTCCACGATAATTCAAAACTGAAGTTCCGTTTTCCTTAACTTCAGTCAATTTAAAATACAGTGATTTCTCAATCACTACTACACGTCAAACTCCGCATCTTAATTAAGACACTGTGCAGGTATCCAACAAGAAGTTGTGTAAAATATTTTTTATTTACAGTAACATATAATGTTAAATATAACTTTTTGAAAATGAACGGTGGAGATATAATGGACAAAATTAAAAAAAAAAATCTTTTTCTTTAAACTCTTTCTCACTCCTCTCCCCATCTGTAAAACGTTTTATCTCTCCTCCAAAATGAATGATGATAGTAACTTTGACACTTGGAGGTGTAGTGGGAGAGACACGTGGGAGTGTGTGGTGGTGGATATTATATTTTGGGAAGGTTTGAATGGAGATGATTACGTTAGATTAGATAATAGAGATATTGTTTGGGACATAGAGAAGGAGGTACTTGACTTAGATATGTTAAGTGAAGAGCAAAACAAGTATCCAAAATCCAAGAGAAAAAGATGTGATGGAAATTTGGAGATTGCTATGGATCTTTGAGATTTTTCTTAAAATCCAGGAGTATCGCACACCCTATGGTGGGTGGTCTGCCCCCAAGGACACAATGCAAATATATGCCGTGCAATACCTGATCTCATTTGTCTTCTTATTCCCTCTTCCTTCTCACCTCAATCCATCTTTTTCACTTAAGTCAATAAAACTACTCTGCTAACTAATACCATCTTTCTTATCTTTTAATTCAATTTTTCAGATTTTAATTATGTAGATTAAAACTGATTTTGTCTTTCCACCAATAGTTAGAAATATGAAACAAATTGTTTAGGATTTTTTATCAGGACAATCCATTTAATTAAACTATGAATCTGTAGCTTTGTCTTTGGGTTGTTGTTTCCTTTATCTTTCTAGCATTTGTTAAAATTGGATTTATACGTCACAAGATAGTTTTAGCAAAAGAAATCAAATAAAGGTAATGGAAAAGAAAAATCTTATATACCAAAGAATTTTAATATATATTGTTTTCAGCTAAGACCTTAAAAGATGTTTGGAGTTAAGTTATTGTTTGTCCTGTCTTTGATTAAAAGCCCTTTTATTTACCATTGGTTATTCATTAAGTATAATTAAGTTTATTTATTCAGGGATAATAATTTTTTATTTTCCTTTTTTACTTTACTATTCTCTTTATCCCTATGGTGATTTGACTATACTTAAATGTAACAACTTATATTTATATTTTGATTAATATTTCTTGGTATTTTAGTCATGAGCTTAGAGATTCTTTAAATTAGAGCATTTACTACTTGAATCATTTCTTGTGTTCAAACCCTCTATTTAGGATAGATTATTATTTTGTCATTTCTCTCCAATTATAATTAGGTATAAAAGGTATAGGTTAGGGTCTATAATGCCTAATTTTATTGTAGTTACTAATTTATTTAATTTATTTATTTAGTATTAACTATTTTAAAAACAATAACTTAAATAGGGACTTAATAATAAAGTACTTATTATGAGATTTTAGAAGCGAATAGTTTGATTATAAGATATATTATTAAAGATTTTTGGATTAGAAATCATTTCCTTTGGGAAATAAATCTTAATTATATTTTTTTTATAATAGACACGGAAACACTTATTAATAAGATTGAGATAATTCATATCATACTACAAACTATTTATTTTTAACCATAGTTGAAAGAGATATTATTAAAAATAACTATAGTTGAAAGAGATATTATTAAAAATATTAATATTATTTTTATCAGTACAATATCTCGAATTTAAGTGTAAGTGAAAAGATTATTAAAGATTGATATTACCATTATCAATAGACATTTTCTCAAACTCAAGTATAAATATTATTTATTTTGACCCATAATTTTATATATCAATGTATATTGATCTAGAGATCGATTTTCGGAGGTCGGTTATGAAGTTCAGTCTCAGGAGATCGATTATGGAAGCAGATAATATATTATTGATCATATAGTGATGGAATTTCTTTGGATATTGTGGTGATATTATTGGTCATGCTAAGTTAAAATTTATGCGTTATTTGTTAATTCAAATTTTCTTTGGATATTATGTTTCAAGGGTTGTTTTCATATAAATATTTTGTGTAAATGTAGCGGTTTGTATGAAGATGCATAATTTTAAAGATATAGTTGATAATATAATTGTTTTGTAATAAGATTTAAGCATTCTTAAAATATTTCTATTAATTTTATTGTTTACCGTTAAAAAATCGTGTATATTGATTAAAAATCAATGTTAATATGACATTTATGGTTTAATATTGATGTTTATATATATATATATATATATATATATATATATATATATATATATATATATATATATATATATTATATAACTTAATATATTTTTATATGGCTTTATTGAATAACATAAATTCCAAAAATTCAATCGTTTCTTGGTTCAATGCCATCATTCTTATGTATTTTGCATAACAATATATTCTTAAGTTATTATGTTGGCTTTATGGTGGACGCTAGTCTTAGTATGAAAATGATATATTTTAACATTTGATTGATGTAACTGTCATTCAATATAAGATAAAATAGGTGAGAATGTCTTTAAAATTATTGAATACTAACTAGGTTTATTACAAGGCTCCAAAACCATGCTATAGGGTTCAATGACCACATTATGAGATTTTAATAACCACATTATAGATAATTAAGTTTAGTTAACACTGAATCATTTAAGTCGCTTTTAAAATAAGTGAGTTAAGTTTATCTAAATAGATTAGCCATTAAAATTGATTAAGAATGATGATCCTTTGACATTTCTGCAAAGTAAAAATTACAAATCCTAAAATTATATGCACACAACACTACTTGATTATAAGCAATACCAGTGAGAATTTTTGAATTATATGTGATCTTTTTCTAGAAAATTGTTAAGTTTCGTTGAATGAATACAAGAAATGGTGATCAGAACAATCAAAATAATTTAGACCAGATCACTCGACTTCCAGTCTTGTACTTAAACTACAAAGATGTTCTTGAAAACATTAATATTCTTCATAAAAACACAATTAATAAAAACAAACTTAATTACAAGAGAAATTGTAATGAAATTTCTCTAGAGTTTACATTTTGATTCTTATTAATGATCTCAGTATAAAGATTACTACAGACAAAAAAAGAAAAAGAAACTCACCAGAAATACCAAGCACTGACGATGAGTTAGATAAAACCGAAGACCTAGATTAGCTTGAACGAAAGTTTACCTCCAGTTTATGATCCTATATATATTCCTAAGAAAAAATATTAGTAGCTTATAAAATACGTTTGGTAATTAATTTGTATAAGATTAAAATCCAATCTAAAAGCAGCATCTGATAAAAAAAATGCGTGAAGGAGGAGCGCCGACTATTTGCATTAGTGTATGTGTGCTGTGATCCCTCGAATCCCCAAAAGGTCGGCTCCTCAGAATCTCAACTGTTTAGCTAATCTTGAACTGTTACATATCATGAATCCAATATTATTACGGCTACTAGAACATTATTTTATGTTCATGCACTCTTTTCCTCATTTCTATATTCAAACTTAGGTTTTGGATCATCAATTATTGTCAAACTAACTATGCAGATTCTCGCAACCGCCATTTCTGATTTGTCGGTTAGCGTTAGCATCAAATATCATACTATTAATCATTACTACATGGGGAAGATTGTCATTAGGAAATTCCCATATAATTTATGATTATAGAAAGAGAAGAGATTTATTAGTAGATAAGTAAGGTGTGAGCACATTTTGGACTGTGGTATAGTTAATTGTTTGACTACAGATAGTGTAGGAATATTATATAAAAAAAGTATACTGGCAATGAAGAGGATTGGGTTGAAGAAGAGGATATATTAATGTGTTCCGCCACTGTGGACAGTGGGGTTTGGGTTTTGTCCAAGTTCTCAGATCCTCCTCCTGAACATTTTTTCATTACAATGAATCTTGGGATCGGCCACGTGGCTCACAGTTCAGGGCCAACCATGTAGCTTCTCTGGGTTCTGTGTGTGACAGTGAACTTGACAGGTGCCAGGTGTGTGACAGTGCAAAGCCATCGTGAAGAGAGATTAACAATCTGCACACTAAGTACGGTGCTGCTATTTATGTCTTCCTCCATTTTTCACTCCATATAGATCCATTTTTCACCCATGAAGATAAGCTCACTTTAAAAAGGTGTAATTACTAGTTAATCTACAATAGTTGTAGAAGTTCTTTTATAAGCATTTGATATATCACTGTGCGTGTTAATTTAATTTATTTTCAAAATATTACTATATTTTAAAAAATAAAGTAGCATTGATTGTTACTATTATTTTTTATTGGCAAAAGAATAAATTAATATGAAATTTAAAAGATGGTTTTAATCCATTAAAAAAAACCATATTAGGTTTGAATTATGCTTAAGCTATGATTTAGGTAATACGTTCCATGCCTCTAACTCTAGCCTAGGTTTCCCCTTTATCTTAAGCATAACCAAACCTAACGTACCTTAGAACTCATTAATAAAGTATTGTGTGATATAAAACAAAGCGTTGGCCGGTAATTAATTCATGCACCTTCTGCCTATGTCATTTCATATTGCTCCAATAATAATATTATTCTTATCTGTTAATAAACAAAACCAATGACTCTAGGTGACGCCTTACGTCAAAAAAAAAAAAGAACTATCCTCACCCCAACCAACTACAATAATTTTGGATTCATTCATGAAGGTGCTGCTGACCAAGTGTGAGTGCTCAGTTTCACCATTCATGTATTTTTTTTTTTTTATCTAAACTAAGTCCTTTCTTTAATAAAGATAATCTTATTTTAATTTTATTATGGGCAACAAATTCCTAAGTTAGAGGCAACAACATGGAATGAAAAAATTCTTGTGTTCTTTTACATTTTTAATATATCACTTTTCACAATTGAACTTATTTTGTGATTCTTCTAAAAAGGTAATACAAGTTATCATTAAGTATTTAAGTTAATATTTTTTTTATTTATTAGAAAGTTAATTTAAGTTTAATATATTTTCATAAAATTGATTTATAGAATAAGAATTGGTCACTTATATATTACGATTGTTGTGTCTACCGCTAATGTAAAAGGTACAAATATTACATCTATTAATATTACAATTAAGATAGTATGTCTACTTTTTCTTATATTAGTTATAATTAAAGATTAATATCAATATATTTTTATTTAGAATAGTTATACTTTAACAATCACATGTCATTCACTTTATAATCTTATGTGGCATTGATGTGGCCAACATAAATGACGTGTAAAAAAATATTCCAGTGTGGCACTGAAAGTTATTTTTAGGGTTTACATGTTTGGAATTTTATCTATAACGCTGCCCAGCATATTCCATAAAGGGTTGAGAAGCAGTGAGTTAGAATTTCAGATCTCTTTAATCTCGCCGCTGCTGTTGTTGCCGTCGTTGATTCTCTCACCACCGTCGCTCGCCACAGTTGATGGTCTCTCACCGTCGCTCGCCACCGCAATCATTGTCACACGAAATCTCTCTTATGCAAAGGCCTCTTATCACGTTTCAAATTTTAAATTTAGATACTTAAACTCAATTATGATCTTTCATAACAAAATACCCTAAATGTCATTAAAAAAGAAAAGTCTCATTTTACCCTTATCCACTATCCACATGTACAATTATACCACGTTAACAGCTAACATCTAGTTATATGTCAGTTATGGTTGTCACAGCAAAGTTTTCCTTTTATTTAATTATTTATTTTGATTCAAAGAACATATTACATTGATTAATGATATAAATAATGAAGTATACTACTTTTTTTACATCAACCAATATAAAAAATCATATTCATCAATCTTAAAATCAATATAAACTATCTAAAACAAATGGATATAAAAAAATTCCCTCTTATAAGATTCCAAAGTTGTACCAATCATTTCCTAAAATGAGAATAATGCCTTGTTACTCTTTTCTACTAACCACAATCATTCTTAAATAACATCTCATTCCTCTGCTCCCATTTACTCAAGATTCTTGCCATCCAAACTGAGGCCCAAAGATGCTGAGAACTTTTACCATCCACAGACAATGAATGTTGAATTCTCATGTTCATCGATAGTAGTTCTCACTACATTTAGTCACCACTGAAAGCCTTTCGATTTTTGAAATTCAGTGAGGATCTTCTTTTTGCTTCAAATACATTAAGTCAACGAGCTAAATTTTTCTTGTAACATATACGTCATCGCCCCATATCTTGTTTATTTGTCTATATCTTTAATGCCTAAGCCACTATATTCCTTTTCCAACCATACAAGAGTGCTCCATTTTATCCATAATATTGTATTAGTGTCTTCCTTCCTACCCATGAACGAACCACTAATATGCCTTAAAAATATACAAGGGAAGAATATGAGAACGCGGTAATAAAAGTGGAGATAACACATGAAATTAGTTTCAAGAAAAAATGCCCTTTCAATTATTATGTGTCATCCATATTCAGCAACTCTAGTTCCCAATTTTTTCATTGTCATATTAACAAAGCACTCCCCATTTCAAGTATTGTAAAATAATGAAGTGATTACATCAATGACCGAAATTGTCCACAAAACAACAAACAAACAGGTTAAGTAATAAAAAAATAAATAACACAACGAAATCAAATTTTACACTTTTTTAAAAATCGGTTACTAAGTTTAGTGATGTCAGTGTAATAAAGTAGGTAAGGTATTCATATTACTATTACCAATAAAATAAATTTATTGCATTTTTATAATTATTTTAAAAATTAAGTCAATGATAATAATTTTAATAATTGATTAACAGTGTAAAACATCTTATAAGAAAAAGTTGAAAAATATGTCTTGCATGTCCCTGCCTTTTCCTTTTTATTATATTTAAATAATAAAATTTTAAAATTATAAAAATAAATAATTTTGTAAAGATAAGAATTAAAGAGTTATTCAATTAATATTTAGGTTAAAAAGTTGGAGGTTTGAGGAGTGGCTTACCATTATAATAAATCATTAGAAAACCAAACTTATAATGAATTAGAGTTTGTTTTAAGGAAATTTAATGAGTTTTGCAAGATATAAAGTCAAAAAAACACAATACTTAATCAAAGGAAGTAAATGATGGTTTAGTATAACATACAATCTAATATACATTGGCTTAATTTTTTTAATAATTTCTTCTACTCCCTTAATCTAGATTTTATGTATAGTTATAAATATAAACAGTATACAATATAGACTGTGTACAGAACTTTTTAATGTTAATAAAAAATATATTCTTTTAATTTTATTTTTATATTTCTTGCTTGTTATGGTTATGAAATTAACAAAATTGATTTTTTTTATTTTAATTTCTTTAGCGATTAATTTTTACTTGGCAACCGATTTCTTCACATTCCAAAACTCTATACGCAGTCTCAACTTTGCTTTTTTTTTTTTTTTTTATAATATAAAACTTGCATGCTCTTACACGTCTTATAAGTATTACAGATTATCTAACAATCTGAAAATTATGTTTCCAAGAGCTGCAAGAACGCAAATGATGCCTCTTTTCATATTGTTTCACAGCTTCACCTATTTTATTCACAAGAAGAACGGCAAGCAGTGACGTTTTGTTAGAAAGAAAAGCGTGTAGGGTTCTTTGTGTGGTGGTTAAGATAAATTTCCGGAAGAACATCACCAATATATTTCAGAAGAAAAGAAAGGGTCGTTGGTTTCTCTCCTTTTGTGGTAGTTGTTGTGACGATCATGGTGTTGTTCGAGTCAACTGCAGTACATACTCATTCAATAATATTGTTGCGTTGCGTCTATGTTTGGCGAGGATTCCCACCTACAATATGCTATGGCCATTTTCCATGGTTCGTAGTGATGATGAATACGTGACTTGAACTTGGTCATTTAGTGTCACAACTGCTGCAACTGCTGGGAAGTGTTCAAAATCAAAGTCTCAAATATGGCTTCATTGATCGAGTACGCAAGCACAATATTATTTTTTCGTGCACATGTCTTCTTAGGAAGAAACATACTTGGTCGTATAATGACAACAAGATAAAGATAAGATGAACCACACATGTACCCTCCAAATGCATGCATTATGTGATGAATGTTGCATCTGATGTAATTGTCTTCTAATAACAACAGTGAACACAACAGAGGTGTTAGTGTTGTTACGTATGAACATTTTTTTGTTTTTCTACGGGGAGATGAACGTAGCCTTTGTTAACCCAATGTATGATTGAATAATGGAATCTTGGTCTCGGCACAAAATACTATATCAAAATTTTGTTCTTCTTGTTAACAGCTTAACGATTGTGACGTTAATTTAGTCTATTTTGGATTTGACACAAGCTAATAACTTCTCGACACAACTCAGCCAACAACTAATAGTAGTATATTTTTTCAACCCTCTGAAAAGATAGGTTAAGGCCAATAATTTTGTCCGTTCAACATTTTAATCTGTCTTTTTATATAACGACAATAATTAGTCGCTACAATTGTTTCTTTTTTTCCTTTTATGAGAAATAGATATACTTTGTCGGAGAAAGATTATTTAAATTGAATGAAATTATAGCAGATAACATTTTATAAATTAAACATAATTATATGTCTCACACTTTAATTTGAATTTTTTGTTTTATTAAACTTGTATAATTTCTGTATACATTCTGAATCAATTATAAATAAGGTCAATCTAATCTATATAAATAAGATATATTTATTTTACAAGTTGACTTTTTGTAAAAATAAGCTATATTTAAATTTATCTTTTAATATAATATTTAAGTATATTTTAACTAGATTTATTAAGTCAATTGTGTTATCTATTATTGAATTAGGACAATTTTGTATAATTTTGTATAATTTATTTTTCAAATCAATTTAATTTTTTAAAAATGAGTTAAACTTAAGCTTCCTCCTTAATAGCTAATCACCTAATTGCAAACCAGTTGTCTAATTTAATTAAATAAGTTAATTTGAAGTGGGCGAACTTTGATTGTAAACATTTTAAAGTGAAATTAAACATATATGGGTTTAATTAAAGTTGCCAATAAAGACAATAGTGAGGTTTAATTTATTCATATACGGACTAATTCTTTCTTCATAGGGCACTGAATAGGGGTACCCAAAATCTAACTTGGGCAACTAATAATTATGATTGTTATTAGGGTGGTTATACTTAATAGCTCTTAACTGAAAATAATTATAACGGGTGCAACTTCTAGAACTATACTAATCTTTTGGGGTTAAGAACCAGGTCAAACTTGAACTCGTTTTAATTCATATTTATGTGAGACATTGTATTTTGACTTAAAATTATAATCTGCAATTAATAATTTCAAGTAGGGGATAGGATGAAAATGCAGGCAAAGGACACTTTTTTTTATCAAAAAAAGAATAAATTAAATTAAATTAAAAGTATAAAAAACATGTTTCAATCCATGTACAAACATTTATAGTTGTAGATCAGGTGAAGCGCATTGTGAAAGAGAAGTGAGATGAATTGTTTTATCAGGTCACACAACTTCTAAGTGTAGTATAGGTTAGTTTGCTTTATAATTTTTTTATTATTATTAAATATCATTTTATCAATATTATCTATTTATATAAAGTAATTACAAAAGACTTAGATACTTTATTTTTTAATTATTTAAAAGTTTATGTAAACCGGTATGGAAAGCTACAATTATACGGGAGAAAGCAAAGTAATTAACCTGTAACTGTTTTTTTTTTTTTTTTTTTTTTTTTAAATTTTTTTTTTTTTTTTTTTTTTTTTTTTTGTCCAAACTTGTTTTTAGTGGGTCAATGCTTAGACCAAAACAGGACATACCAGTACGCATTGTCATCTATCGGTATATTCTTAAATTAGTGGTGAAAATTCAATAATTATTTTAATGGATTTCTTAAATTAATACCTAATCAGTTTATGTAACAAAATTTGTGATGAAATGCGTTATAATCACAAAATTGGATGTCATAATTGATTTTTGACGAAATATTTCTTAGTCACGGATATCAATGGTAATATACCTTCAATCCTTTAATTCCGAAAAGAAATGCATATATCTTTAAATAAAAATTATTTTTCCATTACAAATAATGATAAAAATATCTGTTACAAGATAAAAAACCAATGGATGATGTGTTTGGTCAGTTCCTTACTCTTTTTTTTTTTTTTTTCTATTTCCGAATCGTCTAATAATTAATATTATTATTAACTATCGATTTCAACAATCAAATATTTATTTTTATCAAAAATGTATATTTTTTTCTAATTTATCGTCATTATTATATTTTATTCTTTTAAAGTTTTAAATAGTATATTTTTCAATATTTCAAAATTTTACTCCAAAAATTACTCTTACTAAAATTTCCTTATATTTCAACGTCAATGTTTGAACAAATAATAAAAAATGTTTTTTTCCTTAAAAGAATAACAATATTTCTTTTTCTCAATTCTAATAATAACTACAATATAATTAATAATAAATCAATATTTCCTTATTCTTATCAATTTTAAAATACTCATATCTCATGTTCTCAAAACTTGTTTTTCTTAAAAATCATAAAAATAATAAACTATAGACAAACTTTATTTACAGTTTTAATAAGATAAAAACTACATAAAATACATGTTTCTCTTAAAAAAATAATAAACTTCATAAAATACACCCCTTCCAAAAATAATAAATTTTATAAAAGACTTCTTCTTCCTTATTTCTAATATTTAAACTATAATTTGATCAGGATCGACTCTCTTTTTATTTCACTCCAACCTCTTCTCTGAATTTTTAACCATGTTTATCTAAAACAAATCTAATATGTCTCTGCTTTGTTTAACACCCCCTATTTCAAAAAAAAAATAAAAAAAAAATAAGGAAATTACAGTTCTATTGTTATAATTCTTCTTAATTGTCTTTAATGAGAAATTATGCTAATTTTAAATTCTTTTTAACTGTCATTAGTGCAGTAAAATTGTCCACAGCCAACTTGATTTCTCTTTGGAAAATATCATATATTTTCTTGAATAAATAATTTTAACAAATTTACTATTCCATATTTTTAACTATAGACAACTTACAAAATAAATAAATAAGAAAAATAGTAACTATATATAAACATAATTTATTATTATTTTTAAATTATGAATCTTTAATATATATATATATATATATATATATGTGTGTGTATGTATGTATATAATGCATTAATATTATACTGCTAGTAAATATTAATGGAAACAAATTGCATATAAGTAATCATATTTTACCTGATACATTATTTGCATTCAAATTACACAACATAATTTATACTGGATGGACTATATCCATCATCACATTCATCATCGTGTTGTTATTGTGCAGAAGGAGGAGGTTAGACTTGTATAAGAAGTTTCTTGGGAATGTGAAATTGAGTATAATTAATTTGTGTCATTTGTTTTCAATACAAACACATCTCTTTCTAGAGAGGCAATAAACATCTCTTTTAAGTGCTTATTTTCTTCAAATAAGATTGACACAAGATTCTTCATCTAGTCATATTTATTATATGTAATGACATTTGAAGAACTTACAGAAGAAAAAGGTCTGAATCTTCAGTGTTTATTGGGCGTGTGTGTTTCATGGGCTTGAGTAAGACAAGATGAATATGCAGTAGAAGTAGAAGAACACTGAGTGTTACGTAAAAACAAAAAACATGAATGTTAGAGGAGGATATTGCCGTGTTAGTAAACCTTAACACTCATGGTTTCCTTCTACCTAAACATATATTTAAGAAAATGAACTTAGTTGAAATGGTTTCACGTTTTTAAGAGAACTATGTAGAATGTATTTTTTTTTTTACGTTAAACATGATGTCACCCGATCTAAGTACCAAATTTTACGTCAGTTCTCCCAAAAAACAACATAGAAAATTTGGACAAAAATTACGGTTTTATCATAATACATTTTTTAAATTATGATTTTTTAACCAATCAACATAAAAAGTGTATATGACACATAATTGTAGTCTGAATTATCGATAATTCAACTCATTCTAAATTTAAATTAATTATTAAATAAATCTCTTAAATCATTAATTTATATATATATATATATATATATATATATATATATATATATATAAGAATAGTCCAATAATAAACAGTTGTGATAAGTCTAAATAATCTTGTTAAAAAAATTCTGATATCATAATAAAAAAATGTAAGGCTGATTTAATTTTACAAAATTTACTTATATAAAATAAAGTTAAAAGATGTTTTCTTTAATCTATGTAAAATGTCGAACAGAAGTTAATAAAGTCGTCAAATATTGAATACTCTTAATGCACCCTCAATGTATCACTTGTTCATGTAAGTGGAAGATGAATTTTGTTTTGACGCGAAACAAAGTTGGATCACATTGAAAACGTGGAGAGAAACTCTTTGATTTGGTACTGCTACAGCAGAATTAGACGAAAAAGTCTTCTGAACATTGATTGGTGCAGAAGAAGAGAAGATAATACTGGAAATGGAGACTGCCCTGCCCTGCCCATATGTGATATGTATCTCTGTGTCTCATGTCGGCAACGCATTAATGGAAGAAAGTGACGGAAATTAAATAATATTTTTTTTATTTTCATCATTATTTAGTGATCTTCCATGGAGGTTGATAGGGCATTTATCATAGAAAAAAGGATGCGTAAAAAACATGAGGATATGGAACGTTAGAAGACCAGGGGGAGGGAATTCCACGTTGTGTTGATTCTTTGATCATCTCAACATTCACTTCACTTTGACATTGACACTGTTGTAGTAATTGCTGCATGCACCTTCCTACCTTTCCAAATTCAAGGCCCTTTCCCCTTAATTTATCATCACCTTAATTATTTGTTGGGTGGTGCTCATTGGAACACATTCTTCTCTACTCCCTATTAATAATTGCTAAAACTGAAATAACAATTACAGCTTCGTAACTTTTTATATTTTCTAATACAAAACTTTCAATTCACTAATCTATATATCAAGCTTTAACTGTCATCTATTTCATAGATTTTCAGGTCAAATTAATTCTAATAGAAAATGATATAAACTTATCTAATTAAGAAATTGCAGGCATTTCCAAAGAAATAAAGTATAAAGAAAAATTCATCTAGAAAGCTTATCAGGAATTATTTTCAATCAAAATCCTTTTCTTAAAAAAAAAAAATGTTCAACAATGTTTTTCTTGGAACAATCTTAAAACTCTTGGCTTTAAAATTGTAATTAAATCTTTCACACGATTTTTTAATATTAAAAAAATACTTATATTTTAAAAAAATAAAGTTAATAAATTTAAAAATTATTTATTCTTGGGTATATCTAGAAATCCATCCTAAACAAATTATTAAATTATTTAAAGAAATGATATATTATTTACAGAAATTATTATGAATTTTAGTCGAATAATTAATTATATTATAAAATAAAATATTATAATATTTATGAGAATCAATTATAATACAAAATAATTAATTATTTGTGAGACCATGTGTGCTTTCGAAATTGATAATCTCAGGATAATAATCATAGTTTAATTTAATTTATTATTATATTTTTTTCAACTTAAAAACAATTTTAAACAAAATTAATAACTTTTTAAACAAGATTTCAATGAGCTTAAGTGAATAACTAGAAATGTTTATTCCGATGCATGACTAGTAAACACTCATAGATAAAAGTAATAACATTTTAAATGTGTGAAATACATTATCAAAACTGAAAGAGATTGGGATAACGTAATACATTATAATTCACCAATAAATCAATGAATTAATTATTTTTTATTATGGACTTGTATTAACTTATGTTTTGATTTTTAACAACTCACAACAATTAAACTTGTAAACATTGGACTACATGAGAAACATATGGGTAAAGTATTATGTAAATATTTATAACAATTCAAATATTTAAACCCTAAATCTTAAACTTCCATTAACTACACCATAAAAACTTTGTAATAATATTTTAATTATTATTATTATTATGATTATTATATTATAATTATTATTTTAATAAATACTAATAATATTAATACCATTAATAATATCAATAATAATAATATTATTATTAATAACACTAATAATAATATTAATAAAAGTAGTAATAATATTAATATTAACAGTGTTAATTATAATATTAATGATAATAATAATATTAATATTAACATTAATAATGTTAATAATATTAACAATATGAATAATAATATTAATATTAATATTAAAATAATAATAAAATTAATTATTAATGTTATTTGTGAAAAAAATTGTATGTAATTAATTACGTACCAATACAGATGCATAAGTAAATTATCTAGAGATAAAGATTTGTAGATAAACTACCTCTAGATATAAATTTGTAAATAAAATTTGTACATAAAACTAAATATATTACGATTGGTGCGTAATAATTAGTTGGTAAATAAAAAAAAATTGTGAGATATATTCATTTAAGTTTATAGGCATCAAATGATAAAATACAATAGTTTGATATTACGTTGAATGCATATTAAAAGTGGCCATAAAACCGAATTAACATATACACATAGAACAAACCCTTCTCATTATAATCCTTCTTATTATAATCGCCATTATATGTAATTATCAATGATAAGCCTTGTCAAAACTGTTGGTCAACAATAGCTGTAAAGGTGGGCAGCGTCAACAAAAGCTGCAAAGGTGGGCAGCGCCTCCTGCACCTAATTCAGAAGCCACAAATTAAATTTGCGGTGCCTAATTTCTTGACTTTTCCAATGATGCACAGTGCTAGCAAT
>Ga0209489_101701_pt1 | contig 45266 bp, 36 predicted proteins | sample SiratrowhiteBW_FD_187527 | JGI IMG/M metagenome (GOLD analysis project Ga0209489, IMG submission 187527) | Root nodule microbial communities of legume samples collected from California, USA - Siratro white BW (SPAdes) (version 2) | ecosystem: Host-associated > Plants > Roots > Nodule | place... | reverse complement strand
CCCCCCGTGCTACTATTTAATATTGTTAGTGACTGATAATATTCATGTGGTTCTTGGAAGAATGACCTAGGTCAACTATATTGCAAAATCTAGTCCTAGTTTTATTTGGGACGCGTTTGACAACGCACATCACTCGTCCTGTAAAATAAAATAAAAAAGGCCAAGAAACCAAAACCTTCACCAACTGAGCCAACCCCAAATGAAGAGGATTTAGTGGTGGTTAATCCTATGATTCTATCGAAAAAGAAAACTATCAAAGCTCAACATGAAGACGTTGAGAAGATGCAACTCGAAGTTGCAATGAGGATGAGTCTAGTAAACACTAATCTCCAACAAAGTATGTCAAAAGTTGTTGATTAGACGCTGAAGATCAACTTATTGGAAGAAGTTGTTGTTACAAATGAAGAAAGAGTTATGTTTGAGATTTACTCTTAGATGAAGTCTTTAACTACTGCCCTAAGCCCTCAGTTGCTCCAGAGTAAAACTTCTTTTCCCTTTGAATTTGTAGATCCCATGAGTTGGGATCTAAAATTGTTGAAATAGTCACTTCCAATGCCTTTAGAAAAAATCTTCCAAACCATCCTCTCCAATACCCTTCACCAAACCAAATTCCTTCAAACTCCTCCATCCTTACCTTTACCCTCAATCAACTTTGATAAATACATCCTAGATATCCTTTTTCCTCATCAACCATCCTTAAACACAACCTCTACATCATCTATTCCACTGTCATTTGAACAACCTCATGCCACTGAACCTCCTACCCTCAAGCTTATATTGCATGAAACAATTTTCATTTCATCATCTGACGATAAAAACGTTGCTGCAGGTGCAAATGATGTGACACTGAAGATATGGTCATCGCTTATCAACCACTCTCCATGATGTCCTCAAGAGATATTGATATAGAAATGATCAATGTATACATGATAATCACCCTTTCTACAAATAAAGATGTTGATATGTCTTGTGAAGATGTAGAAGATGATTCAATGCTGTTAGAATTTACTTTAGAGAACGATCATGTTTGTTTGCACACTAGGCACCCTTAAATGCTTTTACCTTTTAGAGACGAATTGTTTAAGTTCAATAATCCCAAGTATGAGCTAGTAAATAAATCTTTGTGGTTGATGAAATACTGATTATTTCTGGATAAGACAATCTTTGTCCCTACCACAACTAGTGATGATTTGTTCAAATGCCCACATCAAAACCCTTGGAGGACTATAATGAGAAGCATACACCAATATCAATGATAAGGTTTAACATTGAGTACAATTTGTCCAATGGAAAAGTTACAAAGCTTTATTGTAAAAGAGTTTGAGATCTATCTTTTGTATAGATAATGATGATGATGAAGAAGTTTGTTCATATGTTACTCAACATCACTTGTCAGACCTGTCTCCTCCACTTCCATGAAGAGCTCGAGCACCACCAATAGTTCTACTGATGGAAACTCATTTAGAGGCAACTCCAATTAAACTTCAAACTTTTCCTCAAGTTTCTATAGAGAAAATTAAGAAGGGAGCTCATTTCTAAGGAAGGTTCCTTGGTGGTGAACCTAGGAGAAGATTACTCCCAAATTAAGTGACTTTAAGAGAATAATAAGTAGACAAGAAAAATGTATGGTCAAATTCTACTTCAATTTCAAAGTGAGTACAAGAGTCAGGGGTAAACTTTTATTTATAGGCTTGGAGCTCCTAACACTCGTTAGTGTAGGGTACATGCGACTAAAATGTGCAAAGTACATTTGCACATATAATTCCCATACATACACATGTCCCAAGTCCTGTACTGTTCAAATATCGAAATTTTCAAGTACATAATCATGTAAGCTTGTGGTAGGTCGGAGTTGACTCGATTTTGACCTCCTTAATTAGGTTTTGACTTTCCTAATGAGGAGGGTACCTTAGGGCTCAAACCCTCACTTAGGTCCAAAACTTAGCCCACCTATGCATCTATCTTTTTTAAACTAAGGAAAAGCTACTCCCATGGTCCTTGTGTGGTCTTCCAAGTTGTCTCCCATCATGGATATAATCTTATCCTAATGAACCTTTTTGTCTAACAGAACGACCTACCCATAAAATCCTTGTTAGTTTGGTTTTGTCTAACTAACAACATATATTGCCTGTTTGTGCTTGTTTAGACAATATTTTCAAAAAATCTATCAAAATTTTAAAAACACAGTTCAATCTTTTCTTATTGTGTTTTCCTTATTTTTTACAATACTGATTAATTTATTAAACAACTATCCAATTTAGAAATTAAAATTAGAAATTACATGTTAATTATATTTTTTTTGTTACAAAATATTTATATTGATTGTGTTTTGATTTTAGATTAATCTTTGTTTTCATTATTAGTGACAGTTATGATGATTTTGTAACTGAATTATCTCATGAGCATATGTTATAGAATAAACTTTACAATAAAAAAACTTTTTCTGTAATTCAAGAGTTTTATATCATAAAGTATTTTTTAATTTACAAATTTCATGATATATATATATATATATTATATTTAAAAAAATAAAGAAAATATTTTAAATTACTCTTTATATTATAATATTTTATTTAAGCTTCCATATTTATTTTAATATAAAATTAAAAGAAAAATTATTAATTAATCTAAAAGAAGTACAGATGCTAAAAACATGAGAATGAAAACATAGTTACTTATGTGAGAATATAAGAGAGTTTTCATTGAGTTGAGTAAAAATTATACTTGATATTAAATTTACATATATTTGGAAAACCATATATTTATTAGTCTCTACATGTTCTTCTAATTTTTAATTTTTGTAACTCACACATTCCTTCTTTTTTTCAAAAAATTTCATGGACAATAAACTAATATTCACAATTTACAATTGAAATAATTTATTAATTTTTTATTCAATTTATAGATACCTAATAATAATAATAATAATAATAATTAATAAACTTAAGTTGTGCTCTTTTATAAACTAAGTTGTCACCTACCTACCTTTAATAAAAACAATTTATTTTATTCCTAATAAAAATAATAAACGAGTTCTCTGCTTTATCCATCTTTCTTTTTGGAGCTCCAAAAAGTGTATTGGTTGTAAAAATTTACATAAATTCTGCTCTTTAAGTTTCAGTTTCCAAAACTTCTACTCCTATTTCTAATCTTCGTTGCATCAACATTTTCATTGCATCAACATCTTCAAGGTCAAAGTCATTTCAAAATTATTCTTTTAAATGATCAAAATACTTATTACACACATTAGGCAAAATATAAGCTGTAAAATGTAATTTTTATATATAATTTTTTAAAAATACTAATATTTTGAAGAAAATACAAATTTAATTTAAATATAGAAAATAAAAACAAAATATATTATGCTAACTACTTCTTCCAATTTATAAGTATTATATTCCAATGATGAAGAAATGGTACCCTTTGATGTTAATGATAAGAATGGAGAGAAGATGAAAAAATGGAGTATATATATTAAGGGAGAGATATAAAAAAGTGAAGATCAAATTCAAAGAGAAAAAAATATGAAGAGTTAAAGAGAAGAGTAGTTTAAAGTTTTTTTTCTGTGTTATTTAGTTCTTGTGCTAAAATATAATAGATTGAACTATAAAGTTTGATTTGTTTACTTGTTTGAATAAAATAATAGGCTTTCATGTTGTAACCTAAAATTACTCTATCTTATATTTTAGATTATTTGTTTCAATCGTTTCTGACTTAGCTATATATCCAAATGATAAAAATTACATTTTTTTGTGTCATTATATTAATGAGAATTCAATTTACGATTTAGCAAGTTTGACCATATAAAATGAAGAGATGAACTAAAATGAACAAAAGATAAAATATGAGAATGAAAATGTTCTCTTTATTTCTCATTCTCATATTTTTGTTCATTTTTGTTCGTCTTTTCGTCTTATAATATGATATTTATTTCATAATACTATTTTAATTAAGTCTTGAAAACAAATAAAGCCTGAAACATAGTCATACTTTGTCTATAAGATCTAATATTTATTCAAACAACAAATCATTATGCAAATATTTCGTCTATCAAATGATATAAAATTTGTAGTCTTGCTTTTCTGTCTGATAAGCATTGTGATGCTTAGACGATATACACATAGATTTAAGGTAATATCGTACTTCGATTATCTATATGCTTAGTTTATGTTGAATGAAATATTTATTCCTTACATTTGACTAAGAGGTTCCACTTTAAAATTTGTGTCACATCATAAATCTCTTGAAACTCGAGTTAAAGATGTTTTGTTTCACCAACTCCCTGATACTTGCTTTCTTGCTATGTGAAAGGATTTCCTGATTTATATAAGTTTGTGCTTTATATAATTTCATGTAAAGACTCTTTGTCATAATAAATCTAACCAACTATCACTATATTATATGAAAAAGAAAAGTGTATTAAGAAGACACGTTTAATATATCTTCTATGTTAAAGTTTATTGAATACAAAAGAAAAATGTTCAAGTGAATCTGAAATTAACTCTATAATAAAAAATAATTTACAATATCTTTTTTTTTTGTCTATACAAAGTCATAGAAAAAAATGGTAGTAGAGTTAAAATTAACAAATGCCTACTCACTTTTAAAATTTTTCTAAACCTTAGATAGCACTATAAGAACGTTATTATGTTTATTTTTTTATTTTTTGTGACTATTATAATATTTTGCAAACTTAATTAGCCTCTGAGAGCATATGTTATAGAATTAACTTTACACTTTAAAAAAGATATTTTCTCTGGTTCCAGAGTTTTATATTATAAAATACTTTTTAATTATATAATGAAAAGATTCATAGAAATTTCATTTTGTATAAATTTGAAGTTTTAAAAAAAATAATTAACACATTTTAGATTATATTCTATATTATAATATTTTATTTAGGTTTCATATTTATTTTAATAGTCAAGATTAAAAGAAAAATAATTAATTAGACTCCAAACAGAAGGATCTTAGAAATGTTAAAAACATGAGACTGAAAACATAGTTACTTATATTAGTAAATGAAGAGAGTTTTAACCGAGTTGCTATTAAATTTACATATATTTGAAAAACCATATCTTTTAAATTTTTTCATTTTCTTTTAACTTTTAAATTTATAAAATTAAATTTATGGAGAAGTCCAAACTGCTGATTTGTCGTAAAAGCTGACGACGAACATGCCGCCACTATACCAATTGTCAGCTGCCAGCAATTCTGCCCATGTTTCCCACAAGCTCATTCACCTTTCCCCAGATAAATTTAATATCAATACTCTAATCTTCACAATTTATAACTGAAATCATTTACTAAATTTCTTATTTAGTTTTAATCAGTTAATAATAAGAATAAATAATATTTAATAAACATAATTTGGATAAACTAAGGTGTCATCAACCTATAATTAATTACAAAATGATTTTTTATTTCCATTAAAAAATAATAAAAGATTTCTCTTTTTCACCCTTCTTCTCCTTGGAACTTCAAAACGTGCAAGCAAACCCCACCCACACCTCCCACACACTCCACGCGCAGTCGCTGATTGTTTCTTAGGAAAACAAAGCAAAATACGCGTTTTCCGCACGGAAAATCCTCAATTTTCCGGGAATCGTATCCGCACAATGGTTTCCCGGGAAAACACCAATTGGCTCTTCGATTACGGCTTGATCGATGATATTCCTGTCCCTGATGCCTCCTTCACTGTCCCTTCTTCCGCCTTCACATGGCCCCCTAACGCCTTGAACACCACTTCCAATGTCGGGTACATGCAGATCGATTCGCCAATTGCCTTTTTCCTTTTAACGCTTTCGTTTCTCTGTTATCTGATCTTGCCCCTTGATGTGATTAGGGTTTCTGCTTTGCTGTTTGATTGGTTTGACTCTGTGAATGTTTGATTTTAGGGCTGTGTTTCGGAAGCTCTGCCGGTGTTGGATTTTGTGTTGTTCAAAGAAATGTGATTTTTTTTTTTTTTTTTTTTTTTTTTTTTTTTTTTTTTTTTTTTTTTTTTTTTTTTTTTTTTTTAAGTTTAGTTCATGATTTTGTTTTTTTCTGTTAATGTTGCGTGATGGAATCTGGCCTGAGGGGGTGTATAACGTTATGTTTGGATTGAAGTTTGAAAAATACTCTGTTGAATGTCTGAAGAAGAAATTGCTTCTTTTAGGGGAAAAAACGCTTTTAAACTCCCAAATTCAATCCAAACTTATCCTTAACGACTGGCTGGAATTAATTCTTGCGCCTGAGGATGTTCTTGCACGTGTTAGTTAGTTTTAATTGCTTCTGTACGTTGCTTAATAATTTTCTGTTTACAGCATGCAATGAATGTAGTTTTCTGCCTAATGCAATGTTCAGTTCTGTAACTGTTTGATTGCCTTAATTCTGGTGTTTTTAATCATATTTTTGTAATTATGTCGTTTGTATATGAAGTTGAAGATCATTTTGTACCTCCTAGTTAGGTGGTTAGTTACTTTCTGAAGTTATAGGGTCATCTTAATTCTTAAATAGGAGTCAAGCTAGGTGGATGAAACGAAGAAGTGCTTCAGATATAACTAGTAATTGGGGATTGATTGTTTTACACTAGGTGAGATTCTTCTGTGTGGTTGTGGCTTACAAGTTTTTTAATGCTTGATCAAGTGAATGTTATGGGTACCGAAAGTGATGATAAGGGTAACAAATAAATGTGTAAGAGATTAGGATGGTGTGGTGGATGATTGGATTGGTGGAAGTCTGCAGTGAGAGAAGTTGGTAAAGAGAGAAGAGGATATTGTAATTTTTGTTATGAGAAACCACTAAGAAAAGTCTTCTCTATACGGTTTTACTAAAATTTGGCTACTGCTAGAGCCAAATAAAGCAACTCCTGAGATAAGGATATATTGTTGTTCTAACTCCCAATAGAGCAATTTTCCTTTGCTTGTAGGTTTTAACAATGTGAGAATGTGAAATGATTTTACCAGAATCTTGCTGATAATTTATCAATTCTGTAATGATTTTTCATTAGAGTCCTATATAATATGGAATTTTTTTATTACCATTCTTACTAATATATTCTTTTGTAATGCATATATTTCAATTCCCTTCTACTGAAGTGATTTGTTTTTCCTTTCTAAAACATTTTTTTTTTATTTGAGGCCATACATTTTTGTTTGGTCAAACATGGCTGCTTCTACATTTTGTTCATAATACATTCTCCATGACTCCATCTACCTCTCTGTCCACGTCCTCATAAAAAAGCCTTTTCTTCTACTACCTTGTCTTTCTTACAATATTATCTGCTCCTAGTGTTGAAATTGATGGCTCGCTGGCGGATTCTGATGGTCCCAAGGAGTCTGGCTCAAAGAAAAGGTACATAATGTTCTATTACCCTTTCATTTTTATTGAATAAAATAATTTTGTTAAAAGGAAAAAAATAAAAAAACAGAGAATCAACATTTGTAGGGACTTGGCTATCTTATTCTGACCTCCCTCTTCTGTAGTTTTTTTTTTTTTTCCTTAATTTCCTAGTCTCTGTTTTGCTCGAGTGCTTCTTTCTATTACAAGTATTCAGATGATTTAGTGTTATTTTTTTGTTTCCTTTCTTGCTGTACCATAATAAATTAGTGATGACTGAAGTATGAAGTGAAATCTCAAGACAATACTTGTTGTTTAAATAATTTAACTAAATTTGCTAGGTACTAGCCATAAATAATCTTCAACGAATTGACAGATGTCTAATAGTTAGCTCGGTCAGAGGGCGAGGCTAATTAGTGCAACTGATGGTAATCAAGAAATAAAAATATTGCGAATCCTGTTGCATTGCATGTATTATCTTTTTTCGACTTTATTTTTCTAAACATAAGATCAATTTTCTAAAATCATTTTTGCCTGTCTTACAGCATTGACTGCTCTTTTGTATTCCATCATTATATCAAATGATTAAACTTCAGAAAAAGGAGTGAACCCAATCTAGATAGCTTTTGCATGGAAGAAGTTATCCTCATTTTCTTGTTCATTTCTGGCTGCAGGGCTAGATCTGAGACATGTGCTGCTTCTAGCTCCAAGGCATGTCGGGAGAAATTGCGAAGAGATAAGCTCAATGACAAGTATACTTTCTACTTCAAAATTTCAACTACCTCCTGTCTTTCTATTCTCCTCTTTAGCTTTTATGTCAATGTGTATCTGGGGCACATACCTAATACCTAATATGATGGACATTGTTAGGTTTGTTGAATTGGGCTCCATTTTGGAGCCTGGAAGGCCTACGAAAACTGATAAGGCTGCTATCCTGGTTGATGCTGTCCGAATGGTGACACAGTTACGCGGTGAAGCGCAGAAGTTGAAAGACTCTAATCAGGGTCTTCAAGAAAAGATTAAAGAGTTAAAGGTCATACTCATATTTGAATGACTTATTGGGTTGGGAGTTACATATTGTGGATCACTTAGGGGGAAATTTGGTTAAGAAATGTTTCTTGTTTGAGAAATGCTAGCAACACACTCTACTATTGGTTAATGATTTTGGGAGGCTCCACTACTTTTTTAATGATTTTCTCCTGATTTTGTAGTTCTCGAGAATTTTAGCAATCATAAAGTGTGTTAGAGAGTGTTCCTAGTTCTCCTCTCTCTGTTTCCATATTTAATTACAGAAGTTCGACCTTTTTGTTTTATGTGTTCAAAGATTTATGTAGCAACGACTAAATAACTTATTTTCACTGTTTCCTTTCAAGCTATTGAAATAAAGTGGAAACAAGATGACACTTTTGTAACTAAAGTAAAAGTTAACATATTTTTCAAACCGAATGGCCCCATAAGTTTTCTGCCTCAGCCTTTTTACTGACAGACTGAAAAATTCCCAATACTAATTGTTTCTGAAATCAAATTCCTTATATGTTGTGTAGGCTGAGAAGAATGAACTGCGAGATGAGAAACAGATGCTCAAGGCAGAGAAGGAGAAGTTGGAGCAGCAGCTGAAATCTTTGAATGCACAACCCAATTTCATGCCTCCCCCTGCTGCTATCCCTACCGCATTTGCGGCTCAAGGCCAAGCCCATGGAAACAAGTTGGTACCTTTTATTAGTTATCCGGGAGTTGCAATGTGGCAATTCATGCCGCCTGCTGCAGTGGATACTTCACAGGATCACGTACTCCGTCCACCAGTTGCCTAAGCTGGCACTATACAATTCTCTGAGCTTGCATTTTGGCCCAGGGTTGTATCCATTTTACCAATACCTTCTTGGCTTTGTTAGTTCTCTTCTAAGTATTCTAGCTGGACCCAGTGGTGCCTGGACTGTATTTGCCATATGATACTATTATGATTAATGCTGGTATTTGCATGTAAATGTTAAATAAGCTTGTCTGGCTGTCTTTGCCTCTGTTTTAATATTAGCTACTGGGTTCTAAGATAATCCGATGTTAGGTTCACAGTAACATGATTTCAGTTTAGACCATGCAAAATAGGTAAGACGGCGTTGTTGGTAGTACATATAGATAGGTTTTTTAACAATCGAGGAAGCAACAGAGCTATAGTGCTTTAGTTTCCGATTTGGTGCAGCCTTATTTCCTTATGTAAGCAAATGGAAGAAGTTCCTATTATTGAAAGTTTCTCAACTATAAATGATGATTGATATATAGTTGGGATGCGTGGGGTGGAAGTACATTTTGATGTTTTTTGTAACACTGTCAATCCTAACAATTGTCTGCAACTGTAGTTCTGTTGTGAGGCTGTGGGCTAGTGGATGATAAAACCTGAATAGGACTGAAGCAACCTTTTTCTAAATAAAGGTATATTCTATCATTATTGTTAATCCTTCTTCCTTGGCCTGTTTTTGTGTTTGGATTGAGGTGTTTAATGTTAGTGCGTACTGGGAGGTGTGGATGGAGGTTGTTTGTATTTGATGATTTGGGCTGATTTGAGGGAGGGGGAAGGTGGGGTGGGTAGCCATTTTGGTCTCCCGTGACTTCAGATGAAAATTGATATATTTATGTTGAATGACAAAATTATCTTCTAAGAATGTGTACATGGTTTATGTAACATTTTATATTTTTTTATATAATAGAAACTTTATTATATAGAAATTATATAATAGATTTAAATATAAATATTTATATATTTTTTTGTATAAAATTTAATAAAAATATTTTTATACAATCACAAAATAAAATAAAATAATTTTTTTATTAGTTCACTAAAGAGTCATATTATTATTATTCAATTTCTTTACTCACGAATAACACATTATCATTGTAATTTAAAAATAAAACTAACACCATACAAAAAAGCGTAAACTATATAGTTTAAAAAAAATATATTTTCATAAATTAAATTTTTATCTCAATCAAATAACAATAAATCAAGCTTTCATAATTTATGTCATACATCATATTTTCATTAATAGATCACATTCATGTAACACACTAATCTATATGATTTTGTTCAATCGATTATTTTTTCACACTGTAGCCTAATCATATTAACTTGTCAATCCATATGATATGGTGTAATTGACACTTTTTTATGTTGTAGTGTAGTGATATAAACCTTTCACTCCATATAATATGTTAATGTACCTTGAGAACAACGAGATCGATTCAAATGGTCATATTTCTCTGTACTCGTTGTATGGGGTAAATCAAACCTCAACTAATACGATATTATCCAACTTCATACCACATGCACTGAGGGTCATCCTCTGTATAGTTAGCACACACTTGTCTAAACCCGATGATTGAGAAATGCTCATAAATTCATGCATATAACACATCATGTTCAACATAATCAATGCATTGTAAAATATCTTTTTATTTAAAAAATGTAATAACATTTAAAATCATAAAAACTCATTCAAACTAACTTGCAATAAAGTTACATACACTACTAGTTGCTTCATATTTGCATAATTCTCATCTCCTAACTGCTCATGCATGTGGGTCAAAGCGGTTGTCTTCCACCCATATTCTCATGTGAGGAGTAAATCTATAAATAGCCTCAAGTATGAAACAATACAACCACTAGGTGTAACAGATACGTACGAGCAATAACTGTCTATTGTTTATTACCCTATATGGCCTCATTAATCTCTCTCAACCAGCTAAGATGCATGCTATCACCTTGCACTATGTGGTTTCTGAAGCACCTATAACAAGGTCAACACAGAGGCCCTCTATCAATAACTTTGTAGCTCTAGTGGCATCTAAAGAGACATATGTGTAGACTTATCCCATGATGGGCAGGTGCAACAAAATTGACGCATCATCGAATGTGATAGGCAACTCACCAATGGAGAGATGAAATAAATTTGTATTAGGATGTCACCTCTTTACAAAGGAAGACAACAACCATTTGTCTGCAGTGTCATAGCTAGCACAAACAAGTCCCAATAAGTCTAATAACTCAACCATAACTTCTATCCATTCATGTCGTGCTCCTAACTTATTCATTTTTCTCCCATGTGAGACAAATTTCACATCACCACAATCCTACGATTGTCAATTAATATCAATTTACCATTTTCAATAAATAACCTATGAATTTAAATTTATCTCTTTGATCATTATTACTTACCACTCTATTCCATATTTGTTGAGCAACACGGTCTTCATAACTCACGAGCAATGACCTATCCAATGACACTCCCAAATAGGCTTCATCATCCACTTTATAGGTCTCTTCAACTAAAACATCTTTTATAAGGTGGTATTCAACAATGTTACCAAGACCACTCCACTCTCTTCATCTAATAGGCACAATTAGGCATACACGATCGATTTGAGAACCACCTCCCCTAGATCAAAACATTTTCTCTGCATATACATCAAAAAAATTAAGATTATAAACAAATCAAGACCTAATAAAAAGTATAAACACAGTCACACTGAATGAAAACACTGATTCAAGAAAACCAATTCACAAAATGTATTTCTAGAATAAGCAATCCATAACAACTTTCTAGAAACATTCTGGAAGTTGTTCTAGATGACTTATTCTACAAATATGTTCTGGATTGCTTATCTTGGAAATATATTTTGAAAAGAAAATTCTAGAAACCTTTTCGATGTTCACGCCTCCCCCATCTAGGAATATTACAAAACACCCGTTCTGGAAAGCAAAAAGAAAATTGAAATCTACAAAGCTGATGCCTCCCTACATGCACAAAAATTGTATGTTTCAGGTAATGACAATTTAGCAACTGTTAAGAATCTCAAAGGATTCATCATTTGATGAAGCCAAACATTTGGACAAAGGCAAAGCAAAAGCATGGAAGCTAAAGAAGAAAACTTAGGCTTTGTCTTAGTGGGTGTGAGTGAGTGTGATTTAAGGTGAAGGTACATCTGTGCAAAGCTTGGAAGAAACTCATTGGCATAATTCAAACATACTTAAAACAAGTAAAAAAGCATAGCAAAAACATTTAAGAAAACTCAGTTTTGAAAATTCAGTTTTCAGCAGAAAATAAACCGATTTCATTTTTATGAAATCGACTTATTTAAGGTTTGCAATAAAACTGTCAAACTGTTTTCTGAAAAAAAAAATGGTTTTTTATGTTTTAAATACCTAGGCTTTCTTTGGGCGAATAAGGAATGACATAGAGAAGAGATTTACGAAAAGGATTAACAAGATTTTTGTGAGAAACAAAATTGCTTGATCTTTCAAAGTTTAAAGAAGCCTTCTTGGAGAACCAAAAATCTGGAAATTGTACTATGCCATTGAGTTCTTCAAGCCCTTGCGCATATTCATCTTCATAGGAAAATTAGGGGGTTTCTATACTCAATTCTTGAAAACCTCTTTTGATTCAAGTATTGGGCTTTTGGTTTGTATAATTATAATCTTTGTTTCTATTAAGTATTGGTGATGCTATAAGGTTTAACATTGTTGTAATATAAATTCTTTGGGGTTGTAGGGTGTTAGTTCTGAAATTCAGAGGTGATTTGTAATCTTGTAGGGTGTAAGAACTGTTATTGATTGTGATTGTGTACAATTGAGTGTTGTTAGTGAAATTTTTCTTATTAAGGTTGCTAGAAAGGCTGGATGTAGCCCTTGAGGAAGGGTGAACCAATATAATTGCCTTGTGTGATCTTCTCTCACTCTTCTCTTTTAATTTGTTTCTACACTAATAATTGATTTGGAGTTTGTGCTTCTATATTTGATTTTGACAGATATGTTTTCTGCGATTTTGATCCACTGTGTGCCATTTAATTCTTTATTGATGTACTGCAATTGTATAGAACTGTTTTTGTTAAAACCGCACCTAAGCTATCTCATTGTTCTATTACATTGGCTTTTCATAGCACTTTTTCTTTTGAATCTTTAAACTAAATTAGGGAACTTTGTTGATTTAAAGATTTGTTTTACAACACTATTTCATTCCGGTGTGAGAATTAGTTATGTGCATATATAGCCTTGCTATTTTGCAATTCTGAACATTTTCTTTGCCTTGCTTACACGATATTTGTTCTGAAAAATCTAAATTGTTTTACTGCATAATTGGTTTCTTTACTTGTACATATTAGATTCATATTTGATTCTTTGATATTGTTTTGCATCTGGTTTGTGTTTTCTACGTAATCTGTTGGTTTAAAAATCTAGTTTGTTCTATGTGCAGATTTAAACACTTATCTGTAGTTCTATACAGTGGTTCTTGAATGGTGATATAGAGTTATCTTTCATTTAATCTTGCAATTGTATCTATTTTTTTTTATTCTAGTGCTTGTTGTTGTGCTTGTTATGCAACCTTTATAAAACCAATCTGCTGGACAAACATTAAGTAGCCTCTACAGTTGTGTTCGTTGCCTTCTTTGCTAGTGTATATCTTGTCGTTTGATTTGCATTTCATTGATTGAGTCTTGTACTTGTGTATTTTGGTCACTTGTATCACAGATTACTTAATTCTATCTCTGCTTTGATTGTGTTGTGCCTACTCTGTATCATTGTATGTAATTCTGGTTTTTGCTTATTCTGCAGAAAATAAATCAGCTTATTCATGCCTGAATCAATTCATTTTATGTGTTGCACCTTGTATCATTGATCTCAGAGATTTGTGAAAGCCTTCATTTGGCTTAAAATGTTTTCATTGCTTCCTAAAATCAAAAAGTTTGTAAAGTTCAATTCAACCCCGCCCCTCTTAAACTCAGTCTAAACATATTTTCAATTGGTATCAAGAGCTAAGTCTTGAAAGTTATTCAAGTTTCGATCCTATGGCTAAGGGAAAGCTGCCTTTTGCAGAGGGTGCTTCTGTAAACATGTCCCCTTTATTTGGAAAATTATAATGAAAATTTTAATTGAAACTCTTTATCGTGGTGTATGGGATGGAATTGTGAATGGTCCTTATTTGCCTAAAACTGTGATTGATGGTAAAATTGTTGATAAGACTTGGTCTGAATGGAGTGATTCTGAGAACAAGAAAGCTCAATTTGATTGTATAGTCAAGAACATTATAACTTCAAATTTGAATTTAGATGAATTTTTCAAGGTCTCTTAATGTTCTTTAGCAAAGTAAATGTGGGACATTCTGGAGGTGACTCGTGAAGGAACTAGTGATGTGAAGAGGGCAAGAAAACATGCCTTAATCCAAGAGTATGAATTGTTCATAATACAGGCTGGAGAAACCATTGTAGATGTGCAGAAAAGATTCATGCATATAGTGAATAATCTCATTGGACTTGGGAAGATCTTTAACAAGGAAGAGCTTAAGATAAAAGTGTTGAACTATCTTGATAGATCTTGGTAGCCCCAAGTCACTACAATATTAGAAACGAGGGATCTTACCACATTGAGCACAACTAGACTATTTGGAAAACTCAGGGAATATGAGCTTGAGATGAATAGATTCAAGGAGCAAGAAATTGGAGAAAGAAAAGTAAGAAGAGTTGAACCAATTCACCAGAAATGACATGTGGAGCTTAGTTCCCAAAACCAGCAAGATGAACATGATTGACACAAAATGGATGAGTAGGGTATAATAGTAAGGAACAAAGCAAGATTGGTAGCTAAAGGTTACAACCAAGAAGAAGGAATTGACTATGACGAAACCTATGCTCCTGTTGCAAAGATTGAAGCAATTAGACTTCTACTCACTTATGCTTGTCTTAATGGTTTCAAGTTGTTTCCAATGGATGTGAAGAGTGCATTCTTGAATGGATTCATAAATGATGAAGTGTATGTTACACAACCGCCAGGATTTAAAGATCACAAGTTACCTGGTCATGTTTACAAACTCAAGAAAGCTCTCTACGGTTTAAAGCAAGCTCCTAGATAATGGTATAAATGGTTAAGTAATTTTCTGCTCTCAAAGGATTATCAAAGAGGTCAAGTAGACAAAAATCTCTTCATTAAGAAATTTGAAAACAACATAATCCTTGTTCAAGTCTATGTTGATGATATAATTTTCGGATCAACTAATGAGCTACTCTGTCAAGAATTTGTTTCAACAATGTAAGAAGAGTTTGAAATGTCTATGATGGGAGAGCTGAACTACTTTCTAGATGACTGTAGACCAAGCAAATGAAAAATGGAACCTTCTTGACCCAAACAAAGTATTGCAGAGATGTGTTGAGAAAGTTTGAGATGGGAAGCTATAAAGAAGCCTCAACTCCAATTTCAACAAGTTGTTATCTTGATGCTGATGAGAATGGAACTGTAGTGGATCAAACAAACCTGACATCATTTTAAGCGTATGTATTTGTGCAAGATTTCAAGCCAATCCAAAGGAGTCTTAGTACAATACAACAAAGAGGATTCTCAAGTATCTCAAAGGAACAACTAATGTGGGATTGTGGTATCCAAATGAAGCTACACTTAATCTTAAAGGATATTCAGATTCAGATTTCGCAGGGTGTAAATTAGACAAAAAGAGCATGAGTGGTACATGTACTTGAAGTAAACCTAATATCGTGGAACAAGAAGAAGCAAGCATGTGTTGCTCTCTCTACTGCTGAAGTTGAGTACATTGTTGCTAGAAGCTGTTGTGCTTAAATCTTGTGGCTCAAACAACAACTAAGTGACTTTGGTCTTAAAGTCACAAAGGTACCTCTGATTTGTGATAACACTAGTGCTATAAATCTCACAAAACAATTTAGTGCATCATTCTAGAACTAAGCATATAGAGATTAGACATCATTTCATTAGAGAACAAGTTAGTAATGGTGTATGTGAAATTAAGTTTATTGAATCTGAAAAATAATTAGCAGATTTCTTTACTAAACCACTTTAATTACCTTAGAACTGAGCTAGGCATACTACATTTATCAAACATAGCATAAATAGGAGCTGTATCACATTGCGAATCGATTTACTTTCTTTTGTGAACTGCTGGTTTTATTTTTCAGTTTATTCTACTTTGGAACTTAATCTTTTAATTGCTTTTGAGTTGTATTCTGATACAAGGGAGAAGTGTAAGATTAGTTGGATTCAATTGATAGACAATGGTGGGTAGACTCAAGCATAAAAAGTGAATTGATTAAAGCAAAACTTGCTCAACTACTCATATTTGACCACATTGAGCCACACAATGCCACATGTTTTTACACTATTGGTAGTAAAAAAGGTAAGGGACTGAAAAACAACTGATTCTGCAATTGTTATGCAGTTTTCCCATGTAGTTAAGTCTTGTCTCATTATAACAACAAGGTACAAAACTCCAACCGAAATTGGCTTGTAGGTGAAAATGAATTTATTTCAAATCTGCTCTATTTGCCTTTATGTTGCATTCATTGTGCATTCATTATGCATAAGCTTCAAACCCACTCAAAAATTGCTCCAAAACTCATCTTTAAACACTGCTGCCATGGCTTCTTCAAGCAACCAAAAGAAGAGAATCAAACAAACCATGAGTTCTGGTAGATTCATTGATACAAGAGGGCACTTGGAAAGCTGGTTTGCAGGTCTACATGAAGTCACAATGAAGATAACTCCTTCTATATGGATGGCATTGACAACCATCAAATGTGAAGGGCTGAAAACAGGAAAATGAAACATTGAAGCATTAGAAGATTACAACAAAATCACATTTTACAAAAGCCGCTTGAGGGATCAACGTAGAATAATGAGAGGATTTAATGTTGGTGGCTTGGCAATGAATCCAAGGATCATAGCTTTTATCATTGCATGGGTAATGAAACCAAGAGGACACAACCATGTTGTCCTACATGAGGAGGATCTCATTCTAATGTATTGCATTCTAAATAGAATGAGAGTCAACTGGGCTTATGTGTTAGGAGAACAGATGGAAAAGTCAAAGAGACTAGTGTATTATAGAATCTCGTATGTTGTGCTTGTCTTAGAGTTTATTGAGAATTTTCGTGTACCTCTTGAGGGAGAACTAGTTGAACCAGTTAAGCAAAACCATGAAGTTTGAGCAACCACACTGCATAAGATAGGACTGACAAAGATAAATAATGAGCAGTGGATATGTCAAGCTAATGCTAGAAATGCTGGTGAAGATGCTGCAGAGAAAATGGATGGAAACTTTGCTGCAATGAATATGGGAGAAGCTGCTCGTCCAAGCTCTGGTTACTCAAACTTTGAACAAACTGTGATAGACAAACTGGTCTATCTTACAACTGAGCAGAGAAATCACCATGAATTTTGCACTGTACGATTCCAACACATGGATTTGCAAATTGAAGTTGTGCAAGAGCAACTGGTAGTTATGGCTGCATGGAATGACCCTAAAGAGTAGCGTGTATTTTAACTATCATATGCATTCTCTTTCACACCTATCCATTCTCTTGTATTTGATGAATACAAAAGGCAGAAAAAGTGGAGTGTGTGAGGATTTTAGGGTCTAGTTTATATCATATTTTGTTTTGCTGTGAGTGTTGTTGTGCTGTTTAATTATTGCTTTTTGTTTCTATTGCTGCATAATTCTGATTAAGTTGGTCAGTTGTTGTTTAGGTTGTTCTATTAGGAGTTCTGTTGCCATGATTGTTAATTGTTAGAGGTTCTAGTATCTTTAGTTTTTGTGGTCAATGTTATATGTGTTGATGTCAACTTTGTAATCTAACTTATGTTTAATGAATCAATGAGTTTATGATTTAATCAGAATGAGTTGTGAAAACTGTGAAAATATGAAATTGTGATAAGCCAATGTGTGAAACTGTACTTTCATAAGTTTCTTTTTGTGCAGATAAGCTAGAAATCAATCACACTGAGTTGTCTTCATCAAATAGGAGAAAATTGTTAAGAATCTCAAAGCATTCGGCATTTGATGAAGCCAAGCATTTGAACAAAGGCAAAGCAAAAACATGGAAGCTAAAGATGAAGACTTAGGCCTTGTCTTAGTGGGTGTGAGTGAGTGTGATTGAAGGTGAAGGTATATTTGTGCAAAGCTTAGAAGAAACTCATTGCACAATTCAAACATACTTAAAACAAGTAACAAAGCATAGCAAAAGAATTTAAAAGAACTCAGTTTTGAAAATTCAGTTTTCAGCAGAAAATAAACCGATTTCATTTTTATGACCTCGACTTATTCAAGGTCTGCAACAAAACTATCAAACTGTTTTCTGAAACAGTTTTGGATTTTTATGTTTTAAATACCTAGGTTTTCTTTGAGCGAATAAGGAATGACATAGAGAAGAGATTTACGAAAAGGATTAACAAGATTTATGTGAGAAACAAAATTGCTTGATCTTTCAAAGTTTAAAGAAGCCTTCTTGAAGAACCAAAAATCTGGAAATTGTACTGTGCCATTGAGTTTTTCAAGCCCTTATGCAGATTCATCTTTAATCAGGGGGTTTCTATACTCAATTCTTGAACCTGTTTTGATTCAAGTATTGCGTTTTGGTTTGTATAATTGTAATATTTGTTTCTATTGGGTATTGGTGATGTTATAGGGTTTAGTATTGTTGTAATCTAAATTCTTTGGAGCTGAGGGTGTTAGTTCTGAAATTCAGAGGTGATTTGTAATCTTACAAGGTGCAAGAATTGTTCTTGATTGTAATTGTGTACAATTGATTGTTGTTAGTGGAATTTTTCTTGCTAGGGTTGCAAAAAAGACTGGATGTAACTCTTAAGAAAGGACGAACTAGTATAATTGCCTTGTGAAATCTTATGTCACTCTTCTCTTCTAACTTGTTTCTACATTGTATCATTGATTTTGAGTTTGCACTTTTGTATTTGATTTTGACATATTTATTTTCTGAGATTTTGATCCACTGTGTGTTATTTAATTCTTTGTTGCTGACTGCAATAGTATAGAACTGTTTTTGTTAAAACTGCACTTATAAATCAGCTATCTCATTGTTCTATTACACTGCCTTTTCATAGCACTTTCTGTTTTGAATCTTTAAACTGAATTAGGGAACTTTGCTGATTTAAGTACTTGTTTTACAACATTGTTTCATTTTTGGTATTTCAGAGAATTAGTTGAGTGCATATATAACCTTGCTATTTTACAATTCTGAACATTTTCTTTGGCTTACTTTTCACGATATTTGTTCTGAAAAATCTAAACTGGTTTGCTACATAATTGGTTTCTTTGCTTGTACAGATTAGATTCATATTTGATTATTTGATATTGTTCTTCATCTGGTTTTTGTTTTTTTTGCGTAATCTGTTGGTTTAAAAATCTGGTTTGTTCTATGTGCAACTTTAAACACTTTATGTAGTTCTGCACAGTGGTTCTTGATAAACGTGACTAAAAGAGAACAAATGGAAGCACGAGTGAGGGAGAAACGTAGGGAAACAAAGCAATAGTAGAGGAGAAGAAAAAATGGAAAGAAGAAAAGATAAAACTATAGGGTTTAATTAAAAACCCAAGAGGGCATCTCCATCATTTCTCCATACTAAGGAGGTGCAAGTTGAAAAATGAAGGGACGCAGGTAGCATAAGTATTTTTTCTATAGAGTTTAAAACACTTATTTATTTTCATTCAATTTGGCTAAATGAATGGCAATGGATTTCTACACCTCCATTTTGAACTTGCACTCCATCAACTTAAGGAAATGGCATAAATGCTTTCAAGGGTTTATAATTAAAAAATAGGTTTTTTCTTTCCTCTTTCTCCCTATCTTGCTCTAGTCTAATTAGGTTATGCCTTATGTAGTTTGTTCACTTTGCTTTGGTCACCCACTTATTTTGGTTAGTGATTTGTAGACGAATTCTTCCTGCACCTCCATAATCTCGTCCTGCATTTCCATAAAAATTTAAAATCCAAAAATACCCTTACTAAAATGACAAAAAAGGGTATACGTTCTAAAAAATGTAAACCAGATTGGGTCGTGTCCGATTCAAAAAAAGTTAATGTTAACCTAACGGGATTACGTCCGATATATAAATTATAAATCGAATAAGAAATTGGGAGGTACAATCCGATTTAAAATTTATAAACTGGACATCACCTTATTTTATTTATATTTTAAAAAAATTTACACCTTATTTTATTTATATTTTAAAAAAATTTACAAACTACACGTCATCCTATCCGATTTATCCAATCCGATTTATATTTTAAAAAAAATTTAGAAACCGGACAGGGTGACGTTCTTTCGGTTGACAAAACATTAATATTTTCCCCTTTTGATCGGCGAGAGTCGCATTTAAACTCGACGAATAGGTTTCTGCAATGGCAAATGAACAGGGAAGACATGATTTCTCTAAGGGACACTTTCCTGCAAATACGCTAATCCAAATCCAAAACAATCTCTCAAAGACAACACAATTAACTCTTAACCATGAAACTCCAAACAAGTAAGTGATTTGATGAAGGTAGGAGCTGAACTTGTGAATATTGAATCTACCCCATTCTCAATACGAACTCAAATCTCAACTTTTCTCAATTGGGTACCATGGAAAGTATATCGGATTTTCATCCGATATACATGAGGAGGTGAAGGGCGTTTTGGGGTTATACTCTTTCAGATTAAGGGTAAAATAGATTTTTTAAATCTATATGGAGGTGCAGGACGAGGTCATGGAGGTGGAGGTCATTGAGGTGGAGAAAGAATTCGCCTGATTTATATTCATTTCTGGCTCGTTTCTCGTGGTCATTGGTATTACTTTTATATGCAAATCGTCATTGAAGAGTTGCATGTTTGTTTTATTTTACTTTTTCTTGGAAAGGATAATCCAGAAAAAATTTGAAATTTAGCTTTTCAGAATGTGTCGAAAATAAGCTTTTCGAAATATATTTTCCTAATAAGTTTTTTTGCAACAACTTTTCATATAGTCTTTATAGAATATTTTTCCAAAAGAACAATTCTAGAAACATATTCTAAAAATTGTTCCAAAAAATTTATTCTATAAATACGTTTATTTTTTTTTCCTATGTATAGCCTTTTTTTAGCTGTTAAATATTAATTTTATTCATGAATATGCAGACATGGTTAGATTAAAGGAAGAGGTTACCATATCAATCGTGTGTGCCTCACTGCATCAATACATTCGTGGACCTTATATCACTTTACCTCATCACTTTTGAGCCAATGATCTTTATCTTGTGTGTTATAAACACATTAATACATTCATTATCAACATCACCCGTATCAACATTATCCAACACTCCCTATATCAACCTCGTCTGATATCAACATTATCCAACACTCCCTATATCAACCTCATCTGATATCCTTACGTAAAACTCATGATATTTCTTCAAATTTCAGTTCATGTTAGATACAGGTCAATTCCAGAATTCTAAATTCAGAATAAAACCTTACAATTCTAAGTAATTCAAGAAATCTTATTTTCATTCTAATATTACATTTCAAATTATAATTTTCTATTCGAAGATATGATTTCAAAATAAAAATTAGACTTCGAGAATCACATCTCTGAAATAGAAATCACTATTCTTATCCAAAAATTACACTTTCATATTACATTTTCTAAAATGTACCCCACAATTCCAGAAATCCTGTTTCAGCTAACATTGCGAAAAAAATCAATCCTAAAACTACCTACCCTTGATTCCGAACAACACCGCCACATCCGCCACACCTACCAAAGCAATCCCCTGCCTCCATCACCCACCTTCCATGGAGCTCTTGCATTTGAGATAAATATCCCAAGATCAAATTTGGTATTGTACACGTTCAAACTGAGGGGTGCAGGAAGCAATTGCCGAAATGAATTTTGTTTATCAAACCAATTTTATCCCGTGACTCTTTCATGTCCAAAGCTTGACTTTCACTTAATAAATTGCCTTCAGCAAAAAAAAAAAAAAAAAAAAAAAAAAAAAAAAAAAAAAAAAAAAAAAAAAAAAAAAAAAAAAAAAAAAACTCATGTACTCCACTTAATAAAGGTTAATGACAGCTTCTTTTGCCTTTGAGAACAAGGAGAAGAAGTGAAGGTGATCAATTTCCAGGTTCAATGGTGAAGTTGCATGAAAAAAATGTGAAGTTCATTAGCAAATTGGTATTTTCTTTTATAGACAAGAATTTTTTCATATTAAGCATTCAATATAGTTAGAGTGAGCCTTGGTGCAGTAGTGAAGTTGCTAGATATCATGTGATTAGAGGTCACTGTTTCAAAATGATTTTCAATAGTGGTCCTTTCCTCCCTCTTCAAAAACTTTCATTTCTTCATTTTGCATCTTAATCCATTAAGTTGCTTGTTCGTTTCCCAAAGAACTGCATTTTCTTATGTTTATATATATGATCTAAAAATACTCATACTTACATTGCGGATTGAAGAGAAAAAGAATTTCAACTGAATAGTTAAAAAAAGAAAATTGAAACAAAAGGGTGCATCTTGCCAAGTAGCCCACATGATTGTTGTCTTGCCACTTCTTTGCAGTGGTGGATGGGCATATGCTTTGAAGAAGTCCTCTCATTTCCATGTTCTTCTATATGCAAATACCTTTCATTCCACTCATAAAAAAAGACATTTTTTCTAATGATTAAAGTTACAATGCCTTGATATGACAACTCTTTATGAAGTAGTCTGAAAAGTCAATGTATTTAGTCCACAATGGCCTTAGATGGGGAAAAGCTATATCTAGCCATGGCTTTGCCCTGCCATTGAAATGGATGACACCAGCACTCTTAGCATCAGCAAAACTAGTACTTTCCTGATATCCCAATCCCAGCATGTGCCAGAAAGGATCAATAGTGTGGACATGATCATGGAATGCTATTAATCCAGGTGGTAATGTCCCTAGCTGCCACAAACTGAGGTCTGATTTTATATTCTGCATAAACATTACAAATTATGTGTTATTATACTATCCTTTTCCAATATGGGGAGTGAAATTTAGTTTTGAACATATCAAAAGTAATTTGCTTTTACTTTTTTTTGTTTTCCCTTTTCTTTTGTAGGATGTAATGTACATATATATATATACCTGCTCAACCCAGTAATGGTATGTAGAGCTTATATTGGTCTTCCTCCAAGCATCAAGGTCGAAAATGTTCATGCCATAAGCCCAAGCACATTCATTGGGATCAAAATTTTGGGATATTAAAGGGTGGGAGAAGTTCAAATAGCTTTTCAACCTCTTTGACATGACATACTTATCTTCTCCACTGCATGTTTCTACTGCTCCATTGACTTTTCCATTCATGTCAATGTCCCACAGAGGTGAAAGATCAGTTTGTACCACAATGTCATCATCAAGGAAGACCACCTTGTTAAGACTTGAGAACAACTGTATTGAAAAATGTATTATGGCAGTAAGCATCATAGAAAAAAGGTGAATACACAAAAGGAGCTTTTCTCCATAATTCCATCACTTTTACCTCTGGAAGATGTATGCGAATGTGATTCATTACTGAATTATACTTAGGACTAAGTGCTTGCAGCTTTGCTGCAATTGCTCTAGGCTTCTCAGTAGTATTTGCAACAATAGCTGATGATCCTCCTCTAAACCGTGATCTAACATTTTGATCTTTTTCCATTGCTTCCAGTACAGGCACCTTTCCCTTTGTAAACCAATCAAAGTGGTGCAATGCCTTGACCTCAATTATGGCAGGTGATAAAGGGTGCAAGGAGAACCAAGCCTGCATGGGGTAGTAAGTCTTTCTGTCTGTAATTATGTGCAGAACAACCTTCTGAGGTCGCAGGCTGTTGCGAACAAGTGATGTTGCAACCACTGAGGCAGCAAGCACATTGTCTGAGGCCAGAACAAAGTGAAAGTAGTTGTTGTCAACCAGAGCAGGGACAAGTTCTGCACAGGGTAGCTGAAGGCGTGCAGCTGCATTGTTGGTGTGCTCATTGGCCAGCTTCAAGCCAAGGCAGTGAAGCTGTTTTGGTATGCTGCTTGATGCTACATGACGATATAAATACTCTTGGACTTTGGCTTCTCTGGTCCTTTGTTCCATAAGGGTCACCTAAGAAAATGTTCAGAATTTAATTAGGAACTTGAACTAGGAAAGCTGTTACTTTTGCGTTAGATTAGTTTCCTAAATTCCTCTAGTTTGAAAGAGTGGGAAAATGGTACCATTTCTCTTAGTTTAATTGCAAATGTCTTGGCATCATATCCACCTTCCTTTATTTGGATCATGAACTCTTCTAGAGTCTGAGGTATATCAGTCCTTTGCTCTAATTCATCTTTGCCAAGGGGTTGATCTAATATTCTGTATATTACATCTGGGACCTATCAGAAACCAGTTTCATTTTCAGCCACCAATAGATAATTCTGGTCAATTAGTTACCAGGTGGATTCACATGACAAATATAATCAGAAAGAGTTAAGGAGATTACATTTGATTCAAGACTTCTTCCCAAAATCTTTGGCCTCAATTTTTTTCCCAGGCAACCTGCATACATTAATGAAAAAAGGTCATGGTTATGCATAAATAAAATACCAGGTGGAATTTATTATTTCTAGACGTAAAAGTTTCATGCACTTGTTTCAAATTCAAAAGGTTACAGAATGTATCATTATCCTAAAGTTGTGGGTTTAGAATTTGATATTTGCAAATTGTTGATTCATACCAAGTTCCATAACATAGCATCAAAAGTAAATACAATTGCAGGATATAAGTTTAACCAACAGTAACCATTGACGAATCGTACTAAACTAATACAGTGCAAAATACATATTATAAAAATTCCACTCCAGCAAAGGAAAATTAATATAGATAAATAGCCAAAATTGAAAAATGAAAAAAATAGACACACTGCCTTGATTCCATTGGTTTTGCTATCCTTCAATTTATAGAAGTGCCGTGAATCAATAATCATAAAACTTTGAATTCAGCCATAAATATAGCCATTTGCAAATCATGAAAAGTTCAAAGCATAGTAAAATACATTTATGCTTTGATATATTGAAAAATATAAGCCTCATTCACGGAGTCACATCTTTATGTGTTTCTGTTCATGCATGTATGTGTTTTTAAGTTATTGACTGTGACATTTATTCTGTGTTCTGCTGTGTGTGTGTGTGTGTGTGTGTGAGAGAGAGAGAGAGAGAGACTGATAATGTACCTATGGAAGAGCACTTGTTTTCTCCATCAATGTTATCCACTGCAGTCAGAACAAACACAAACCTAAGAAGGAATGTGAAGAACAAGAGTGAATAGAGGAGCATCCGATAAGACAGCCTCCTTGATGCAACCTTCACTTTGATAAATTCCTTCAACCCTTTTCCGGGAAGCACAGTGACATGCCTCAAACTTGGTGATATCTGCAGCAACATTTTGTCCAAAACTCAAGGCAAGGCAAGGCAACACTAAAAAGTGCAAACACACCAACACTGATCCTAGTCCCTCCTCTTCAAACCAGTAGTTTTAGTTCTTTTCATTTGACAATATTCACCATCTGATGAATGACAGTGTTGAAGAAACTCCAAGATCCCACGTCAGGTTATTCTGCAAAAGGAAGGCTTTGATGGTGCTCAAGGTTGCTATCTTCACCTAACCTTGCTTAGCATTTGGGACAGGCAGCATGACAATGAGGGTGTTTGAGGCTTTTAATATTGCTGTGGAGAGCTATGAGAGGAGGGGGTTGTTAAGGAGAAAGAGACATAAGACTGAGAAGGACCATGTTGTTTGTTTCAAGTTTTGGTCTATTGACTTGGTTCTGAAGAAGGAAAGTTAAGGCAAAAAGTGTAGAGAAAAGAATGAAAAAAAAAAAAAAAACACTTTGGCGTGTACTTGGCTTTGCCTCCACACGAAGTTCTTCTGTTTGTTATGTATAGTTTGGAGTTTGGAGACTATGACACAACGGAACTTCTACATGGAAAATGACTTCCTCTCTTTCTCTCTCTAGTGTGTGGGGTTCAGGATGTGGTTGTTGGAGTAAAACTTCAGAAAACATTAATTCCATTCCTTCGAAAAACAATCAATTTTCAAAAGGGTGGCTCATTCTGATTGCTTCTAGGATATTGATTTCTTGCTGAATCTGATAAACTTTTATTACTAACCTTGTTGAGTTCTGCAGTCATTTTTTTTTTCCTTAACAATTATTCATGTAAATGATCATTTAATATTTAAATAAAGTAGTAATGTTTACAGCTAAAAGTTGTTGTTAACTCATAATACAGTCTGTAATGTAGCTGTTTTTGATAATGTTACATCAATCTTTAGTGACAGAAAATTATCAGTATTGTTTTCAGTCACTAAGATTATAATATGTGTTGAACTAATTAAACTTGTCTTTATTCAATTCAAAATTTTGTGCAACTTAACTAACTTAACTAATTGAATTTAAATTCGATATGAAATGTATCACTTGATATTTTAAGATAATGTATTAATATTAACATCATTTAAAATTAACTTATAGAATAAAAGAGATATAAAATTTAAATTGAAGATAGATTTTATCATCCTTAAAATATTACATGTTAAATGGAATAATATCATGTTATATAAGACTGTAGAATACTAGATCGGATTAGGACAACCCAAAACATAACCTGAATTTATCTTAATTTTACATTAAATCTAATTCAAAACTTAAATTCTTCGCAGTTTAAGTTGGATCAATGAACAAACATTTTTGAAAAATATTGTTTTCAAAGTTATAACAATACTGTATCAATTATATAATTAATTTAAATTTTTTTCATAAAACCCAATTATTACTATGAACTATGACATAGTTAGATTAAGAACTCAGATTCAATAATCACGTGTCGTAACATCAAAAAGTATTATTAACAAAAATAAAAATAAAAACATAATATCAAACCAATTACACGAAAAAGAAACTCCCTTAATCAAAAGAATTAAACAAACCAAAAAGAAAGAAGCTATTATGAAAAAAAAATTGTAAGTTAACAAAAGTACTAAGAAAATCAAACAATTTAAAGTCTACTTTTTTTTTTTTTTCAATCCTAAAACTAACAAACTTATATGTAGAATGATTTCATATAATTAACAATTATTAAGTATTAATTTCAATGATATATTCTTATTAACTATTTATCAATATTAATTAAAGCATTGTTATAAAAGCAAGCTAAATAAAATAAGATTTATTGCCCATTTAAAATGCTTTTAAGAAAATTATTGGATTATTTCATAGCACGTGTGGTACAAGAACATAGGGGGTATTAGGCATGATCTCATAGTGATCATCTTGGAGGGGTAGGTGAAATCTTTCATTGATAGAAATCCTCTGTTCTTGGTTCTATTTATGACCCATGGTGGACATCAGAGACTTAATCATTCAAAATTCAGAGGAAGTACATTATTTGACAAATACACATACACAATTATAAATATAGAGCATCAATCATTAGTAATAAAGAAATTTAAGGTTTACTCTTTAATATTTTATGTGATTCAACATCTATTTAAATTTTATGGGACTGAATGCAGATTAAGTCCACATTCTTACTTTATTTAAATCTAATCAGTTATTTGAAGCTAGTTTTTTTTTAATAACTTTTTATTTCTTTATTTATGTGTAGTTAGCTTTTAGATTTATGATAAAATTAGAAAAAAAATTTAAGTTTTGTAATTTTTTGTTAAAATATTTCTAATTATTATATCTATATTTTAATAATTTATAAATTTTAAACGTTACTTTATTTTAATATTAAAAGTGTTGATAATTATATTTTACTTATTAATCTTGAAATAAACTGCTAATTAGTAAAAACATAATTATTAATAAGTGCTAAAACGTTGATAAAATATTTAAATTAACAAATTAATTTTAACTTATAAAGAAATGTATTTTTCTTATGATTTTTTTTCTGGAAGTACTAATAAAAACTTATCAAAAGAAATTTATTGTTACACTTCCTAGAACTAAACAAAAAATTTTGTTATTTCAACATTATATTGCCATAATTTTAAATATTTAAGCACTAAAATAATTATTTATGAAAAATAAAACCATCTGTTACTATAGTGGCTAAAAGAAATACAATGAATAATTATAAAGTCGTCAATATCTTCACAGTCAATTTTTTTTAAAATAAATATAAAAGTTATCCATGTCCCAATTGTAGCTAATTTTCACAAAATTTGCAATTTTTACCAGCGACCTATCCGATGCATACTTGTGATGGCTAAAATAATATTCTCTTTTTTCTATGAAAGTAAAATTATGGTAAGATACCTTCATAAAAACATAATTTGTTTAATAGTAAAGATTTGATGTCTTTCACATCTTTTCTTAGGATAAAAGGAAAGTTTTAGAAAGTTTACCTAAAGATTAAATGCTACATAATTGAAAATGGGTTGGTGGTGATTTGGGACTTTGAGTTATAAGTTTAAATTAGAATTAATATATCATATAGTTTTTAAGTTTTCAGAAACATCTCAGAATGAAATTACAATATTATTGAGTACAGATGATAGATTGACTTATTTAATTCCCTATGTTTGATCTAAAAAGAAAAAAGGAATTATACTATATACAGCACTAGATATAAAATTTTATAAATCTGAAAAACTAAGCATTAAATATTTGAAGAATATCTCCTTTATGATAAAATTGCCTAAAGATAAACAAGTACTAATATAATATTAATTAACTTATTAAAATTTAAGAATGTCTATAGTACTATTTTTCTTATTATATAAGCAAAAATTCTCAAATAGTTAGTAATAAGATTTTATTTTTGGTAAGATGTTTTAGATTGAACATTTATTATTAAATAAAAAATTATGACTACTACTTTAATTATAATTTATTTTACTTAAAAATCACTACAAAATAACTAATGCAACTTGCTACAAAATATTAAATTAACTATAGTTGGTACACAAATTTTACAATTAGGATGGGGAAAAAGCAATGAACTAGCACATGTTATGCAATCTCTTTACCTACCTCTACTATGGGATTCAATTCAACTACTAATGTTGAACGTAATTGAAAAATGATTGACGTGTCATTTTGCACACATTTTCATGTTAAATAAACATTCCAACATAAGTACTTATCCTACATAGACATCACACCTTAGAAGTTAAAAAAAAAAAAACAACTACTTTTTTTTATATGGTTAAGCTGAATTTATAATTCCTCACTATATTATTTTTAGTTTGATTTTTCAAGTTTAAATATTGTTCATTGGACTAGATAAATCCTTTCTATTAATTTATCATGTAAACAGTTTTAATCGTGTTTGATTAGCACATTCATATGATAGATTATCAATTACAGAATTGGACATAAGTAATTAATAGATTGAATTCAAATTGTTTTAGTTTGATTTTTAGTAAAAATATACTCATTTCTTAAATTAAGTTAACAAGATAATCTTAGTAAGTATTGCATAGATAAAAATTATAATACATTATCTTCCAAAGTTAGTCATATATGATCAAAATCATTAAATATAATTCAATAAATTATAGAAAAAAGGCTATTTTACCAATGTTTTAAAATAAAACTTTTTAAAAGGCTAAAAATCTATTTTAATATTAATAATTGATAATAATAAGAGATAAATAGCTTTCTAAATATTATAAATAATCTTGATGAACTTATGAAAATTTATGTTTAAGTTAATTTTAAAAGACTAATATGTAAGATGAGATTTATATTTTTCCTGTATATTATAATTTAATCTTATCTTTAAGATATTTAATAATATAAATTAAATTGTAAAAATATTAAGATGATGAATATATAATAAATTAAAAGGATTTAAGTAACTCTAGAATATTAATTACTTGTGAATATTTACGTGGACATATGATATTAAAAAATGTTGCTTGATCATCATTTGAAGTGCGATGTTTTAATGTGTTGATGTGCTAACTGAACTGAAAAACATGGATTGCTACTACTAAAAGAAAATTACAAGAGCACAAAGCAAATCTACTTTATGAGATTCAACTTCTTCTTACACTTATTGCTCTTCACTTTTCAGGTATCAATCAATATTATAAGTTTAGCTGAAAAAAAAGTTACTTATTAACGTTGAACTCTCATGCTTGACACTTGACACTCAGTAGGACAAAAGTATGAATGTTTGTAAATCAAAATTGATAGGCTAACAATAAAATTATATATATATATATATATATATATATATATATATATATATGATGATGATGATCAAGATTTATTTAGTTGGTAGTCAGATAATTAGTGAGAGAAAGTGAACTTTAACCACTTAACCATCTCATTATGATTTTATATTACTTTGATTGTTTGTGTCAAAATTAAAGAATGAGAAGAAATCAAATAAATCATATTTTATATGCTATTTTAATTTTTATTTATATAAATAAAATATAAAATAAATTTAAATTAACATAAATTCTGTTTGCATCATATATTTAATTTTTTAATCAAACACATTGAAAAACATGATTCAGTTGGACATTACTAAGAAAACATGACTTATTAGTGTAATTTAATCTTTAAAAATCATATATATACACATTTTATATTAATTTAACTATTTAAAAAATGATATTTATCATTCTACTTCTTATAATAACAAAAAATTCTCCCATAATAGGATCTCGTTTAACAACTTTCATTGACATAAAGTAAAATTAAAACTTTTTAGGGCTTAGTATATGCATATGAACACGTGTGAATAGAATCAAAATCTTAAAGAGGAAAATTAGGACTTTCATTGTAATGAGCCAACCTTTGAAGCCTTTAAAGACACTCCTGAATTTGCTGGAGAGAATAAGAGTGTCAATTTGTACTAAATTGAATTTGCATCGAAGAAATATAAGGTAAAATGTCCAAAACACAGAAGTTCTTAAAGTTTGACCTCGAAAACCACCAATTCTAGAAACATGCATTATTATGAGTTCTTTCAAATGCTTTATACACACGTCTACACACTACCCCCACCAAAAAAGAAAAAGAAAACAAAATAGAAAACATATTTTGGGGTATGGTTTTATATACGGGTGAGTTTTTCAAAGTTTTTCTTAAAATAGAAATGGCAATGCTTGATTAAGTGTGTTTAATTAGATCATAGTTCTATTGCATCAAATTCATACAAGTAATATGATTTGATTGAAAATGCACACAAGAACTTAAGTGGATGGAATTATACCTAACCTTCCCTTACTACGTATCGGAAAAGACCCAAAAACTTGAATGTTAATTAAGCTCAGTATCCTACGTTCTTCATATTTTATGTGCTGCATTTTCCACCCTCCATTGTTGCACTCATCATTGCCATATTGGATGCGGGTCTAATTATTTGCAATATTTCCCTTTTCTTATCTTCACAAATTTATCGGGTCTAATTATTTGCAATATTTCCCTTTTCTTATTTTTATAAATTCATTTATACTGTCCAGAATGACCACTTGTCACCTTAAGCCGATAACTTTCTTACTGAAGATAAAATCGGTAGTCTAAGTGTGCAAGCAATCTTTGGCAAGACAATCTGCAAAAGCTGACATAAGATAAGATTTAAGTCAACTTTAAATCCTATAAATAAAATGGATAACAAAGGCCAATATCGAACAAGAACTTACTTAGCTCCTATAATCAAATACCTACTTAAGCGTCGGAATGTCTTCGTAGGTACACTCCCTTATTAGGTACACTCCCTTATTATGGCTTGAGCAGATACTCAACAGACATAAGTAAAAACTTGACAGACAGAAACAGGTACTTTCCGGACAAAGATCCAAACCACATCCCAGTAAAACAGACTTGGACTGTTTAGACTATGTGAGAAAAAACTCTGAAGGTCTCTAAATCTTATGTATGGCGTCCCCCGAAGAATCAATTCAAGAGATTCGATGACATCACCAAGCATGCCTCAATTCAACTTAAGATGAGGAAGAACTAGTAGGCCGAGATAGTCTAGTAGTGCAAGGCTGACTTTGCCGAGGTGTTTTCACCGACACTGCCTTTTACGAAAAGATAATGTCCTCCTTGTCGTTTCCACTCTCCTTTTTCTACTACATTCTCGGCTTCGTCAATACTTCATGGTAAGGACGAAACAACTTAACCAACTTACAGTGATTACAGTGTGCGGACGATCAACATGTCAAATATTTTATATATCAGACTTGTCTCATACCTATACCTAAATCAACACCGTAATCCTCAAAGCCCGGGTCTCACTGACAAACATGTCCTCAATGAAGCCAAAAGTTGCTCAGAAATTTTAAATCCACATCATAGCAGGTCGTGATTTCTCCAAACCGACTGAAACTCCCAACTGAGTTGCCAGACCCAATCCACATCCTTCCATCGCCATCCTCACTACTGACATACCGTACAGTACTAACATAGCAGACACCGCCTCCTACCTCCAGAAAACTCTCCGGTCATGCACGCATCTCCTCAACCGCATCACCCTTGCCATCTTCACAGCTGAACTAAGTGATATATTTTAATTTTTTACTTTTGACTTTTGAAGCCCTCGGTTGGAAAGATGAAAAACAATAAATGACTTAGCATTGGATCATGTCACATCACTAGATGAGTGAATAAGAAATCCCCTCGTGAACTTCACGCAGTAAATGTGGTGTTGTCACTTTATGTGACCTTCACCAAAGACTCATTTTAATTTTAATACACTTTGGAAATATCATCCATCGTGAAATGTGCCACTAAAAGTTACATTTATTATCTAGTATATAAATTTACTAGAACGTGTCATACTGTCATTTCATATAATATGTCCAAGGCATGACTCATCCATCCAATTCGGCAATAGCTATTAATGAAGCAAATTATCAACATTGGGACATGACTAAGAAAAATGATCAGACTTGTTTTCGGCTCCAAGGGAGGAGATAATTGGAGGCTCGCAAGGCAATGACAAATGAAAGTCATCGGCTTGTTTCTACTCTAATCATGGGAGGAAGTTTTCGGAAATTCTCCAATAAATCATGGCAAGTTCTCGGTAATTCATTGCTTAGCTTTTGGATTACAACATTCTTGATCTTGCAACCGTGAGATTGTTTGATTATCTTAAACCCACCTTCCACTCACCCTGACACTTAAAAGGTGGGTTTGGTTGAGTTCATCACCGTGTTCGTCGACTCAGTTTCTGACATTGCCCACACATTCAACTTTTGTGTCACCATATCCGTTGGTACCCACACCTCTAAAGGTCACATGAACCCTATCATCGCCTTTGACGCCTTCGTTGGGAGCAACATCACCTTTCTCTGTGGTGTCGTCGACATCATCGCCCAACTCCTGGTCTGCGTGGTGGCCTCACACCTCCTGGCCTTCGTGATCTCCTCCACAAGTCTCAAACTCACCGGTATAGAAAATTTTTCGCAAGTCTGTTTTGCACACCTCCCAGCACCTGGTGGAATCGATGTTCTCTTTATCGCCTGCAAGTACGTAGAGATCACTTTAAGGTTGGTTATGCCCGTGAAGTCACAAGTCATGGCTTCATTTTAGTGGAGGACCTCACTGCCCACTAAGAAATATTTTATTTTTGCATGTGATTGAAAGGGTCTGATGCATGTGACCGCTTGCTGCCTCGCAGAGTTGATTTGCTTCAGAACGACAATCACCTTTAGGGTTATCATCGTATGTGGAATGTCAATATCCAAGAAGACTTGTGAATCCGTAAGTTCACACTTAGATCAGTCTCACGGTCCAGTGGACTCTCAAGCCTGTAAACATGGTCTAGGCTCCAAGATCCTTTAATTCTTCAAAAAAAAAAAAAAACAACTTGGACCGTCACCCTCACTCAGGACAGCCTCGAGAGACTCGTGGTTGACAAGAGAAGCATGGTTCTCGGCCTTGGCCGGCAAATAATCTTATGTAACAGCAAAAGGAAACCAGAATAAGAGTAAATAGCGAAAATAATGGGAATAATGTAGAGAAGGCAATAATCGAAAAGAAAACTTCATTCAAAAGGTTCAAGTAATTACAATGGAAGGCCGAGAACTAAATGGCCATGTAACTACAACCTATCAAAAGATTTACACATAGGGCGATCATAATACGACCATCAAAACAAAATAATGTTAACAAATGTCAGCTAGCCTGACAAGATGTCCACCCCCGAGGTCACAACCCTTTCCTCATTTGCAGCTAGCATTTCAACATCAACGACCTCCTCCTCTTCTTCCTCGTCCGGAATACCCTTAATCGGAACGAGTTTGCCTTTGTAAAACGCTTTGCGAGGATCCATTTTGCCCTCGTGAAGAGGGATATCATAGAAGAAGGCTGCTTGTTTCAAGGCCGTCGAGAAGCCAAAATCATGTTGCTCGATCACATAATCTTGGAGCTCGATCAGCTCCATGTTAGCTCTTCGGCTGCGCTCCGCACTCATATCCATCTCCAAAGCCGAATTCCTCCTTTCTAGATCGACTATCTTTTCCCTCAAGTCTCTTGCCCTTTTATTGGCATCAACTTCTTTTCTTTTAGTGATCAAGCATCTCTCGTGAACAGATTCAACCTAGCTTTTAACTTTTCATTCTACTCCTCGAGGGTTTTGTCGTTACCAGCCAAGGAGATATTGACCAATAAAGCAGTTGTCAAAGGCGAAGAGGACTTTGTTAGATCTTTCTTCAGCTTCTCAACATCCTCAGCATCTTTTTTCAGTGCCTCCCCCATGACCCGACTGATGAGCAATGATCTAAAGCATAGCTCCTGAAAGGCGTTGTTTAGTTCAGTAGTGGAAGAGAACGTATAAGGCCCTTTCTCGGACTCCCCGAGCTCAATCCTCACGCAATTCGAAATCATCACAAGATGATTGAGGAAGTCCATGGTAGCCGAGCAGTCTCCGACAGTAGTGGATGCGCGAAGACGCTTTAGAGAGCGCCGGGTGGATGATCGGTCAAAACCACGACGTGATAACTTGTGATCTTTCTTCTGTTTGTGGCGACGACCCTCAGAGGCCGTAATTTTGTGGCCCCCGAAGGTGACCTCTGAATCAGAAGACAAAGAGCAATCTGAACTACATTCAGAAGAATAATTTGATCCTACAACAGATGATGACCCTTCATTTCCTCTCCTAGATCGACTCACCCGTTCACGGGATTTCTTCCATCGTCTACGCAATCGTATCTTCTCAAGATGGTTGAGATTATTGAGCTTCCGTTGAATTCAGTGGTGCAGCTAGAATCAACTCTATATACTTATTTTTAATGGAGGAGTATTCTTAGTGATTACTTAGTGTTGGCCTAAATGAGTTGCCAAGAACAAATTTGGGTTACTGAGCTCTTTGTTGCTTGGCAACACATTATTTTCGAGTTTAGTGGCATGGCCATTTGTCTCTTCCCCTTCTAGATTATCTTCTTCCATATTGATTTGCGTTGACGTTGTTTGTCTATTTTCTTTGTTGGTGTTGCCATGTGTAAATAGAATATCCGGTGCTACAACAAGCAATGTATGTCTCTTGAGGATCTTGGATAATGTGACTTGCAATTTTGAACCAACGTCTGACCCACAATCTCTCTCGGCCAATTGAGAATTCAACCCATACAACTACTCCATCTACATGACAAACCGTTTGACTGTCACAGGTGTTTTCAGACCTTTCAATTTCTTCATAAAGGTGACAACTTTATTTAATCAAAATCTTTTTCTTCTCAGAAGAAGCATCCCCAAGGTAAACCTTTGGCCGAGTAAATGGTCAATAATGAAGCATGTGTGACTACTCAGTAATTTCATAAATGAAGTATGTCCCTACTCCGACTTTGATTTTTGAAAAATCTTGTGGTAGCGGAGAACCAAGTATTCCCATTTTGATAACTTAAATTCTCTCGTCCAATTCTGTTTTTTCCTTTTATGATCTTATCGGGTTGAGGGACATGAATCCAATTGAATTATGTGACTCTTGATTTTCATCTCCTTTGGCACCAGAAGTCTATTATGAAAATATATTGCAGTATCCTCCTCGTTCTCTCGTTCTTCTCATCATCTCGGTTCCTTCAAAATCTAAATAAGTCTTCATGCACCCGAAGATAACTTGCTAAATTCAAACCCATGTATCACTGCCCGCGAGCTTGTAGGTGGCTCCGTAGCCACTGTGAAGCCCGCTTGAGATGATCAGCATAGTGGGTTACATTGAGGCAAAATACAGACACTTTGCTTGTTATTTCTGAATACTCGTTGTCGTTTTGTCCATCCTGAAGAAATCACTAGTCTCTTGTGACATGATCAACCAAGAACGACTTCAACACCTCGGTTAAGGGAGAGTTCATCTCCATGAACCCCTATCGAGTACAAGACCTCGGTCAAGGGACATTGTCACTCCATGGTGACATCCTATAATTCGGCAAAAAATGGGACAGTATCATTCCATGGTGACCTCCCATAATTCAGAAGAAAACGGTGTAGTGTCACTCCATGGTACCTCCCGTAACTTAGAAAATAATGGGGCATTGTCCTACCATGACCGAATAAGTGCACGGTCACGACTGATATGGCCACCTGATGCCCGCAACTACAATCTCATGAAGCTCTTGTGACTAGCCCTCGAGCTTAGGGCGCTAGTGTACTAGCATGATCGAGAACTACACGGTCAAGGCCGACAACTCAGCCTTGACCGACAAGTACTCGACCACAAGGTGATACAGCGATGCCAGCCCCTCAAATAATTACTAACAGCAACAGACTGCTAAAAGTTGCTTTATCCTCAGACCTCAACCAATAATAATGCCTCTAAACAGTTCGGGTCCTATAAATACAATGCAAATGAGCCAAACTAAGGTACACTAATACAATCCTTAAATTGCTAGTCTGACATCCGTGTACTAACTACCTTGGTACGGGAACGTGAAAACATGAGCACCAGTTTTTCCCACTTCAGAACGACTACAAAATTTGCAATTTGTAAGGTGACTGAATACCTTGTCGCCTAATTGTCATCCGAAAACTTTGAGTGACTGATAAACTTGTGAACAAACCTTTTCGCTCATAAGATATCGCTCGAGCTTGGGGGGCAAGTGTACTCCCCAGATCAGGGCGACCACTTGTCGCCCTAAGTCGACAACTTCCTTACCGAAGACGAAATCGATAGTCTAAGTGTGCAAGCAACCTCTAGCAAGACAATCTACAAAAGCTGACATAACGTAAGATTTAAGTCAACTTTGAATCCTATAAATAAGTGGATAACAAAGGCCAAAGGTATACATTATCGAACAAGAACTCACTTAGCTTCGATAACCGAATACTTACTTGAGCGTCAGAGTGTGTTCGCAGGTACACCCCCTGTCGTGGCTTGGGCGGATACTTGACGGACGTAAGCGAGAACTTGATGGACAGAGACAAGCACTTCCAAGACAAAGACCCAGATCGAGAACATCCCAGTAGAGCGGACTTGTACTGTTCGGGCTATATGGGAGGAAACTCTAAAGGTCCCCAAATCTTGTGTAAGAACATCATCCCCTAATTTTAGTGATTGTCTTGGTTTGGAATAAATTGCAAATGTTATGCATAAAAACTATAATCTATATCATTTAACTATTTCAATGCTTAAACACAAGAATCATTATTAAAATTTGTTAGACAAAAGTCCAACCAACATACTTTTATTTGATTTCTAAAAACAATAAAGTATAAAACATGGTCATGTTTTGTTTATAAAATGATAATTACTGCTAAAACAAAAAATCATGTATATAAAACTTTGATATCTTACTTTATGTCTGATAGACATTTGTTGAAATTCAGACGATATGCACATAGTTTTAAGTTAATATTATACTTAATGAATATCTATATGCTTATTGGGAATGTCAGTTCCTTATATCTGATCAAAAGCTTCTGTCACAATCAATGATCTCTTGGAACTTGAATTAAAGTTGATTTTGCTTCACTCAAATCTAGCGCCAACTTTGTCAAACTTGGAAAAGTCCATTTGCTTCATACGAGTCTATGTTTTACACAAGTTTAAGTAAATGCACTTTGTCCAATGAGAGATAAGTATATCCAACTATCGAGATGTTGTTTAAAGAAGAGAAAAACATTTAATACATACATGAAAAACATTTAATACATCTTGTATGTGCATGCTCATTAGACGTCAGAAAGTCATTCAAGTGAGTTTGAAGCTGCTCAAAAGCCATGAAAGGATTTGCAACAACTTTTTTGTACCTATATAAAGTCGTCCATCAAGAAGGAAATAGGGGAGTTCAATTTGCAAAAGTGTTAAAACGCTTCTAACATCTTTTTGTGCCTTATATAACTTTGTAAGAACATTATTGTGGTCATTTAGTGAACTAGTAAAGAGTGTTTAACCTTGTAAACATCGAAAGACACAACCCCTCTCTAGTAAATGTTAGCTTATTTTGGTATGATGACAAGTGCACCAGTCGCATGATAACAAAAGATAAAATACAATTATAATAAATTTACATTTAAGAACAATTCCATAACATGATTATATATGCAGAAATTTAAAACAATTAAAAGAATATTTTATGTTTTTATCAACAGTTGAATGGAAGAAAAAAATTAACAATAATATGATAAACATGGCAGGGTTAAGTCTCACGAATCTTCACTCTCATTTATAAAAATGTTTACTTTCTTTCCTATTATTAATCAATTTCAACCCACAAAATTACACACCTCAATTCCTCAGCAAATGAGCCTAAGATTATATTAACCATCGATTTCTTGATCAATTATATAAATGAATCTTGCATTTTCAGAAGGATATTAAGACAACGGTTGAATCACACTCTATTCTTAGGCACGAGCTTTCATTTAGTAATTTAATTCAAATCTAGAAACAAGAGATGTTTTCCAATACTCTCAAGATTCAAGAATCAAGTTATTAACCAACACAACAAGCACTATGTATAGACTTAAATTACTGATATAAATGAATCTTGCATTTTCAGAAAGGTATTAAGACAACGATTGAATCACACTCTATTCTTACGCATGAGCTTTCATTTAGTAATTTAATTCAGACCTAGAAACAAGAGATATTTTCCAATACTCTCAAGATTCAATAATCGAGTTATGAACCAACACAAAAAGCACTATGTATAGACTTAAATTACTGATATAATGAAAGAAAAGACATAAATACTAAAGCAGAAATGATTACATGATAGTTTAGAAAGGTTTAACCTAACCCTTACAATAGAGAATTCAGCTTCTCATAGACATGAGGATACCAAACCTTACAATAGAGTAGTGGAATATGAAGAAGAATCGATAATAAATCCTTAGACTACCTTCTAAGAGTGAATTTTGAGCTCCAATAGCCTAAGATTCCTAACCCTATTATGAGAAATTATTAAATAAACTAGAAACTTCGACGTTCGTGTCTAGCCTAGTTGCATTGAGCACCACTGGATTTTGTTACTATTATAGCTCTGAGGCCTAACGTGGCCCGACCCGTATAATGTGCACCAGGTACATTTATTTGAACTTGCTCTCGGGTCCTCTTGCACCAAGCTCGGGTTTGTTGAGTCAGGCATGACTTCTTTTACTCCAATTTTCTCTTTCTATTACTCTTTTAAGGCTTCCATCCTCCATCTTCTAATCCAATACCGTTTCGCTCAAATTCAACCAAAATATGAGAAATTATCAATTAAATGATTTTTCTAACTCTCATAATCAATTATTAACAAAAACCAAATAAAATTGAGAATGAAGCAGATTTTAAGTGTGAAGAGAGTTGATTTTTGTCATAAAATAGGTCAATAATGTCTTATAAATTCACTCCATCAATAAGCAACCCATATGATCTTTGTGATCACACCTTAGACAATTTCTTTGTCTTAAGTTAGTAATAACTTGTTGTTTAAAGAGTACTCGCATTAGTCAAGAGTGATTTATTGTAAAGGAGTGTCTTGTTGTCAAACAATACTCGTATGGGTTAGGCAGAAGTGACTATGAGCCAAAAAAATACTCTTGTATCTTGGAGCATTAATCTACTAGTGGAATTCAAAAAGTTGTTTGAGAAATGGATATAGTTTGCACTATTAGACAAACTAGTATAAAATCATCTTGAGTAATTTCTTCCATATCTTTTCTTGTTAAATTGTTTATATATATATATATATATATATATATATATATATATATATATATATATATATATATATATATATTGTACTAACCTAAAGAAGGAGAAGCTTTTCAAACTCAATTTTTGAAAATCTTTGTCAGTTCATCCAACTAACAAAACCTTTCGTTTGTCTGCATGTATTTAGACAATCCTTGTGAAAAACTTTCAAAAGTTTTTAAAATATAATTCAACCCTCCCTTTTTATAGTTTTCCTATTTTTCACAGTTGGTATCAAAGCTCAGTGGTTAAACCGGATGCATTTAAACTACAAAGCAAGGTACACTCTTATTTGTGCCTTATTTACGAATGGATATAAAAAGATTTGTAGGTTGAAGACTGCAAAAGAAATCTAGGATTCCCTGCTCATTAACTATGATGGTAATGAAGATGTGCAACTTCGCAAAGTTGACACCCTCATTTGTTAGTATGAGTATTTCACAACTAAGGATGGTAAAAGTGACTAAGCCATGTTTAGAAGAACTCATGTTCTTCTAAATAAGATATAAGATCACGAATAGAGCTTCTCCAAGACTCAAATAAATCTAAAGATGTTGGGCAACATGCCCAAGATTTGGGAGTCTAAGACAACGACCATAACAGAGGGCCAAGACTTGAAGAAGTTCATATGAGGTAAGCTGCTTGGAATCTTGAGAGTGTATGAAATGCATTTTCTAGATAGAAGCCAAAAGGAAGTATCAACCTCATCAAATAGAGCTCTAAAGGAAATGGTAAAAGTAGCCCGTATCAAACGAAAGGAAGTTAAAACTATCAAAGCTTTAGATAAGGAGGAAGTAGTGACATGCAACATTAAGTCTGACAACAATGAATCTTTGATGTCCTTAAAGCTTAAGCAAATGCTTAAACGTAGAGGACAAGGAAATAAAAGGTTTCCTCGTAGGAAAAAAGGAAGGTTGTTCCATATGAAGAAGAATGAAGCTTTCTAGGATATCGTCTACTTCAAGTGCAAGAAGTTAGGGCACATGCGATCATTACAAGAGAAACTCAAATTATCGATGAAAAATTACCGACAAAATTTTATCCGTGGATAAAATGTCATTACTGACGAATTTTAGTGATGAAAAATTTTGCGGTCAATTTACTAACAAATTTATTGACGAAAAAATTTATTGCCAAATTATACTTCAGTAAAAATCCATCAATAAATTTCTCACCAATTTACTGATAGATTTAATCTATTAAAAATAATAATAATAATAATAATAATAATAATAATAATAATAATAATAGGTATTATAATTGTAATGATAAGAATAATAATAATCATAATATGATAGAAATGCTCCTCTAGTCTGATGGTTGTGGGTTCTGTCATGGTTTTGAATCTCTCATGTTGCACTTTGTTCATAACTTCAATAAAATCATTAATAATGGTAATAAAAATAATAAAATTATAAATAAAAAAGTATAAAATAATAATAATAATAATAATATGTCGGTAAATTTACCGATAACCAAATTAGTGGCAAATTTTTAGCCTTTTTTTGTAGTAGATTTGAGTGTCCATTGTTGAGGAAGAAGCCAATAATAAAAAAGAAAAGTCTGATGACTATGTGGGAAGATTTAGAGTCTAGGTCAGGCTCTAGCTTAGAGGAGCATGCAACTGATCGTAGCATAAACAAAGAGGTATATTCCAACCCTATCTCTAATTTCCTTTTTGATTCTAACTCATTCTATTCATCAAGATGAGAATGATCTCTCTTATGAGGATTTACTCAAAAACTACAATTAAATATCTGAGCAATATTTAAAATTAAAGTAAAGGTTTAAAGCTTTACTTTTAGAAAATGAAAAACTCAAACAAGATAATGTTGCAACTAATGAGAACACATATCTCTAATATACCATATCGTCAGATATAGTTAATAAAAAATGTAGAAGAAAAATTAACATGTTACAAGGATTATTTAGAAATACTTTTGGAGAGCTCCAAAGCTCTAAACCTTTTATTTTGAAAACACTTTAGTCTAATGTGTCACGTTTTAATTATTATTATTAATAATTTGTTGCAAAAAGGATTCAACCCGACTTCTGTACATATATAGTACATACAACTACTACCAAATAAATTTTATCTATAGAGAAATTCGTACCTACAGATCTGTATCCGTGGGTAATTTATGTAAAAATACATATACATAGGTATTATCTACGGATATAAGTTCATCAGTAATGCTAAATTTGCCTACAAAGTTTTGTCCACATGTAATAATTAGTAAGTAAATTAAAAAATTATTATAGTGATACATCTCATTTAATAAAGCATAAAATATTTTTCTTTTGAAAAATTTATAACAAATATTATCAAACAGACGAATTTGAATGCTTAATTTATTCTTAGCTCTTTAAGTTCAAAATATCATCAGATGCAAATTTACAACTCAACTAAATTACCTGACTAACATATATTCATGTTAACTTCAACAAGTGATTAAACAATAGTTTTAGCGTCTAACCAACCAATGCAAGTGTAGATCAAATACTTCATTTAAACATGTTTAGTAAAACATTTTAGTAAATTCTCACACATTAACTTTCCTTCTTAGGTTAGTGAAAACAATGATAAAATTCAATATAAAAAGGGATAAGGAAGAGAGAAACTACACATAGTAATTTATAATAGTTCATCTGTCACAATAGATTACATCCAGTTCTTAACCAACTAAGTAGACTAATGCTACAAAGTACAAAATCAAGTATTCTTTAAACTTGTAGTCACTTTTGGCTAACCCTTTGAGTATTCCTAACATAATATACTCTTGGCCAAACTAAACATTTTTTGGGCTCATAGTCACTCCTAGATAACCCCTTGAGTTTTCTCAAGCCACTCCTAGATGAACTAAGTATTATTTGTCTAAGCCATTCCTAGCTAACACGGAGTATTCTTTGCTCAAGCCACTCTTAACTAACCATGAGTATTCTTTACACTTAGCTACTCCTGGATAATTGATAGCTTTGATTTTATGATATTTTTGGATTAATTTTTATAATAGAATCAACTCTTCCTAAGCTTGGAATATGCTTAATTCTCTATTTTATTACGTTTTTGTTAATAGCTGATTACTGGAGTCTGAGAATGAATTTATACATTAATCCCTATTAAACAAGAAGAAGTAGGATTGAAGCCCTTGAACATGAAAAATATAAGAGAGGCAACTCAAGCTCGGTGCCAAAGATGTTGAGAGCAAAACCCCTGAATTGCACCCAACGCCGCTAAAGTTGGGTCGAGTGCAAGTTGGAACACAAGTCTCTAGATTTAAATTATGTTTAGCGCCACCGAAGCTGGGTCGGGCGTGAGCGTTGCTAAAGATATTCTATTTAAGAAACTCTCAGCATTAAGATTAGGCATCTGGAGCAAACAAAAGAAAAAGTCCGACTAGGACAACAATTTTAAACTTTCTGCTGTAATCATCTACTTCCATTGTTCATTTCTTATTTTTGGACTCTTCATGACTATGAGAAGCTACACCCATTGTTGTTGGGGTTATATGCAACCAATGGAATTCTATGTAATCAATATATACATGTATTTTCTTTCAGTGTTTGTAATTTGATTCCATTATTAATGCTTATTGTGGTAATCATTCATGTCATGATATTTTATTCTTGGGGTATCACAAATATTGTTTGTAATCTATAACTAAATTAAAGTATGTAATGAATGCTTGTGTCTAGGAATAAAGTATGATTAATTTATTATCTTAAGACTCTTATGGCAAAAGCAAGTTTTGTTTATTTATTAGTTAAGAAATTGACGATTAATATGCAAACTTAGGGTCGTTAACCTAAGGAATTAAGGTTTGGGTATTCTTGTGGCTTGAAATTGACATTTGTTTGGAAAAAGGGTAAATGTCTTTATGCATGAAAGTGAAGTTTGATGAAGTCTAATCCTAGAAATTTAATTCCAATTATCTTTTATCCTTTTTTTACATTCCAAATGTTTGACCAAAATACTTGGAAATATTTTATTTGATTTAGGATAAATTTAATTTCTCCCACAACAATAAAAATTATGTATTTTTTCTTTAGTCTAATTTTGTTACAATTATAACTATTGTCGTGTATTGCGTAAGTCCTTTGGGAGAGAATAATATTTATTATTTACTACATTTGCAATTAGTGAAGTTACTATTGGAAGCAAAATAAAAACTAACAAGTTTTTGGTACCATTGTTAGGGATTTGTGTTTCAATACATAATTTTTGCATTTATATGCTTTCAGACTCAATTTTTTATTTTTATTTTTTTGCATATAATTTAATTAGACTAACTTGTGGTTCTAAGTTTTTGTGTGTTCTTGTGTATGCAAGGTTCCATCTCACTAGGAGGAAAATTTCTTTATAACCTTTACTAGTAGATCCAAAAATTGGAAGGATTGCATGAAAAAACTTATTTGACACAAGGAGACAGGGAGCTAAAGTCCAACAAGTTATTCCTCGATCTTCCACCATTCAAGTCGTCACTCAGAATATTGAACATCCTTCTGAAGAAGAGATGGTTAAGAAAACTAGAATCAAAATTATAATAATCGTAAGAGAACTATAGGGGACTCAATCGCATACACGAGTCCTGAAGACTTCATTAGAATTGTGAGGCCTTCCATGAATGAGAAGATTGATGAGATGAAATCTGCTCTATTACAACTTATTAGCTCGAATTAATTTTCTAGCTTGGATCATGAAGACTCACATACTCATCTCTACACATTTTATGAGTTGTGTGGTTTTATTATAATAACAGAAAATGATGAGGAGACATTGTTTTTTAGATTGTTTCCATTCTTTCTTACTTGAAAGGCTAAGGCTTGACTCCAATCCCATCCTAACCAAAGTTTGACTAGTTGGAAGGATATGGAGACTAGATTCTTTTCTCGTTTCTTCTCGTAATCCAAGAATACTGAGGCGAAGGCAACCATAGCCACATTTATACTAGGAGCTGATGAAGCCTGGAAAGATGAAAAAGTGTCCCAATCACGATTAATCTTCAAAGAATATATATATATATATATATA
>Ga0209489_101696_pt1 | contig 45332 bp, 22 predicted proteins | sample SiratrowhiteBW_FD_187527 | JGI IMG/M metagenome (GOLD analysis project Ga0209489, IMG submission 187527) | Root nodule microbial communities of legume samples collected from California, USA - Siratro white BW (SPAdes) (version 2) | ecosystem: Host-associated > Plants > Roots > Nodule | place... | reverse complement strand
TCAAAAGTTAGTAAAAAAGAACTTAATAATCTTCTTCTAAGTTTAAGTAAATTGAATTAGTATATGTTAATCTAATTGTAATATATGTCTCAATAATAAAAACAAGTTCAAAAAGATAAATAATCTATTTTGTCACTACTAATTTTTGATAAGCTTAAAAAACATTATATCACAGGTGTGTGGGTATGACATACACTTTTTTTTTAACATCTTACAATTAACTCAACTATATTAAAGATCAGGAGGAAGAAACTTGTGTTCTTATTATTAGAGATGCAGAACTTAAAAGTAATCATTTCTTTATTTGTTTTAGAGAAGTAGTACAATATTCTTATAAAATAGACTTTTAGAAATTACTAAATTCAATAAGTACTTAAAAATACAAATTTATTATAAATACGTTGTTGGGTTTATAAATATAATTTTTGTGTTTTTATTTATAAAGAAGCTGCATTTCCAAGTATATCTGTTTTAAAACTATAATTTTTAAGAGAACTGTGTGTTTAAAAATGTTTTAATATAAAAAAAAAGGTTTTTCAAATACAGTCTTATTTTTAAAAAAAAAAATTCTAACATTATTTTCTTTAAGTCATCTTTAATGTAAAAGTTATAAGAATCTTGATTTTCTTTTACTATATTATTTTTTAGAATTTTTTTGAAAGTTTTGTTTCAAAACAAATATTTTTGAATCACATTTTTATAATTCATTTTGTACTTTAATGTAATTATAATTTTTATAAAATAAAAAATAATATTCTTATGCTTATAATTCATAATCTTAAAATTTAAAATTTATTCTTACATTTTTTTCATGCATTGGATATTCATGTATTTTCTATTGCACTTCAAAGTTGAAAGCTGGGGCTCAATCTAAAGGCAGATACTTCAATGTTTTGTGTTGGGTGCATGTGGTGAACTATTCACTAAGAATGAGCCAAGTGGCAAAGAGTGAATGATAAGGTGAGCACATGCTGATTTGATTTGTATGGAACTTTTCCTCATCTTGGGCATATCAACCACTTCTTAATTTTTTTTTTCTTTTTAAAAAAGACATGTTTAAAAATATAACTTTTTACAATTAAAGCATGAGTTATTAAAAATAATAGTAAAAGTTTATAAACAAAATCTTATTCACTTATTTTTTGTAAACATAAAAGTGAATTGCACCGTTTGCATTAGAAAAAACACATCTTTTGGCTAAGATTTGAGAAAGTCCTAAACAAAAGTGTTTTCTATATTTGTATTGAAAATGATGTTAGATTGGAATTCAAGCTTTTTCATGGAACCATATAATGTGGCCATGTGTACTTTCCTTCTTGAAAACAGACTAAATAGGACACTTCGTTTTCGTTTTGATTTGCTAGATATGTATAAAATGACATTGTAAGAGCTTGTTCATGTCTCAATAGTTACTCTTTTGAAAGTGACGCAATTCCACGTAGTTGTTTATGTGAGATTAGTGGATAATGACAAATTGTAGATTCAATCACTACATCTGGTGCTGAAGTGTGAAAATGATTGTGGAAAGTTTTGAAAAAAAAAAGTCTAAAATTTTATATGAAAATCATGGAACAATTTATGTCATAGTATGACCCACCTTTTAATTTCTTTGAACAATTGTTTGTGTTCCATGTTGTTTAGGGGACTTTTCCTCACTAAAAACACATTTTTACTTTTTTTAAGGTAGAGAGTTGGTATATCTGTCTGTATAGTGCGTTGAATTAACTAACTTATAGTGGATTAATTCAACTATTTAAAGTTATGGAATTATTTTTTAAAATTTAATTTAATTCAAATCATTTAAATTTAGTAGAAATTAGTTTGGATATTGAGTTTATCTCAAAACAAAATTTTACAAATTTGTAAAATAAGATATTCTCTCTAATGGTTAGATAGACTGGGGTAGTCTAAAAACAATAAAAAGTTTCAATCTGAGTGGTTCTATTTTTTTCTTAGATCTGATACAAACTTATGTATAATTAATTATATTGGGTAGGATAAATTATTTACTAGCATCAAATCATCTATTTATTGGTAATCTTTGTAAATTATTAAGTATTTCTTATAAATGGTAAAATTTGAATGTGTTATATAGATAATAGTATGAAACCATTTAATATTTTCTCATGACAATTACTTAGATCTTATTAATACTTTAAAAGATATAAATATTTACCAAAAAAATAAAAATGATAGTTTTCCATCAATCATTAAAGTATTATATTTAATTTTCTTGGATAAATTGGTTCAATTCAAATAAAACATATGCAATTAAAATTTTATCTTGCTAAGTGAGTTGTCAGCTGTAATATCACCAACTCAAGACTAATGCAATTACATTTCATATTGTCTCCTTAAGTTGTACTTCCTCTATTAAGTTTTAATTAAAACAAATTTTAAATTCAATTAAAATTTAAGAATTTTTTTTACACTTTTGATTTTTTTTAATGAATTTCAATTAAAATAAAACTCAATTATGGTAATTTTAAATCTATCTTTCTCCTCTTATAAAATTTAAAAATTTCAGTCACACACCCAAGTCATTAGATCGATATGATTTATATAAAAAGTAAAATATATCTGTATTACTATAACACAATTTACAGTTTTGTGAACCCTTCACAATCCTAACTATAATCTCAATTTTAACTACATTAGTAGTGAGACAACCAAATTTTTAAAAAAGTTATATATGAAGTCACCACTAATACTTACTTAAAGAAAATATTGAAAAAATTCCTTTACAAGAAAAATAATCAGGTAAAGGTAGTCAAGAGAATCAATGTCAAAGTCTACGTTTTGGACAATTTTTTTCTTCCTGTAATAGGGTTCGACTACGTTACCGTCAATTATGCTGGCTAGTGGAGGGATGACGAGGGTTCAACCAAAACCATGGAATGTTACAACTTCTTTCTTTTCACACTTCCCACCTGCGTTTGGTGAGAAGGATATCGGCAGAAAATTCAGTAGATGGGGAATGATGCATGAGGTCTTCATTGCCAGAAAGTTTAATCGATGGGGTCACAAGTTTGGCTTTGTTCAATTTTACGATGCGAGGAATGCAAAAAAATTGGAGCAAGAACTGAACTCCATTATGATAGGTGTGATGAAATTACGTGTCAACTCCATCTGTATGCCAGAGATAGTAACGAAAGGATGTTAAGTATGCCGCGGAGGGAAACAATGAAGAGCACCGAACGACAAATTAAAGATTCAGTGGAAATGTCACGCAAATACATCGTCCTACTCAAAGGGTGTGGAAAGTTAGATGAATACAAAAGGGTGGACAAAAGCAAGGTGAAAGTGAATTTGAGTGGAAAAGTAGACAATACATGGTTAAGGAAGAGATTCCAGGATGGTTGAAGGAGAATTGGGTGGATACAATGGTGAACTATTTAAGTATGGACGAGGTTAGAGGGTTGCTACGCCACAGGCTAGGGGAGATTAGTGCTCGGTGAGATTAATGCTCGATATCTAGGAGATAAGAATGTATTGTTGACTGTTAATATGGGAACTAATATGGGAGACATTATTGACGGGAAAAAAATATGGTTTGTTGGAAATCTTCGAGGTGCTGGAACCATGGACTGAGAAGCCTCCAATGGGAAATAAGGTTGTATGGGTTAGATGCAGGGGTTTGCCACTGAATTTGTGGACTGAGGAATGTTTCAAGTATATAACTCAGCTTGTCGGTTGCCTTGTGAAAGTAGACGAAATGACGAAAAACTGGGAGAGGTTGGATTTTGCCAGGTTGAAGTTGTGTTTACCAGTTGTGGATAAAGCAAAAGCATCTACAGATGTCAAAATTAATGGGAAAGTGTATTGGGTTTCTCTTGAAGAGGAGCGCTACGTGATAGATTTAGTAGTGTACAAAGAGTGGTGCTCGGATGGTGAGTTTCAGGTTCGAATTCTTTTTTTGCATCCAAAGTTGATGGTATAGAGAACTTGTATGAAGATTTGTGGAGAAAAGGTAGATGAAATGGAGTTCCCAACGGGTACCACGGTACTGGAGTCCGGTGATCGGAATCCTGTTTTCTCACGGGAGTCGTAGGGGGAGTATGCCATGTTTGGTAGTTGTAGAGAGTGAGAATATGGGGAATGGAATAACAGGAAAGTGTTGTACCAATATGGGAAGTGGGAACATCGGTGCAGCTTTTGACCAGAGTAGTAGCATGGAAACGACATTAAAGCTGCAAACGATTAGGCAAATGAAAAGTCTCAACATTCAGTATATGGAAGTAGGTGGGGGGCAACGAGTGGAATATGAGGAGTCAACATTCTCCAAAATGTTGTTTGATTCCGTGGTACGTAAGGAGCTAGGAGAGTTTGAACGAGTAAAGAAGCCCATTATCCACGACCCAGTTCACCAAAACATGAGGACGGTGAATGGGCCTAAAAATTGAATAGAGGAAAAACCTAACATGATCTGGGTCTCAGAACGTCATGAGCATTTTATACCAAATCATAGGCATTGCGAGAAATGGAGGCCCATGTGCACTAACACTCAAAGTTCTATTAAGGGAAAAGCGACAAAGGGGGTAGGTGAGGGCGATATTTGAACTTATACGATCTAGGGTGCACTAATGCCGCTATTGTCATGGGAACGACAACCCAAAGTCTGAAAGGCACAATGCTTTTGATCAATGAGGATAATATTATCTCACTCAAGATGGAAGGGAGAAAGATGATTGCGCAAGGTGAGTGTAGCAGAATGGCCAGGCGAAGGAAATACAAATCGATAACGGTGGGCGGGTTGTTGTAACCGGTGACTGAGGCGAGGTCAATATCGCCTAACTGATTTATGTCAATTGCGGATAGTAGCTTTCTCAACTGCAATAGAAGATTCAAATATGCTTTTAAAAAGGGTGAGGAAATGGAGTTGTGGAAAATAGCAAGAGGATTGGGGTTCAATGTGTGTTGGATGAGAACTGTGTGGTTGACAAACTTGGTTGGTTGGAGTAGAGGGACGCCAAAATGATGCTGGAATTTAGGAATGAAGGGAGGCGGGATTTGTTATAAGTATGTTAAGTATTAATATCAGAGGGTTGGGGTGGGTAAAGTGGACCTATTTACAATCTCTAGTAAGGAAGGAAAACTCGGGTGTGGTGTGTATTCAAGAAACTAAGTTGGAGACCGTGGCTAATCAGTAGTGTTTTATGTTGTGGGGATCAAATGCGGTTAGCTGAGTACATAGAAGTGTAGATCTGGAAGGTGGGGGAATCATGACTATTTGAAATCAGAATATGTTCATGTGCAAAAGGACTGAAGAAGGAAAAGGGTTTGTAATAATTGAAGGAAAATATAAAACAGTAAGAAGTGATAGAACTATTCAAGTAGAAATTATTAATGTTTACTCCTCCGAATCTAACACTTACAAATTTATGGGATAATTTAGGTCGTATTATGAGGCATAAAGAAAGTGTAGCTTGTTGCGTGGTAGGAGATTTTAATGTTGTGTGATACCCTTTTGAAAGACAAAGAATTAGTCATAGTAGGGCTAATAGGCGTGAAATGGATGACTTTAATAATTTTATTGATAGTAACCTACTACTAGATCTTCCAGTTGTAGGAAGGAAATATACTTGATACAAACCAAATGAAACTACTAAGAGCAGATTGGACAGAGCACTGGTTTCTAGGAGTTGGGTGGAAATGTGGCTAGGGTCTAGACAGTATGTTTTAAGTAGACAAGTTTCTGATCACTATGGCTTATTGATTAAAGACATCAAAGTAGATTGGAGACCAAAACCATTTGAATCTTTTGATGTTTGGGAGGAGGTAGATGGTTTTAAGGATGTAGTAAAAAAGGCTTGGGATTAAAATGTGAATTGTGGGAATGATCTTACGAGATTAAAGTTAAACTTAAGGGCCTTGAGATGACATTGAAACAATGGAGGGAGCAAGTGTTTGACAAAGAAAAAGCTAAACAACAGACAATTTTGGAAGAAATAGAAATTTTGGATCAAGTGGATGACAATGGGGAGTTACAGAATGAAATGAGAATCAGGAGAATTGGATTAATGGAGGACCTGAAAAAGTTGATGGAAAAGGAAAATACAATGGTCAAGTAGAAAGCTAGAGCGGAGTGGTTGGCTAAGGGTGATACAAACTCTAAGTTTTACCATGCTAGGCTACAGTGGAGGCTTTTAAATAATAAAATTAAAGGTCTTTCTATTAATGGGGAATGGTGTAAGGAACTAGTGTTGATAAAAGAGGAAGTGTATCAATTCTTTGCAAGTAGATTCACAACTCAATCCAAGTATGGGGCAAACTTAGATGGGCTACAATTTAGTTGTATCAACGAAGTTGACAATGAAATGCTTTGCAACTTGTTTAGTGAGGATGAAATTCTGGGGGTTGTTAGAGAGTGTTGAGGATCAAAGAGTCCGGGGCCAGAAGAATTTAATTTTAATTTCATTAGAAGCAATTGAGAAATTATTGAGGGTGATATTTTTAAAGCTTAAAATGGTTCTACTATATTGGATTCATACCTAAGGGGTGTAATGCATCATTTATCACACTCATTCCTAAGTTTGAAAATCCATCTAAGCTAGGAAACTTTTGGCCTATCTCTTTGGTGGGGTTTCTTTATAAAATTATTGCTAAAATTCTTGGTAATAGACTTAAAAGCATGTTGGACAAAGTCATTGATCAAACCCAATCAACGTTCCTTAGTGGGAGGGGACTTTTGGATAGTGTATTAATTGTGAATGAGACGGTAGATTTCATTAGAAAAGAAATGTTGGAGGGAGTGATAGTTAAGGTTGATTTTGAAAAAGCATATTGGAGGGAGTGATAGTTAAGGTTGATTTTGAAAAAGCATATGACTCGGTCGAATAGGACTTCTTAGAATATATGAAGAGGAGGTTAGGTTTTAATTGTAGGTGAATTTTGTGGATTAAAATGTGTCTCAAATCTGCATCTGTTTTGATATTGGTTAATGGAAGTCTAACTAAGGAATTTAGACTGATAAGAGGGCTGAGGCAAGGTGATCCATTGCCCCATTTTTGTTTCTAATTGTGGCTGAAGGGTTGGCTGGGTTGGTCAGAGAAGCCTCTAGAACAGGGATTCTAGAAGGAATCATTGAGGGGAATAAAGGGGCAGTGATGAAGCTTTTACAATTTGTAGATCATACAGCGTTTTCCCGTCAACATAAATACAATTGTATTCTAGCTGTTAAAGCTATTTTGCGTAGCTTTAAATTAGTGTCTGGGTTAAAGGTTAATTTCCACAAAAGCAAAATAGGAGCAGTAGGGATATCGGACTAGGACTTGAATTTTTTTTCTCCAACTGCTTGAACTGTGGTAAGATGAGACTTCCGTTCACTTATTTGGGGATTAGGACTTGTGGTAATCATAGAAAGAAGGAATAATGGAATCCAATTATCCACAAAATTCATCAGAGGCTTTCAATATGGAAAGGAAGACTTTTATTTATAGCAAGAAGGATTTACTTGATTAAGTCAGTATTAAATGCATTGCCACTGTTTTAATTTTCCTTCTTTAAGACTCCTAAACAGGTGTGTAATGCCATCAGGGCAATCCAAACTATGTTCTTATGGGGTTAGGGTTCTGAGGGACGGAAAATCCCTTGGGTTACCTAGGACAAAGTTTGTCTTCCTATTAAGTTGGGTGGTTTGGCAGTGAGGGACATTCAGGTTTTCAACTCTACTCTTGTATGCAAGTGGAAATGGAGGTTGAGATATTAGCATGATGGAGGATGGAGAAACCTCATTGAATCCAGGTATGGTGATTGGAGAAATATGAATAAATCTACGATTGACAGAAAAAGTTCGAATTGGTGAAAGGACCTAGGAAAAGTTTGTGAGGTATCTGGAGTATCTAATTGGTTTGATCAAAGGATTAGATGGAAACTTGGTAACGGGAGCAAGATCAAATGTTGGGAAGATTGGTGGGTGGAAGATGGGATGCTAAAGGATAAGTTTCCTAGGTTATATGAGGTATCAGATACCAAAGATTTTTCGATCTATGACCTTACTTTAAGGATTGGCAACGAGACCAAACAAGAGTACATTTGGCAGATACTGTGGAGGAGGAAAAACAACTTTTGAAAATCATCAACCCTGCTGTTTTGAGGGGTGATTCATTTGATAGGTGGTGTTGGGTGGATGAGAAGACCGAGGCTTACACAGTCCAATCTAGTTATTGAGCCATGAAAGTGATTCTAGATAAACCGAGAAATGACTGTTTGAGCAAGGTTTGGAGTCTTAAAGTGCCTGGAACAACTAAGGTGTTTGGTTGGAGGGTTTTGATAGATAGATTGTCATCTAAAATTAATCTTGAAAAGAGAGGGGTTAGGCTTCCGTGTAATCTATGTCCTTTGTGCAATAAGCATGTAGAATTTATTCAGCATATTATGTTACCATGTTAGGCTGCACAAAGACTATGGGTCAAGTGTGATAAGTGGGTAGGGTTGTTTTCAGTGACAATTAATGATATAGCTAGTTATTTTCTCAACTTTTATCTTACTGGATTGAGTGCACAAGCTAACCATGTGTGGAGAGGATGTGGTTAGCATTTACTAAGGCTAAGGGATGCATAGGAACGGGGTCATCTTTGAAGGTGGTTAGGTGGATGAGGTAGAGATTTTTCTACAGGCACAATTACAAGCTTGGAGTTGGGCAATATTTGGAAGGATTGGGTTTCAAAGAACATTTGGATAATGGTGTCTGCACCCTATTGACTTCCTGAGAGAGGTTAAATAATTAAGATGGAATTGACGTTCAAGTTCTCACTGCATACCATCTCATCTTCGGAACTGCTTTCTCATTTTCTATTACTCTTATTTTTGAAAGAAAAAACAAACCAAAGTTGACATAGAGGGTGTTTTATAATTTTTAACTTGATCTTTGTATGTTTTCTTGTACATTTGTGTATGTTCTGGGAATTTTTTTGTTGTAACATAGTTGAAGCATCCTAAAGTGTTCTTATTTATATCAGTGTTAACAAAAACAAGAAAAATGATCAAATAAAAATTTTATATTTAAGAGTATATTATAAATGAATTAACAGATAATGTGATCTTCCTCTCCTAAAATAGTTACTACCAAATTAAACGTAGAAAATTTAACTAATTTTAAAAATTACTTACCTTATATTAATTAAATAAAATTATGGTAATAAATTAATATTTATTTAACATAGTATTTTCATTTATAAAATTTATTATTATTATTATCACTATTAAATTTAAGGCTTAATTAAGTTTTAAATCTTTCATAAATTTAAATTTGAGTATTTTTAATTGAATCTCTATTATTATTTTTTTTTATAATTGAGTGTCTAAAATCGTCATATTTTTCAATTGAGCCTATACTCTTAATTGGGGTGATATAACCATTTTGATTTTACAGTTTGAAGGGGAACACCATGAACTTAGGTACCCTTCATTGTTGTAACTTATATTATGGTAGAGAACTGTGTGATGTATCAAGAAGTCATCTATATATGTGTTGCAAAATATATATATATATTTTTGTTTTTGTCATTTTTATTAACAGAAGGAATAAGAAAATAAAGAAAGTGAGAACAAATATCATAAAAATATATTTTTTTTTACTGTTTCTTTACTGGAATACATTAGATACTTAGGTATGAGCTATCTATACAAAATAACATGATACTAACTTTAATGTAAAACCTTAACGTTATGTGTTTGTAATTTTTTTTTTTTTATCTCATATGCCACTTAACTTTTTTATTTTTGTTCAATGTCATACTTTTAACTTATACTTAAATTTCTAACTCTCTTTCTGTCTAATATGAATTGAATCTTTCCGTAACTTTAGATAAATTAATCCTTATAAATGACGTCAAAGATAACTATTTTAAAAATGTAACTTGAATTCTAGCATTGTAATATATGCCAGAATGATATACATTAAATAAATGATATATTTTGTGTATGAAAATTGCTTGAAGTCTTATTTAACTGTGTAATGTTGTCATTTGAAGACATACATAACAATTTTTCTATGTTAAACTCTTGAATAAGCTATATATTTATTTGTGATCTAAACCATTCTAAAACTAAAATAAAATAAAAAAAAATGTAATCATGACTGTTATCATGGTTTTAAGTAATAATTTTAAAATTGTTGTTGTATTAAAAGCTTTTATCTATCTACCAATGGCTAACCCACCTAAAATATGAATGAACAATTATTATCTAAACTTTAAGTTACAATTTTTATATTTTAAATCATGTTTTTATAATTTTATCTTGAGTGATATTTGTTGTAGTGTTAATACATTTTATTAAACATATAAAATACATTAGTGTTATTTATTAAAAATATAAAAAAAAGAGAATGCCTATATAAAAATGATAGGAGATATGAACGTTAGTTTATTAAAAAATGCAATATATATATATATATATATATATATATATATATATATATATATATATATATATATATATATATATATATATATATATATATTACATTAGAGTAGAAGTGAGTTTCCTTTAACATAATATAACGAGAGAGTTAAGTGCAATTTTTACTTGTATTAATATATGACTCGAAAGAGTTGAAAATGATGTAATCAATCACGGATTGTGATTCATTTTAGTGAAACGAATATAATTTGTTTATTTTATTAATCACATAGCATTAGAAGTTTAAATTTATTATTGTTTAATGTGAGCCTAATTAAACATATAACCTATAATCTTCCTCTTCCACCTTTGTTCCTGAAATTCACAATAAATTTCATCATATTGTTTTGTTTGGCTTTTGTTTCATTATTGGCAGATTTATGCTTCCTTGCGGTGCCGTGGTTTGTTCATATACAAACTACAGATTCTAGACGTTCAAATTAAACTGCATGAACAAAATCGGTGATGAGGTTTTCCTACTTACGTGATCAACAATGGAGAGTAGTATCATATAACTAATGGAGCTATGAGCACAATAAAGGAAAGTTTACCTTCTAATCTAACTCAGAATTCGAACAAATTTCCTACTATATACTTGAAGCATTTAAGATTAACCTCGTCATTTTTAAAAGAGATTCCACGTTATACCTGAAAAACTAACCTAAATCCAAACATAGCCTACAACATCTACGTGTTCAACATCTACAAGGAGTGGAAGACGTGAGAAACAGGGTGAACGTTATTGATTTGTGTTTTTAGTGGATTAGGTTGGTGCATTTTGTATTGGGTTTGAATACCCTTTGTACTTAAATTTCAATATAATAAAAATCTTCATTTGCTGATAAAAACTATTACACATGTATATTTGCATGTAAGGTAGATAAGGATATGCAGAAGAAACATACGTTGTTACGTTGATTGAAACGTAGCACATTCATCATCACCGAAGAAGCTAGCGTGTGTAGCATAACATGAAAAGCCATATGTTTGAATAGAAGGAAACCGAAGGTTGATGATTCACAATTGTATTAAATAATGGTCAAAATTTGAATCTTTTAATGCATATCTGTTTGTGGAATGTGAAACACACAAAAATCTGCTAGTGAAATTTCAAATGGTCAGAGTATAATCTGGCTTCCTACTTTTCCACAATAACAATAGAATTGTATACTATACAATATTTCAGTGTCTCTTTTTCTTATCCTTTTTATTAGATAGTTACTTATAATTTTCTTCTATTTTATATACATCTAAAATTATATGTTTCGTGTCTTTTTTTTTTTGCTTTGTTTTTATATAATAGCGATACGAAAGATCAAGCATAAACCTTATACATCTGTTTTAAAACCACTACTAAGCTGGTCCTAATGTGTTCCTGGCTTTTAACTCTTATATGTTCTTAATCCTTTTTTTCACCCAAGGAGTGTTGAAAAGTAATACATGTCCATGAAATTAGTTTATTTTATCTGAATGAAAAAAATATATAATTGATTATTTATTTTAACTATCATTAAGTAATCTAACATAGTGAGTTCTGTCTTTTTCTTTTCTATAAAGATTAATATTTGTTTCAAAGGTGGGTTAGGAGGGAAGGAGAAGGAACAGATGTGCGTAAAGAAGAGTTATTGTTTGCCCCATACCATGTGTGAAGATTTGCATGAAGGGAATGAGAAGAAAGAAGATATTTTTGTATTGATAAGTTTACTTAACTTTGAAGTTTCATTTATGAAAGTATAGTATCCAGACAACACTCTAAATTAAATTGAAAAAAAAAAACAAAAAAAAAATGGAGCATTTAAGTGTTTTATTAAGACGTAATCTCTTACTCGTAAAAAGTAAGATAAGGATCACTATACTTGTCTAGCAACTGAGTCTCGCAAATTTTATGACACGTGCCTTATAAGTGTTGACATCATATATTTTCTAATTGGTAATTGGATTAAATATGAAAATTTCACTGGTTCTAATATTCAGACATTTTTGTAGACCTGATTATATACTATGACGTGACTGTTACCTGACTTTAAGCATTAATTCTATTATATTTCAAAAAGATAAGTTTAAGGGTCAAAAGTACGTTTTTATTATTGTTTCCTAAGAAAATTATATTATATTATTCTTGTTTTATTATTGTTTAACTATTATAACAACTCGTTTAAATTGTTAAATAATTATGAAAAAGTTGTTAAAAATATTTTAATAAACAAAAGTATAAAAATGAAAGAGACTGCAATCAAATGAGTTAAAAAAATCCTTAAAAGAGAGAAAACTAAACATGAAGATATGGAAGAGAAAGGAAAAACCCAACAGATAGTAGATAACAGAAAGAAGGAAGAGACCAAAAAAAGGATTGGCACCAAATACCTGCAAATCACTTTACATTTTTGAAATACGTGTGATTCATTCTACCATTTTTACATCACACACTATATAGCAATTTGTTGAACATAAAAATATCACTCACTTCTACTTCATTTCCCAATATTTTAAGAGGTTTTATTATTAAGTTAAGCTGGAGAGTGAAAGTTTATTTTGGTCCTTTGGTCGAAAAGAAGAGGGTAGCAACTACTAATGTTTGTTCTAAATTCCAACCATGCAAAATTAATCGATTTCTTGTTATTTTATTTATATTGTTTCACATATTTTAAGTTGTCAACTTAATTACATTGTTCTACATTAATATTTTGTTTAAAAAAAAACCTACTTTTTTATGGTAGTTATAAAGTCTAATTCAAACTTACAAAATCGGCTTGTTAAATAAAGTTTGTATCCGTTTATAAATTATTGAGAAGTCTTATATTTAGTCGACGTGGATCTCCAACACACCATCCCTTACACCGAGACTCCTTAACTCGAGTGTGAGACTTATATGTAAAAGTGGTCCGATAATGACTCAATAGTAGGTAATCCAACAATCTTGTTAGAATAGACTTTGATACCATATAAAATCTAACATAATCTTACAAAACCGGCTTATAAAATGAAATTTACACACATTTATAAATTATTAAAAAACCTCTTTCCTTTCTGATCGATATAGAATTTCCAATATTAGTTAGATTATATAAATTCCTCGTTAATTTAAGGCATCAATGTCTTTTTTTTCTTTACATTACAATTTAAATTTGCTTTGTAATTATGGTTTTTACTTGTACACATTTTGTGATGTTTTTTTTATTTTATTTTATTTAAGGTATTCTTTACTAAAATAATTTACTAAGATAATACGAGTTTACTTCCTCACGATTTGTTCGACATTAAAATTTGTTTGCAAGTGTGAATAACTCATTAGTAAGATACATTTTTGTCTAAAAAGTTAGGTCAAAATTGGTCATAGTTCTTGTATTTTAAAACATGTTATGTTCCCGTAATGAAGTCTTGCAAAAAATTGAACTTAGTTCATATATTTGAAAACTGTGTTTTTGTATTTGAAGATTCGATCAATCTTAATCTTAACCATTTTTTGAAAAAATGTAGTTTTGGTTATTCTTTTAAATGTGCACCCATAGCATTAGTGGTTGGTAATAGCCACATAATAAATGCTAACTAACAGAGTTAGGATGAAAACATCAATCAATTCCATCTATTTCAAGAATTCCACTACCGCTGTCAAAAAGAAAACTGCTAGTTCTTAACCCTTTAAGATAAAATAAATAACTTGAAGCATTAGAATCAAATTCGTTGAATTTCAGTAAATTAAAAAAATATTTAAACCTTAGTAATTCAATGAAAGAAGAATTTTATTTTTGTAATTATTTTAATTGATATTTTAATGTAATAAAATATTTATAAAAACAATACTTTGTTAATAAAAAAAATTATAAATTTTAAAATTCTAATACCTGTTTTTTTTTTTTTTCACTTTACATAATCCATAAAAACTATTCTTTCATATTTTACTTACATTCATAAAGTCTTGTTAGATGCATTAATTGCTTACATTTTTTTTAATCTAACTAATTATCAATGGTTTTATACTTTTATTACAGCTTATACAAGTAAGTAACACTCAAGAAAAAGCCATGAAGGACGTCAATATTGGAGAATAAAATATTTTAATTTTCATTTAATTTCTTCTCTGTTGCATGATACAAAACTAGGGAGTTCAATACATCAATCTTACGAGGAATTCCCCTCCAAATATTATTTGAGTCAAAGAAGGAAAAGAAAAATGATAAATCTAAGAAAAAAATTAATAAAGATCCTGCTCAGACCTACACCTCCTATACAACTCTCTCTTTTACACCATAATCAAGTTTTTGAATTTGCTTTCGTTTTTTTTTTAAATTAGAGAAAAGAATGCATTTTTTATATATGGGTCTCTTTCATCACTTTCTCTAGTCTAACAAACTTGACTGTATTTAGAACCATTATTTCCATGTAGAACAAGTTGGTTCCAGCTATGGTTAGTGTGCCTCCCGTCTTTATTTGTATGATGTTTATTTTTTGGGATATAATGTGATGGGCAATCCATTTTGTGGAAGGGCAAAAGGGCCATACTGAATCCCATTGTTTGCACCTATGGTAGACCACCTGCATAACAATAATAACAACTACCCTTAGAATCATTCAAAACATTCTAATATGTCTCTCATCACTGCATGCACTAATGAGATTGTGTTTGGTAATAACCAGATTGCCCACCTGTACTTTGTGATCAGGTGATGTAGAAGCACCAAAATCTCCAACTTGGCCAATTCATTGCCAGGACAAGCATGGGTCCCATTGCCAAATGGCATAAAAGTATTGGGCTTTGGAGCCACCTAGCAAAATAATTTAACAGAATCTGTTAAAAGTCTGACCTCAGAATCACATATGATATGAATACCAAAGTAAAAAACACCAAAAGAGAGAATGCATAAGTTCCTTCCTCTGCACAATAATTACCTCAAATCTTGAAGGATCAAACTTCTCTGGCTCTTTGAAGTTGTCAGGACTGTGGTGGATGTTTCTAAAAAGTGGTAATACTTTCCACCCTTTCGGTATGAGATACCCTGAAGAAATGTATTCCCCAAACACAAAATCACAAACAAGGAACAGAGAAAAATTCTTTGGTATATATATATTAAAAAAGAGATAGTGACCTTGAAATTCAACATCCTCTACAGCTTCTCTGAAGGTAAAAGACAAAATTGATGCTATTCTTAGAGTCTCCTGTATGACCCTGGATGTCACAGGCATATTTTTTGTATCTGACCAATTCAGGCCCATTTCTTCTCCACTTTCTGCCTTGCACCTTAAGATGGACTCATGCTCTTCCTGCAAAAGTCACAACCAACAACTTTTTAAGTCATTAAACCAAGTCACACTCCAGATTTTCCAACTTAGTTCCATTTATTTGTCATAAAAGGTTTAAACTAGACTCTTAAAAAGCGTTGTAACCAAAATTAATTTTTCTGTCCTTAAGTGAAGAAAAAGTAGATGATTATACAGGACAAAGGGTAGGAGGCATGTGCTTACGGTTGCGGCTTCTAAGACACTGGGGTTTTCGCCGAGGTACTTAACAATCCACGTAAGTACTGTGGCAGTGGTGTCACGAGCAGCAAAAATAACACCAATGATGTTATCGGCTATCTGTTCATCAGTGAGTCCTGCTTTTTCACTCATGAACGACCCCATCAAGTCATTGTGTTCCTGCTTCGTCTTCCTCCTTGTTGAGATTATTTGAGCTAAAATCTTTGCAAGCTCTTTCCTTGCCTTCATGGCCTTATGGAAAAGCGTTCCTGGAAGGTTTATAGGCATTGAGTTGTACCCTCTCTCAAGGGTGTAGTAGCATCGCTTCAGATCCTCTGCATTCAGAGTTTCATCCTTTCCAAATATTGACAGCAGGGCCACGTTGAAGGTATACTGTAAAAGATAACATGAGAAGATAACAAAATTAGAAACTCATCGTTTATTTGGTAAATATACAACAACAAGAAGTTGTAAAATCCTCTGTAAGAGAGAAACAGAGGATTTTGCTCTGTGCTTGGTTTGTGGGCTTACCGTTTTCATTTCGAGGAAAGTGGTGATCAACTTTCCTTCCCATGATTTGAGGCAAGTTTGGGCAATGGATTCAATGTCCGAGACTCTATTTTTGATGGCCTCGGTGGTGAAGGTGCGAAGGACAAGCTTTCTGAGGTTAGCATGGTATGCTCCTTGGTGAAAGAAAATTGCTTGCGTCCCCAACATCCTCTGTTTGCTAGCAGGAAATGTTGGTTTGAAGAGTTGAGCTTTGTTCAGCACAAACTTTGCTGCTTCCGGGTTAGAAATCATCACACAAGGATAACCCAAAATGTGTGACTTAAACATAGAACCATACCTATTGAAAAACAAAAAAGAAAGAGAAAAGAAGGAAGCGTTAACCCCGAGTACCAAACAGTTAATGCAAATGAGCATTTTGTTGAACAAGATTGAGAAAGGAATTGTTTTAAACCTCTTGATTTTTGTGGCAAAGAAAACATTTGGGTCTTGAGAATACATTTGGAAGGTTTCTCCTATATAAGGCCAACCCATGGTTCCAGGAGGAAGTGGCAATTGTCTCCTCCCTTTGGGAGGCGAGAAGAAGAAGGATTTGATGAGTGAATTGAAGATAATAATAGATAGGAAAGAAAGAAACAAGCACAACAAAGTGGCGAGTTCCATGTCTATTGGTGTAGTGTTGTAGGTGGATGAATAAGGTATGAGATGTTGTGAGAGAAAAAAAGCAGAAGGATTGAGGTATTTATAGGGTGTAGAAAGTGAAAATATATGAAGGAATGAGAAAAGAGGAAAGAGGGTGGTTTTGAATTACGGGTAAAATTTCCACACACGGAATCTCTCTTTCACCAGCTAGCTAGCTCATTTATGGTTATATGTTTTGGACTGATTGTGTTGTATCTCTCAAGAGAGAGAAAGCATGAAAGTCAGCACGTGTCCCAAGAGTGTATCTAATACGGACAGATACAACATTTGAAGAATTGAATTTGGTCACTCGTACGATAAGATGATTGGGAGGGGGTGTCTCTGATTGAGGGGAAGAACACCACCACTCCCACAAATAGTGCATATACAAGGTATTATGTTTAATCCAACACTAAATTACGTCATATCATCAAATACAAATGCCCCACATCTTATATGCATAGTCAAAACTATTTTATTTCATTTTTAAATCATTTATTTTGAATAGTACACACTATTTAATCATTATGTCAATACCTAAATCATTATGTCAATACCTAAAATTAGCTCACTTAATAATACAATCTATTCTTATTTAATTATATACTATTATATGTATTGTTAGAATGAGAAAAAGTGTTTCATTTAATAATAAATAGATAAATGAGTAGCAAAATATCAACAATCAATCACCCGTGACTTCCCTTTGGCTAAATCCAAACCAAGAAGGAATTTGAAGTAAAGAGAAAATGTATTTGCAATAAGGATTTATAGAGTAAAAGTGATAAGAAAAAACAGAATAAAGTTGTGATAGTCAATGTAATGCGACAAAAAAAAATCGAGATATAGAAAATTGAAGTAAGTCAATGCAGTTTATATAAAATACCGGTGTTCATGTGTATCTTGTCTGTGCGATTTGGATTTTGTTATTTATATTTTTTTTTGTTTTAATGCATTTTCTGTAAAATAATATTAAATCATTTTTTTTTCTAAGGAGAGAGTGAAAAACTATAAGATTAGTAAATTAACAATTTTTTCTCCAACACATCATTGAAAGTTAAATTTCTATAAGCACATTCAGAAGAATTAGAAATTACTGAGTGTGTCACACTTAATCTGTTGGTAATTAGAAAAATTGTTGTTAGGAATAAGTTAGGGTTTTAGAATTTTCTTGAAATGGGAATTGTATGTGGTTTGAACATCTTGCACTGTACTGAGTAGGTCGAGCATTCACAGATAATTAGGCTGCTCCCACCCTTCACGGTGCACTCGTGTTTCTTATGGTAAGCAATACTTAAATTCTCATGGCCAAAAAGAAAAAAAATGTTTTATAAAAATTTCAATAATTTATTGCTGTTACTACAAATATTCTTTTGTTAATGGAAGAATGGAAAAATGAAAAAAAGGATGTATATAAACAAATGAAAAAAAAAATATATTAATAGATTTCAGTAAAACAATATTTACTTGTAGTAATATAACAAATTAACAAATTAACAAAACTATCAATTTATATTTTTACATTTACAAAAGGTTGCGCCTACTTCGTTTAACTATGCATGCCACAAAGTTAATGATTTAAAAATAAATAAATGGAAAGATATTTAAAAAACCATAAATCCTTCATAAAACCTATTCATTCTCATTCACCCTCTTAAACATGATACACTCATAATTTCTTGCCTTCTACCTCTTATTTATAATGTATTTAAAACAAAATTATGGAATAATTCATTTATCGACGCTACTAAAGACAAAAACCTGTCCTGAGATTCAGGAGAATTTTTCATACACAAATAGAGTCAGTAGGTGGCAACCACCAACAATAAGGACTAATATAAAGTTTTTTTTTTTTAGTGAAATTCAAAGACGTGAATATATTATTTTTTTACATTAATAGTATATATATATATATATATATATATTGAATTATCTATTTCTACTAAATTTTGTTTACTTTTCTTTTCTTTTCTTTTCTTTTTCTTATTTTAGAAAGAAATTGTTCACAGGAAAAATAAAAGAAAAAGGGATATAATGTGTTTATAGAATTTCGTTTCAACTGTTAACATATCCGGTTCTTCAAAACCTCCAACTTTTATCAAAATAAACTCATTTTTTTTTTCAATCACTTGTTAAACACTCTATTATTAGTCTTTTCTAACTTTATATACATTATTAAGATTAATGGAAACATTTTATAAACAATGATGGCTTAAATAATTGAACATAAAATTTAACTTTGGTAACGTCCTAACTTTAAACTTTTAAGCAATTACACTATATAAATAATTAATATATAAATGATCAAAAGTAGTTAAATATATAATTCTCCTTATATAGGTTATACATTTATAATATAAAATAAAAGTAAAACATCCATAGTGTTGCATCAACTCTTAAACAAGACTCAATACCTATTAAATCATCAGCTTAAATGTACATGTGATAATAATAAATTTAAAAAGCACTAGTAGAAAAATAGCCTTCGTCGTCGGTTTTGAGAGACTTTTTTCGTCGGTTTTCGACCCGACGTTGACCCAGGAGACGTTGAATCAGACGTCAGTTTAACAACCGACATGATGATTGGACTCACTACGTGATTAACATAATAAGTTATTTCAGAAGAAGCACCACGTCGGTTTTAATCGACGTGGTGAAGAGAACACCTACGTCGGTTTTGGACACCCAACCGACATGGTGCTTTTTCTAAAAGAATTATTATATTAATCATAAAAACATAAAATTGTAACTATTCTCTCTACAGCAGTTACTTCTGGTTTAAGATAACTGCTAATAAAATTTCTAGATAGTACTACTAGCATGACAGTTATTCTTTGACTAGGAAAGGACTCTGCTAATAATAAGTCATTCTCGGGGTTTTAGGAAAGGACCCTGACTAAATACACCAAAAACTGAAGTTTGAACTAGACATAATTTTCATAGTCCCTCAAATAGAACACCAATCTCTATCATTTGTTTAACCCAATACTATTTAACAAAATGAAACTTAATTCAATCAATTTAGACTCCTAGAAAAGAAATAGGTATCTATATGCATGTTATCCATAATAATTTTATAAGCCCCCAGGCAATATGTCAAATATATTGCATTGATCATCTATCCCCATCTCCCTCCTTTAAAAGTACAACTCATAGCTTTTATTTAATTAGAATAGGCTGAGATCCATTTCTATTCAGGTATGTAACCATTGCAAAAAAACAATAACCAGGAACAAGAATAAAAAGTGGTGAGGATAACAGAATATTATTTTGTTTCCCAAAAGGAATCAAAACACTCACAGTTTTCTCAAATAAAGTTTCAGTAATTGGCTCTCCAAGCTTCTTCTGTTGTATGGAAACTTGCAATTCATTCTGCATGAACATTATTTTTCTTCAAAAATAGAACAACATTCATTCAGAAAGAACGGAAATTTTTTATTTGAAATTGAAGATATCATACTTGCTTTCGGAGGAACCTAGCATTAGATATATGGCCATTTCAGCACAAGAAGCTGAATTTCCAGTAACATCACTCGGGATCCTAGCAACTTTGATTCCATGCTTTGTTGCAGCATCAATATCAATACCTTGGAGAAAAATTCATGATTTATGAATTCGAAATTATGATGAGGTTTAATGGGACGAGAGGAACGAAAAAAAAAAAATACGAAATCACATCTACAATCAATATGGAAAACATGAATCTTCCTCAAATTCCACATTAAACCTAAACTGACAGTAATCACAGTACCTTCCAACCCAACACACACCATACTGCATTATAAGTTGCATCTGAACTGCACGAGAAATTATGTCTGAATCTAGCCTCATGCTTTTTACTATGCAGACATGATAATTGCCAATATCCTTGAGTACATCTTCAAAAGAGAGAACATCAACCTACAAACGCAACAGACAGCTTATTGATCTAAACTAAAATTAATGAAACATTTTTCTCACTGTATTACAAAGATTGTATAACTGCCATGCTAGTAGTACTATCTAAAAATTTTATTAGCAATCTTAAACCACAAGTAACTGCAGAGAGAATAGTTACAATTATATAATAATTATCATAGAACAATGATCAAATAAAATACAAAAGTTGCCAAGAATGCAAAATTCCCAAACCCAATACTATACGCACAAAACATGGATCAAACATACTCTAAAAACATTTTAATCCGAACAAGCATTCTAATCATGCAGATAAACATTCAATACAATCATTTCAAAGATGATAAAAGCACACCTCTTGTAGAGCCAAAATAGAGAAGACGACCAACCCAAAGTTGTGACGCCAAAACCGAACCGAACCCAACTCGGCCAAAAAAACCCTACCAAAACCACAAAGCACAAACAAATACTGAATAAAATAACAAAATCAGTTAAAGCAAACAAAAATGGAAGAGAAACTAAAAAACGAAAGCTTCAAACGAAAGCTTCAAAGCAAACGCACGTTCAAATCGAAAATGGAACCGTTTAAAGAGATGCTCTCGACTTTGCAAACAAGAGGAAGTGAAATGGAGTACAATGAGGAAGCAATGGAGGTCAAAAAGTGAGGGAGAAGACTTCGGAACAGCGACAGGGAGAGGGCGCGCGCAGTGGAGAAGAAGAAAAGTTAAGTGAAATTTCGAGTTGGAGGTAAAATAGAAGCACAACGTCGACTCTGGCCTCCCAACCGATCTGGTACATGCCCTGAAATTAAAAAAAATTCACTGTTAACACACCACGTCGGTTACAAAGCCCATAACCGACGTGGTGTGTGCCCTAATTTCAAATTTTTTTCCCCAATTTTTCCCAATTTGTCATACAGCATGCACTACGTCGGTTCTGAGGCCGTAACTGACGTAGTGGACAACAATCCCACGTCGGCTCTGGCCTCTTAACCGACGTGGGATTCACACGGCTTTTGAAACTTTTAAAAATTTGAATTTTTCTTTTTTATAAATAGTTCAATGACGGTTGTTTGTGCCAACCGATGTGGTATTGTTCATTTATTTACAAAAATGTCACCGCGTTTCTGACTACATCGTTTACTTGTTTAACTGTCATAAAAATGAGACGTTAAAGCCTATTTTTCTACTAGTGAAGGGAACAAATACCACACAGAAGAAAAGGATAAGTTAGACAGTTTAAAATATATAATCATAAAATTTAAATCTTCTATTTTAACCAAAATACTACAATTTAGGCACTGATGAATGTTACTCACACTATCAATTGCGTTTTTATACAATAACAATGATATATATACATTGGCTCATTTATTAAGACACTTAGCTCTATTTCAAGAAGACTTGTGCATTGAATTAAACACCTCAAAGGTGTGCACTTGTCATACAAAACCCCAATGCAAGTCCACACAATCACAACACAAAGGATATATTAATCTCTCATCCATCCTCGTATGATAGGGTTAATCCATATGGACTAAGACAATCAGTTCTTTTCACACCATGGCACAATCATATGAACTCTTTTGACTGTCACCACTAGATGACTTTCATCTATATGATTTCAATCCATCAGTAGAAGTTAAGATACCACTTGATTATAAATCCATAAAAAATGCACATCTTAATCGACCTAGTCATGGGTATTTTTTTCTGAAAATACTATGCCTTCATGATATGATCTTCAGAATATCAATATAATTTAAGATTTTCTTTGTAATTTTTATTATGCATTTTAATTAAGTGGTTGAATGGGTCAATATAATTTAGGATTTTCTTTATAATTTTTATTATGTATTTTAATTGAGTGGTTGAATGGGTCACATGGGAAAAAAACTACAAAAAGGTGAATCATGCATATTCTTGGAAAACAATGATACATTTAGTGGAAAATAAAGACAACACTAATGGAGATTAATTACTAGTTGGTATTAAAGGATAGGTAATTACATAATCATAATTATTACATAATCATGATTAATATAGAATCTAGAAAGTCTTACATAATTTGGCCTATAAAAGGATGTATTTAGAAATGTAATGGATATAGATGAACTTTTTGAAAGAAAATTGAGTTTTCTCTTTGTGAGAACTTTATAGAGTTCTAAGTTATAAGAAATCAAATATGATCTTATCAGGGTAACCTGTAAGGATCAATCTATGACTTGTCACTCACCTTCTTAAGTGTGACATCAATATCTTTTCCCAAACTGAATATCAAAACGGTCCATTACCCATATTTTCTCATCACTTCATCATTACCATCTCAAGCAACACTTTAACATATCATATCATATGTATATATTCCACTCATTCATCCATTTACTTTTCAATTTCAATCTCAAATATCTCAAGAATAATCGTCAATACTATTCAATCTCAATCATGAATCAGAAACAAATCATTTATCTTAAATCCACAAAAGGCATTACAAAAGAATCAAACAATTAAAACTGGACAAATTAAGTGTTGTTTTAGCTTGATTGAGAATATTTTAGCTTGAGCTAAAATCTCTTTTTGAGCGAAACTGAGCCCGAGAGCAAGTCCAATTCCAATACTATTTTCACTTTAGCGAGAATCTCTTCGCTTAAGCGAGAATCTCTTCGCTTAAGCGAGAATCTCTTCGCTTAAGCGAAAATAAACCCAAGAGCATATTCAGTTCCAGTGCTATTTTTGCTTGAGCGAGAATCTCCTCACTTGAGCAAAAATAACATAAAACAATTTTTTTATGAAAGAACTAACTACTGCACAATACACTCACCTTCTAAGCCAACTTACAATTTTCTCATTCTAAACCCAGTTACAACTTGAATTCATCATTTTTATTAAACAACCTACAAATTTCTTCAAGAATTTCTTCCATTTCAAAATCAATCATCAATTAACATATTACAATATATCTTCCTCACGCTTTTAACTAAAGAATTAAAAACCCTTCCAGATTCATTATTTCATTCAATCCTAATATAAATATAGTTCTACACACTTCTTCAATAACATTTCAATCCTTCCATTATCTTAAAATCAATATATCTAAATATATACCAATTCTTTGAAGCTACATTTATATTCAATTTAGGCCAATAGATTTAGTTTTATAACCTATTCACACTCACAACATCATTAAATCTGAAACTTGTACCAAACCACCACATAAATCGTAGCATAAACATAATCAAGTCTACAAAGCCAAAATATAAAAATGCAAGATTCTAAAAATTCCATTAGTATATAACTAAATCAACCAATTCAAACCTACAAGAATTCTAATTGGTATCTAATTAAATTAGAGACTAATTTAGAATCTAACGGTATAAATCACTAAAACCTTGGTAGCTAATGTTAGATACTAATTATCTTAACTTAATTGGTCACTAAATTCAATCATTACTTCTATTCTGTAATTATTTAGCAACCAAAATCTAATTTGGTGACTATTTTGGTCATAATTAGCAACCATTCTTTTGATAGCTAAAAATTGATCTCTAAATAGCTTTTTTCTTTTAGTGAAAATAAATAACTGATATTCAAATCACATTCATGTATCCTACCCTAAGGTTCAAATTTGTGAAAACACAATTAACATCTATAAAAAGGTACCAACTAGCTTTCCTTACCTGGCTTAAGCAGAGCACTCTTCAAAAGAGCTCTCAAGCCTAGAAATCACAAAGGATTTCCTAACCTGCACCACAGAGCTCTAATCAATGATGAGATCAACGATTAGACTATACCACTAAGATCGTGAACTAACAAAGACCCCTATTGATGCCTTAAATGTCACGTGCAAGCTACTTTTCTATAGTACCTAAGAACACTTGAAGAGTGACCAAAAAAGATGAATAAAAAATAATCTTACTCTCTTCAAGAATCTGTTCAAACACTCTTGCACTACTCTACGCTAGGAGCTTAGAGGTGACCTCCGATCGTCAGTCTAAAAACAGGTGGGGCTAGGATTCTACAGAGAAGGTATAAGAGAAAAAAAAAAAAAAGAAATTCTATTATAGAGAGACGGTGGTTTTATAAAAATGAGATCTAAATAATTGGTTTTCCTATTTATATGAACTTTTTGTTTTAACAATAAAATATTCGTCATTTTACTAATATCACTTCTACTCTATAGATATTCTCTAAGTTCTTACGTATTACTACTCTAGAGCAAATTTCTAAAGTCATACAAGTTTAGACTTTTATAACAAAATTTGAAATCTTCTAAAAATTCACAATTTTATATTGTTGTTATGACTCTTCTTACTTGTGAGAGCTTACATATAAGTCTTACAAAAAAAAATTATTAGTGAGACTTTAAAAAATCTCTCCCATTATTTTGATAAGAATAAAAAATAATAATCATCATACATTAAATATTATATTTGATGTTTTTTACTAATTAATTTCTTGATAAGATAGAATAATTTGGTTATTTATCTTTAATTGATAGGTTATATCTAATTTTGTACAATGGATGAAATCACAAATAGAAAAAGAATTACACTTTTCTCAATGCTTTTTCTAATTTGATAGTTCTTATTTCATATTCTTATCTTTAATTTTGAAAATGGACTTTTTTTTTATCATTAATATGGAAAAGATAACATAAAAAAAAAACTTCAAATAAAATAACAGTAAATAAAATTTATTTAATGATAGGTTTTTCACATGTATTTTGTCAAAGTTAATATTGTTTTGTCTAACCAAACTTTAGACGATATATTGTATAATGTCAAATCTTTAAACGATGTTTTGTTTGATCCATCATAAAATATTTTTTTTATATCTTATTCTTCAAGATAAGAGTTTTAACCATATTTTGTCTAATATACACATATATACTCTTTTAACGTATATAAATATATTTTGCTACATTAGTTAACCTAAGTGATACCGATTTGTGTCTCTTACCACATTATCTAGGGTTTAAATTATAATAAATTATGTTTAGATATTAGTACACTATTTTTAATGATAGAAAAACTATGTGTGAGTATATTAGTTGAAAAAAAATACAAATACATTGTATTTTACTTTTTCTAGATTCTTCTATTTGAGAGATTAACTCTTTTTTTTCTTTATTCACTACAAGAAAAAGTTAAACTATCGACGAAACTTTATCTGTCAGTAAAATGTCATTATCGACAAATATTATCCGTTGCTAAATTTATCAACGGATTTACCTTAAATTCGTCGGTAATTACTGATCTCAGAAATCCGTCGGTAATTATTGACGGACTCAGAAATCCGTCGGTAAATTTATATACAATCAATTTATCAACAGATTTTGGGTGTTTCCGATGGATTTGTCTCGTCGGTAATTTTTATTTTTTTTGTAGTGATTAAATAAAAATATATAACTATTTTTTATTATTTTTTTACTAAGTATAATAATTTCTAGGCTTAAATATATTTCTAGTCATCTAAAGTAAGGATAGTGTTTTATTTTTGACCGCCGGTTAATTTTTTTTTCAGTTTTTAATCCTTTGATTTTGTAAAATACTATAAAGTTAGATGACGTAAATTATGATGTTGATATAACAAACAATGGCCTTCTCAACATCGATCATGTTAGTTATTGATCGACATTATATTTTGAATGTTTATTAAATTTTTGTTAACTCTCATATCATCTAAAACGTCAATATTTTGGTCATCCTATATACATCTCTTCCTAAATATTTACTCAGATACCAACCTTTGAAACTAAATATGTTTGCTTGGAGAACCAAAATGGATGAATAATTACCCCTTATTATTGGTCTTCAACAAGTTGCGACACTTATCATTTTCCTAACTTCCTTCTCGACATTCATTGAAAAATGACAACTCATTCAAAATAGGTTGCGGGAGCTTCACTCAACATTCATAGTCGCTAATGTCGTTTCACTATTTAGCGAGATCGTAGCGATAACATGAATGTCATAAGAGTACCATAGGTTAATTCTTTGAAATTTGATTCTAATAAGGTGTTTTGATTGGTGTTGATGTTATTATGCCTTTCTGACACCTATTTTGAAATGTCGGAGTAAAGTGAGAAAGATTGGCGTGAAAGATATTTGCATAGATTAATTGAAAATTCGGATAATACATTATGTGTTTCAGCTCATTAAGATGTCATTATCTTGTTTAGGATTTTTTAGTGCAAAATGTAAAGGAGAATTGATTGATCTTACTTGTGGAGTGTTAGAAAAATTTGTGAGGTTAATGAAATCACAAAATTTATGATAAAAGAAATTGTGGTTTCCACATAAATAAAGTCTACGAATAAAACAATTCAAATTAATTTTATTGAGTTGCATTGCCTTTCGTGATGAGTTTGTTAGGCAAACCGAGGTTAGAGAAACAAATGCTTGTATTTTTTTTTTTTCATGCTTTGAATCTAAAGTGGACGTGTTAATCAAATAAAAGTTAAATAAACTTTTAAAATATTATAGCAAATGTTGAGTAAACCATCATTTAGCACATTAGTAACATCGTTATCATTATCTAATCCTAAAAACTAAAAATAATCCTTTACAAATTAAAAGAATAAAAGATGAAAATTTTAATTTGAGAACTAAAAATATATTTAATTATAATGTCTATCAAAGCATGATATTTTTAATATAAAACCTCCAAAATTGTAATCTAATATTTTTTAAATAACATGTATTGAATTATAATATTTTCAAATAATTTAAATAACTTTTTTATTTCTTAAAAATGTTATAAGGTCGATTAATTAATTTATAAAAGAAATTAAATAGGTAAAAGAAAATTTTAATTTAAAATAAAAAAACATAGGACAAGGTAGCATATAATCATGCACAAAAACATAAGCAAACGATTTAAATATCTCTTTGGTAACCGTTATAAAGTTTTAAAATAAATGAAAAAAAAAGTACCCATATATAATGAAGAGGTAAAGAAGTTCAGTATGTTTACAAATTGAGAGAGAAAGAAAGGATTCAAGAGAGAAAGAGAGAAGTAAGAGTTATAATAAAATTTTGGTGTCAAGTTATAATTACCAAAATAAGAAAAGAAAACATTTATCATTTTATTTTATTTATTTTATAAACTATCTATCTTTTGTTTGGTGATATGTTTCTAATATCATTTTATTCTATAATATTTATTTATTTATTTGTTTATTAATCTTATAAGTATTTTTTTTCATTAAGGTATATTATATTTATTTATTTGTTCAGTAATGTAGTGTCTCTAATTTCTTTATATTTTTTTATTTATTTTTTAAATATTTTTAACCTCGTCTTATTATTTTATATCTTGTAATCATATTTGCTCATTAAGGTTCTGTCTCATTTTATTTATTTATTTTATTATTTTATAATTACATAATCTTAATAAATTTTATTTAGTAATTATCATTGGTGAAATCTTACCTAATCTTTTATTATTATTATTTAATACACACTACCTTTTTTTACCTGATTAGCACTTTTTTTATTTTTTATTTCTCTCAATAACACTTTTTATTCTTGAATTTATGAAATAACACTTTTTTTATTCTTTAATTAATATACAGTTTATATGATAATTATTTTTTTTATTTTTTATTTTTTTTATTATTTTGTGATTATATTTTATTATAAAAATTTATTAGTTGTATTTTTGTATTAAAAATTGATATTGGAAGAAAAAATTATAATAAATTATAAAATTGTTATTTGAATTAAAATTTATATTTTTCATCTGTTAAAAATATATCTAAATAATTAATAGCAAAAATAAAATAAAATTGTTGAAGTATTTTTGTAAATAAATATTAATTAAATGATTTAAAAAATAAAATTTAATTTATTTATGATGATGCAATAATTGAAATCATGCAATACAAGTTGAACATAAAGAGAAAAATAAATGACAATCATATATTCAATAAATAGTTTAGTTAATGATGCACCAAATATTTTGTGTGAAATAAAACATAAATTTTATGTTTATCAAAACTCAAATTTTATCTTTATCAAAAAATATGAACAAAAAAGAACAAAGAATATGATAACATAGAAGAAGGTTTTTTTTTATTGAATGTGTATCTCTTTGTTTACAATAGCTCACTTAATATAAAAATTAATATAAAATTCTAGGAAACTAAATATGGAAATTATTCTAAATAAATATATTTGATATTCTCTGATATTCTACCAATACATATTCTCTGATATTCTACTGATATTTTCTGATACTTCCTTGATTATCTTTGATATTCTACTGATTTATTTGATACTCCCTTGATTATCAATCTCTCTAATATTCTTATTGATATTTTTACTGATATTCTCTTGATTATCTATGATATTCTATTGATTTGATTTGTTTCCATAATAATAATATTCTAACAAGTACTATTCAGATAAAAAAAATCATATATATATATAAATATTTATAAAAAAAATCATATATATATATATATATAAATATTTATTATTTTTTCTTGATTGTAAATAATTTTTTTTGTTCTCGTAGTTTTCTTAATTGTATAATAATAATAAATGTAATGAAATATTTATTGAAAATTCAAATGACTATATATTATTAAAAAAGAAATAATCTTGTTTTATTAATAATGAAAAAAATTATTTATCTCGATTAGTCATTACAAAAGTTAAATCAAATCTTTTAAATATAAATAAAATAAAATATGTTAAGGAAAATATAAAGATAATATTTATATATTATTTTTTGTTTTAATATTATATTATTTTTATTTTATTTTATATTTTGTCACTTATACATGATAAAAATAAAAAATATAAATTTAAATAGATGAAACTATCAAAAGTTTAAAACTTATTCTTTATCGTTCTCACATCAATGTTTTTAGAAATGAGTTGTAATACGAATATCATTGTCAATTTAATTATTTATATTTAATATTTACTTTAGATATAAAAGTCTTGATCATTCTAGAAAAATCAATAATTATTATTTTACATATTTTTTATGATTGAGATCAATTTATTAAAATATAATTCCATCCACTGTATCCAGAAGATAATAATATAAATTTTTATATTAAAATATTACGTAATTACTTCTTAAAAATTATGTGACATTTTCAATAATAAACTTTAGAAAACCTTGAAATGATTCAAGAATTAATATTAAAAATTAAAAATTAAAAATCTGAAGTTAAAAATAAATAAAAAAAGAGAATTGAATAATAAAATGTTTATTTTATTAAAAATATCTGAAACTTGAATAAGCAACAGAGGGCAAAATCTGAAAAGAATATTGAAGAATCCCCCTAGATTTGTTTGACAACGCAATCTCTCCATCAGTATGATATGATATGGAGGAAAACTTTCTCACTTCTTCCCATTTCCCCATAAACTCCACTTGTCCGGTGCCCGCCGTATATAATATAAAGCTGCTGCATTATTTGTTTCCTTCTCATCATTCATTTTCTTTGCAATTTAAACATCATTAATGCTTTATTAGTCTATAACTTCCAATTTCATTACATGAATTCTGTATAAACATACAATTTATATTTTACATTTTAATTAAACATAATAGGAAAATTGACATATTATATTAAGTTTGGGTAATCCAACTTTTTCCTAGTTTTGATATTGTCAATTTCGAAATTAAATTGAATGTTTTAATTAAAATTTTATATTAAATCAAAATTATTAGAAAATTAAATTTTAAATTTGATTTAATTTTACAAAACTAATCTATAAAATAAGATAAGATTTTTATATATTTATAAATTATTAAAAAAATTTATCTTTAATTGATGTAAGATCTTAAATATATTTTTTTTACGTTGAAAATTTTTAATTCAAACATAAGAACGATTATATAGATTTAATAATCTTATTAAAATAAACTCTGATATTTTATTAAAAGTAAATTTTAAATCTAACTTAATTTTATAAGACTGACTTGTAAGATAAAATTTACACTTATTTATAAACTATTTAGAGATGTTAACTTTAATCAATTTAAAATTTTTAAGAAAAACTTATTTCAAAAAAATATCCAAATTTGAAGTTCACCTTATACATTAGGATTTAATTAAATAATCAATCCAAAAAAATCAAAATTTTTGAAATTATCTTTCTAGTTGTGGAGAGTGAAAGTAACTTGTTCTGTAACATTTGTATTCTACATCAGTTTGATATAATTTTGTAAGACGTTTTAATTAATTTTTAGCTCTTTTTTTACTGATTAAAAAACTTCTTGGATCCTATAATAGTATTGCTTGATAAATTTATACATTATTTTAAGTAGTATTTTTTTGAAATGCTAATTTCTAGGTTTTTATCTTTTCATGTTTATTCTCTTTCTATTATTAAATTATATATAACTTCTAATATATTTTTATCGACAAAATTAAGTTTAAACTTATATCAAATACATTATAACATGTTTGTTTATGACATTTTATCTTTGAAAACTATTATTTTATCAAAAAATTCTGATCTAATAAATCAATTGAACAAGTATCACCTATCAATTATGTTTTTAGTTCTTAACTAGTTTTTTTAGTTAACTTACTTTTCAGCTTCTTAAAAATACTTATTTAGACGAAATGGAGCATTTGGTGCAGTCTTTTAATCCAGTTATCATTACTTTTTTGAAAAAGTTATAATAATATTTTATAAAAAGAAAATATATTTTAATGTAGAAATGGTGTTCCGTCTCAGAAAAACTTGAAAATGGTATAGGTGTCTTGACAGTGTTAAAAATGGTAATTCATTGCACTTCACTTGCTTTTGGTTGCGTGCATGAGTATTTGATTTGAATACAACTCCTCTGTTTAATTATATAAATCTCTGCTTATCTTCATTTATCATCATACCTTAATCCATTTGTCAGAATGAATAAAGAAAATTATAAATGTGTAGATTCTTTTACAAGGGGGTCTTAACAATGTATCCATTCTATCATGCTAATGCTTTACAACTCATAATAACAAGCCAAGAAAAAAATATTTAGTGTTCGACAATGAAAACTTGTGCTATAGAGTTGGTAAATCCTACTCTATAATTTTCTCACATTAAACTTAATATTTTTTTATTAAATTTTAAGTCTACATAATAAATATATGTATTTTCAATTAAATTTATTAATCTTTTTAATTTATTAAATATTCAAAAGATTTATATTTTTTAATTAAATTTTTATTATTTAACTTTTTTATTTATCTTCATATATTAAAAAATATAAGATGTTTTTATTAATATAAAATAATATTGTAATTAATACAAAATAAAGAGTAATTTTAATTAATACGTTGGATAACAAAATTTCTGATCATTTCCACATTATTATCTATAATTAATTGGAAATTGTCTCCGTCAACATCTATTATTCAATATGTTTTCAAATGAGAATAATAAAAAATATTATTTTTTTCTACATTTACTCATAATATTATTTTATATTAATTACAAAAATTTATTAAGATGACAGAATAAGATAATGACTGTTAATAGAAATATTAAACACCCAATTGAAGATATAAAATTTTTAAAACTTTAATAAAAAAAATTAAATAAAAATTTAATTAAAAACTTCCAAATTTATCATAAACTTAAAATTTAATTCAACCTATTTTTTTTTATCATTACAATCACTTCTTTTGTAATATTTTGGAAATTCTAAGAATATATGAGATAGATATGGATGATACTATGATACTTTTAAAACAGAATAAATTTTTAAAAAGCTGAAACCTTATTATAATTCGAATAGAAAATCTTAAAAGATGTCGATGTAATTTTAGAAATCACGAATTTAAATGAAAGGCCTAATAACAGAATGTGAAGTCAGTTTCTTTTATATTGAATTTTAAAGTAGAGTTATGTACTGAAGGAATTTGAAAAGAAAAACTGAGATTAATTGCTATCGCTATTTAATGTAAAATAAATTTACACTCTGAAAATATAATAAATAGAATTTTAATGATTATTTAAAGTCAATCTATGATATAACGGATAAAATAAGATAAGATAACAATAAATAATTATATATAATATTTGACACATATTAAATAATATCGTGTTATCATATTTTATATTTGAAATGATAAAGAATGGAGGACAGTGACAATTACAGCAATTGTGACAATAATGAATATAATAAAGGAGGAGAAGATACTGATGCTGACCATACTGTTAGTGTAAAATAAAATAAAAATTCTTATATTGTTTCTCATTTTTCCTTTTTGGTCTTACAATATTAAAGCTTTTAAAAAATAATCAAAACTATTTGTTAATCTTAATCTCAACCCTAGAAAGAAATGAAACCTAGTATTACTTACACCAACAAATATGGATACAATTTGCATATTATAAGTTCCCTAGTTGGGAGTGTGAATGTATCTTAGTTCCTATAGCACAAGTGGAGTGGACCCATTGCAGCACCCATATCCACCATCCTTTTTCTTGCTCACGAAAGCTTAAGGGAAGTGACATTAATTAATGTCTTTGGTTCTAATGTTGGATGCTGACAAAATATCTTTTGAAAGCCAAGTAAAGGAAGCAACAACACTACACATGTACGGACCACACCTCTATTGGCTCAATGGTCATTACCATAAACCATAAATAAATACCAAAAGCTATGCAAAAGAAGATCTAAGTGCATGAACAATGATTTTGTACCGTTTTTTAGACGCATAGCATTGTCGCTTTATTTCTAGTTGCAATTGCAGGTTCATTATCAATCTTTTACGACATAGATACCCAAAATAGAATACGACACCCAAATGGTACTTAGAGAGATTTTATAGATGCTATATAGTATTAGGAAAAGAAAAATAAAGGCAAATAATAGATTTTGTATGGGTATTTAAAAATAATGAATATTTTTGTAACGTGGTTATTTACAAAACATATTACTATAAAAATGAGTTTTTACATAAGTTTTGAGAAGTTTTCCACATTGATTCTTCAATGGATGTTGATGCGAGTACTAGAAAGTCTATGACTTTTTACGTTCGTAGAATTTAGAAAATTGTAAACATATTTTTTTATTTCATTTCGAGCAACTTTTATTTTTAATATTTTTTCAATATAAACTCTCTATCAAAAGTTATAACTATTTGAAATATTTTTACCCTAAATTTTATTAACTCAAAATCTATTATAATTCTATATAATGTAAGATCTCCACTATCAAATATACATTATAAGGAGTTATCACTACAAAGTTGGATTAAAAATAAATTTTTAACTATTTTTAATCAATTTTTCAAAAATGTTAACTTATTGTAAAGAGAAGCGGCAAGGGACATGAGGTGGAACCAAGCGGTACTCACGGTTCATGGTTGAGATAGACCCACACAATAAAAAGATGCAAGTCAGGTAAAGTTGCTACTACAACATTAGTAGTGGCTCAATGAGAATGGAGAAAGTACAACCCTAAAAAGCAGGGACACTCGTGTCTCTTAATAACATGTAACATCATCATAAAAACAAGTTCAATAAATTACACATGTTGGAAATGTGAAACAAAACAGTGGACAATGGCTACTAGTGAATGATGACCAAATGTGAGTAAAAACAAAAAGATCAAGCAATAGAAGTACAACAAGACGCAACAAAGCAAACCAATGAAAACAACAAAAATAAGTTTTGTAAAATTTTAAAAAGACATATATTACATCAGTTGTTATTACAAACAATGTAATATTACATCCATGGTAATAACAAGTGATGTAATAAATACCACAATATTATATCAATTGTTAATAACCAATGTAACAAGGTGTCACACACAATTTGTTTTATAAATATTTTTAAAAAAATTTCTTAAACTATTTTCTACATCGTTTATTAGCTAAAACTAATATAAAGAAGTTCTTTTTACATCAAATAAAATATAATCAGTATAATATGTTTAGGGTTTAATTAATTAATTATAAAATATAATACGTCTTTAATTAATTATAAAATATAATACGTCTTTAATTAATTATAAAATTGTCATCTCGTTTTTTTAATAATAATTCCCTTTTAAAAAACACTATATCCTATTGTAGAATCTCACTTTTATATTAATGACATTGATACTCTATAAGCATACACATGGATTATTACATAAGTAAAAAACTTAAAATATATTCAAAATTTACATACAACTTGTTATAAAATATATTCAAAATTTACATACAACTTGTTTTTTTATAAGAAGAGTTTACGATCAACATTTTTTTTTTAATTTTAAAGTCTGAAAAGTTAAATTCAAAATAATTATCATGTAGTTATTTCTCTTTTCAAATTGATAAATAAAATAATGGAGAAAATAAAATTTTACATCATCCCTAAAATTACTATAAACTCTTTATATAACAATTAAAACTACAGCATAGCTGATAGTTTTTTCTTCTTTAAAGATATCAACTTCTATGACAAATTTGAACTGTTAATTTCATATGTGAATCTAGATATATGGTTTAATTATATTAATTATGAAAAATTTAAAATAAGATAAATAAATTTTAATATTGGTATAAAAATATGATTATTTTGTTTAATAAAGAGTGTGCAGTAGTGTTAAATTTAGTAAGATAGTTTGTCATTTGTATTAGATGGTATTTTATCTTAACTATTTTAACAATTTTATGTTACCCCGAAAGTTTTATTACATAGACTTGTTAAATTATTTGGAGTATATTGTAAGCGAGATATATATATATATATATATATATATATATATATATATATATAATATACTTGGTATGTAGAACTTTATATTATAATACAATTTCTTTCATTCATTCTTGTAATTGCTTTTTTCTTATGATTATTGTGAATTGAACAATTATATTTAGTTTACTGTAATTTTTTTAATAAATTATTTAATTAATATTTGAAATAATACGAGGATAAATATGCGTATAATTATACGTAATATATAATAGGATGATCATAAGATGCAAATTCCATATCCAACAAGAATGGAAACGAAAATAAATATTAAATTTTTACACACAATTTATATGTAAGTGTGAACTTCTACTTATAAATATTTTTTCAATCATTCATTGTGTTTAAATGATATGTTTGGACTTCATTTTCATTTAGTATTTCCAATCTTCATACTTAATTAAAGATGTAATTATTTGAGGAAGACATGGATAATATCCTATCTCGTCTTGACTTTGATAAAACAATTTCAAATATGAAAGAAATGGAAGGTACACTTTAAGTATTGAAAATGGAGTTAGTTGGATTAATTTCGTAATAAAATTATTTAATAGTGAGAATAAAATCATACGATAATAGAGAATAAACCAATGTCATTATTGTAAGAATAAGAAAAGACTTAATGGAAATTATAATTTATTAAGAGACATAGAAATTTTATATTTGAATAGAAAAGTCTTGTGAGCATTGTGTTTTATTTCTTTCAAATAAAAAAAAGTGAGAAGCAGAGAAGATGTGCTCATTTTTTAAGTTCTAAGGTGACTAACAAAGATATAATTTATAAGTTGATGGTTGTCGTTTCACTAACAAATTAAAAGAATTTCAGTATTGATAGTGCTAGACTATCTAACACTAAAGATATGACAATATAGATAAGAGAAAGTTAACCCCCAAGTCATATCCCAACGAATTCAATAGTAAATTCAATCAATCAATGTTCAAAATCTATCTATAAAAAGAAAAATAGTAATGTAAAAGAAATTAAAGAGGGGGATTTGAAGATTGTTGTGCAAGAAATTCAAATAGATGAACTAAAAATAATAATGAAAAAAAGTTTACTCTCAAGTTTTTTCACAACAAATTCTTCCTTGGTTTTCTTAAGATTATTATCCTTCAATTCTCCTAATAGAGTTGAACTCAATTAAACAAGTGTCAATCAAACGCCTACTAACTAATATATTAAATATCTCACCTCGTCTCCAAGCATATACTCAATGAGATGTATATCTTTTATCTCTTGAATAAGTATACAAGAAATTGATTAATATTAAGAAAATTAACCAAAAACTCCAATTAAGGAAAAATAATTGAATTATCAACAAGCGTTCAAAAACAAATAGTTGTCCAAAAACAGATTTCAAAAATATCAACAATATAGCACAATTGTTACAAAGAATGTAAAGAACAAAATTTTATTAAACATAAATCTCAAAATTCATTGTGAAATCACAAGAGAATCAACATAAAGGACTTTAACATTCTAGGAGGATGACTAAAAAACAATAATTACAAAAGAAAATAAAACTAGAGTTTATGCTATGTAGGAATGTGTGTCTCATGTCTTCTCCACCATCTATTTATAATCTTTTTTTATTCATGAAATTAACTCAAAATTAATTTTCAGATATTATCCTTGCAATTATCATATGTTTCCTTATGTGTTATAGGTTAATTTTGTAAAATATCTTCTTTCCAGTAAAGCTGTAAATTTTCCATTTCCCAATTTCTTTTAGATATTTTATTTCCAAATTCTATTCCAGATACCATCTCATAATAATTGAATATGCTGCAAAAGATATTGCAAAAATATTTAAAGAAGATTTGTTCTAAATCAAGTAAGAATTGCATAGGGTCATCTTTGTAGAAATTTTAAAGAATATATTTGCAAAAAAATTGATTAGATTTGGAACTCATAGAATCTCTACAAATAATTAAAAACAAGAAAAGTAAGAGAATATACTTAAAATCCAAGTTTAACCAATAATCTCAATTAAGATCCAATTAATCCTGATTGAGTAAATCTTATTTAAAATAATAGAATTATTCTCAATTATAGTCTAAGAAAGTCAAAGTTAAACACTCTAAGTATGAATAAAAATATATCCATCATATATTTATCAATTTCTTTTATGAAGTTGAGCTATATTAATGTGTTTTTAATACTATGAGTTTGTTCATGATTTATCTTGATTTGAATTAAGTTTTTAAGAATTTCAATAAAAAAATTATAAGTTATTTATTAGTATAGACAACATTAATCTATAGGATCAAGTAAGTATGAAAATTTATATTTATCAATTAGAAAAAGAATACAAAACAAACATGAAATAAAGTATTAAGAGATAGGAAAATGTAATACAAGAAAGAGAGAAGACTTGCGAGAATGAAAATGAAAATGGTGGACAAGGAAAGATAACTCCATATTTCTCTAAGATAAGTTCTAAGTGAAGAATCACCGTGTAACTCCTAAAAATTAACATAAGACTCCAAAATTTTCTTTCACACTCTGAAGTCTTTAAAAACTACTCATACTTTCAATATATCAAGAATATCTTACAAATGATAAACATGATTATTTATAGGAGGAGTCATCTTGAAATGAAAATGTAAATGTAAAAGAAATTAAATGCAAATCCTATTCTAAAATATGATGGATGATGGATAAAATGCATAGAGGGAGATTCACATTTCAAAATTCAAATTCCCTTAACTTTTCAAAGATTGGAAAGGCTGATACTTTAGTCATGCTTTCCTTGCTGCAAGTAGTCATGATTTCCTTACCTTCTCTTTACACCGATGAAGCTCTAGGTGCACCCTTCCTTTCTTAGCCAAAAATGACTATGTAATTGAGCTTGAATTAGTCTATTAAACAACTATTTCAAAATTTACTAATTATACTAATAATTAAAATAAAGGATTCTCCTAATTTTGAAGTTCAAGAAATACAAAATAAGAAAAATGAGAAACTAACTTTTAGGAAAAATAATACTTTGTCTTGTCATAGTTCTTGTTGTTCTTCTTAGAATTTCATACTCGCATATTTTCTTTATCTCTATTCATGAACTCAACATTATATAACATTGTTGTAAGTTAATTTTTTTTTTTATAATTCTTATTATGAAGAATTCAAGTGTGAAATTAAGAGTCTAACACTAGTCGAGATGAGTGGGATGAACAATATATAATGAGAAAACATATAAATCTATTGTTTTAGTTTTAGATTCGGAGTAACACCAGGTCTCTTATATGAGTTGATTCTTAACTCATCTAATCCAAATATCTCTCATTACATTTAAACTCTCCTCGATATGTTTATTAGAAGAACTTAACACTTATGTTAAATATTTTAAGATTCATACATTTAATCTTTGTTTTATAAATTTCTTATAATAAAATCTAATTAGTTTTAGTTTAAAAATTGTAATATCATTAAATAGTTAAGTATAATTATAGTAATATTATTATGTTATTTTGTGAAATAATATTTAAGTATGGTAACATTCATAATTGGATTAAGTAAAAATATTTTAGAATAAATGTGAAAGGCACTCATATAACAACTATTACTTATATTATTTGAATGTTATGGAAGATAAGAAATCATGCAAGATTCTAATAGAGTTTGAACTTTGATACAACTTTACACACTATTTTTTGGCATTGAAAAATGTCAGGTAACTCTTCTAAAAAGAAAAACACAAATAATAATATTACTGGCTTTGCTATTTTGATTTTTTTTATATCCAAACGAGATCTTGAAAGAATTCTAAGCCTATCTAGGTTATTTGAACAATACCTCTAATTGGATGGATCAAAATTAACATTGATTATCCTGCTAGAAGATATCCTAGACATACTACTTGTGGTGGTACTTTTATAGGGAGTCATGTGAATACATAGGAAGTTTTTTCTTTGCTTATATTGGTATCAATAAATCTTTTTATATAGAGCTTATGACTATTATCTTGGCTATAGAGAATGTTATGATTTGTTGTTATAGACCTTTGTGGCTGGAATGTGATTCTACTCTAATGTATCAATCCTTTTCTTGTCCTTAATATGTTTTGTGGGTTCTTAGAGGAAGATGGATAAAATGAATGCAAATTTGTGAAGCTTGTGTCTCACCTTTTTTCGTGAAGGCAATCATTGTGTAGATAGTCTTGCTAACTTTGGGATTAATAACAGATTAAACTTTACCTGGTTTAATGTTCTTCTTTTTTTATTAACCTTGACTTTGTTGGACTTCTCTCTCAACATGTATCAACTTTGTACTTTTTGTTTTGTATGACTTTTCATTTGTTAGAGTTTGATTATATTTTTTTTAGCATAAATTTAGTTTGGTCCTCTTATATTTTTGTTTTGTATCTTTTATACAATTTTCCATGTGATGGTATATATGAGATGCGTCTCCCTAACATTTCAAGGTTTATAATGATGTATAGTACAAAAGATCTTTTAAAATTCATAATGTTGCAATAATGCATCATTTATTTTGTTTGAACATTGTTTCTTCTTATATAAAGTCATCTTAACATGAGATGAATGTGTTTGTTTAATGTATTTTCATACATAAAATATTTGTTTGATGAATTCTTGTTTATATTTATCTTTTTTTTTAACCATATTATGAGTAGAGATGTCAAAATGGGTTTCAATCCATGAGCTAACCCAACAAACCACATGTTTGAGTCAAGTTAGAAGTGGGTTGACCCGTAACCTATCAATATTTTTCATCACTTTTATATTATAATTGTTTACTATTTATACTTCTAATTGTGTAGGTTGACAATTTGGTCTTTTTATAGATTAGAATGTTATTCAATAATGTTTGGAATGGTTTGAGTACTTATTTATTTGTTTGTCCAATTATATAGGTTAACACTTTGATTTCTACTTACTATCTTTACATTAATGTTTGGTAAAACAAGTGTACACTTTCATTGTACTATTATAAATAGATGAGTCGAGTCAATCCACTTTAATTGTACTACAATAAATATATAAAATAAATTGGAAAAACAAAATATGCTTAACTTAGTCAACCTACTTAATCCATCAACCTGTGATATCAAGATATGTTACAAAATTTTTAGCTCACCAAATGAGTTAAGTTAAGTTGTCTTATTTTTAGCTTAATTCATGTTGTTAGGTATTTAAGTGTGAGTCTAAGTCTTACATTGAGTAGAAATGAGAAAGTTAAGCAAACATATAAGAAAAAAGACCCACAAACCCAAAGCCTTAAGGTTTTGGATTGAAGATGATGTCATTCCTTTATGTAGGTTTTGACTTAGTTATCACTGTTTGAGATCTCCTCAGTATTTTTCCTCTCTCGGATTCTTCCAACAAGTGGTATCAGAGTTTGGTTCCATTTAAGGGAGAGTGTATCACATATGAATGGAATTGATTCACTTTGACATTATTAATTATGAGCACATCGTATTTTTTTATAAATAAAAAATATGCTATTATTTTTATTTTTATTTAAAGAAAAACAAAGAAGATAAAGGATGTTAATAAGACAATGTATAATTTATTTGACGTTTTTATGGAAGAGAAACAGTCCTTTAAAAGAATAAAGGATGCATTTTTAAGGATATTATAAATTTAAGAGAATTTTTATAAGAAAAGGAATAAATAATATAAGTATAATATTTTCTAAATGGAGTAACTAGTTGCAATTTGATTTATATTTTATAATCTTTCTTGTAGTTTGTTCACAGTTTCACTGTAGCAAAAAAATAATATTTTTAATAATGTCTATAAGTTTATGGCCTTTTAAAAATCGTATGTTTTATTTTTTATAAAAACAATTAACATTTCAATATATTTTCGATTCTCATTTAATGGTGATGAAACGTGTACTTAAAGAAATCGCACTAATAGGTGCTTTATATAAAAAGTGTACCTGATGTTATTATATATTAGTAACAAGAATATTTTTAAAAACTAATATTTATGATAAAGGATAACTAATTAAAGACATTTTAGAAGACTAAATTCAATATTTATAATATAAAATTTCCAACTCAATGCTCAAACTGCATGCCAAATATATATTTTTTAAGTCACACATAAGATTTATTTTTATAAGTAATTTCGTAATATATTAATCAATTCATATATTTTTAATTTATCTATTCAATTTCTAAGAATAATAAATTTATATTATTAACAAATATAAAATCGTAAGCATATGATCTTAAAATTAAAATCGTATTAGCATAACTGTCCTAAAAATATAAAAATATAACAAATTTTCAAATTAGATATATATATATATATATATATATATATATATATATATATATATAGAATCTCATGAGGTTATTAAACACTAATTTCTAATTATTTATCTGATGCCACGTGGTAGGTGGTACTAGGCGTCGCCCACATTCCCCTGCGGAATAATTCAGTCACATGTAGTTACAAAATTGATGTCTTTAAAGTATAGCTATTTTTTTATAAATTTGTGATTGGTTTTCTGTTTAAAAAAATCATTTTGATCTTCAAATCAGACATTGTCATTGTGATTTGGACTTTTTATATTTTAATTTTATTAATTTAACTCTGAAAGGGTTAGATTCTTAATATTTTAGTGAGTTACTTTGTTTATATTTGTTATTTTAACGAGGAGTAAAAAGTAGAATTTGAAGAAATAAAATTAATGTGTAGAAGTGGAAATTGATAATGTGTGTGAATCTTGAAAAGAAAGATTTGAAAGTTGACCGGTGGTGAGTTTCCATGGACACAAGTTCTGACCATTGGATACGGATCTTATCTGGTTCCATACTTTCAGTGTTGCGCAAGATTTTTGTTTTACAAGTGTTTGGCTGAGCATGAGTTCTAGCATGAACAACCGCATTGGGTGGTTCACGGGTGAACCATAAACCACTACCGTTGGATATATCACTAAAATATTCAGCGCATTATCAGGTCAATCTTCTTCTGCAGAATCTGCATATGAACTAGATTTTTAAGGAGCATGAAGAAGCAAAATGGAAAAGAATCATAGCCTCATCATGATGTGTGACAACTCCGACCGACGGCGGTTGTTGATGGCACATCACAACGGTGGTTGGGCTGCGTCCTGGTAGTGGAAGAAAGAGGGGTGTGAAGAGAGTAGAGTGATTAATGAATTAATTATGTGTAATAGAAGTTAGTTAGTTTTGATTTTTGTTTCTTATAACTTCTTTTTATTTTATAAAATTTAAAATGATTGTTTTTATATTTTATATAATTATTTATTTCTATATACATAAATTTTAAGATAGATAAGGAATATCTTATTATTAATAAAATATTGTATAACGCAGGTACTGTTGTTTTAAAGTATGATCAATAACGTGTTGATAAGAAGCTTGATATAAGATCTTATTGAAAATGTCTATAAATACTCTAGCTATGAAAACGAGTAAAAATATATTATTCTAAAAAAAATCGCTAAAAGTATGATAAAACAAATGGTTTTACAAAAAAATAATTTATTTATTTTTATATATTTTGAACTTGTAATTTGAATACAATGTTTTTAAGTGGTACAAAAAGTACATACACAAATGGACTTCTTGCAAAAGTCCAAAATCATTTCAAAAAAGCATTTAGAAAAGTACACGAAACATACAAATCAAGGAAACTAAGAAGCCTAATCAATAATCTAATTTTTTGAAGAATGATTTCTGATAAACCAAAAGCGAATAAGGCAATAACACGTCTTTAAAATAGCAAGAAAAATATGAATCACGTTATTGAAAACATGTGTCATTAAGATGCAATTCTAGATATTTGAATTTGAAATTCAAATTTTCCATCCTTTTAGTTTTAATTTTCTGCACATGTGTCACTTTTATGAAATTTGAGACATGGTTAAATCTCATTATTAATGTAGGAGTTCTAGATTGATATAAGAAAAAAGAACTTTTATTTTTTTTTATATTTTTATTTTGGATGATATAAGAAATTAGTGAGATTTTGAGATACTTGTGAAGAGTTAATTTTGAGTCTTAACTTGTTTATGATTTTATATGAACTTTATCATGAAGATGAATTTTTTTTATTTTATTTTGAAGTAATACTTCTTTTATTCTCTTAAGTCTTATCCATCTTTGAACTTTTATTTTCTTATTTTTATCTTTGAATTGTTATCTTATTTTGCTTCATTTTCTATTAATTATTTTATTTTATTTGTAGTAGATGTAAATTTTTATACTTGTATAATTTAATTGGATTAAATTCTTGTTTCGTGAAAAAAATATTTTGAGTTTTGCGTTTTAAATCTCATAAAAATATAAAAGTAAAACAAGTTCATATATTAAAAAATTATTATCATTTTGTCATCCGTAGATACAAGTTTGTGACACAAACTCAAAATATCATCAATAGAACTCAAAATGTCATCAACAGATACAAGTTTGTGTCACAAACTCAAAATGAAGGAAAATGCATAGTAAATTACCATATTTGTGTCAAAGGGCAAAAATCTAATACAAATCAATATAATTATTATATAATCTTAGTAAATACATGAGAGGTTATTCAGAAAAGAAATTGATTTTATTTAAATATGAGTGATTTATTGAAGTTATAATTAATAAGTTGTAATTGATGATAGTAATGAGGTTGGTTGGGTGTAAGTTTAACTATACTTATTTTCATTCTAAAGTAAAAATTCATATCCATATTTGTTCTTACTCCTATGAGATATGAAACTTGTTTCTCATCTAATTTTGATAACAAATATACCCACACTTACATTGTCCCAATATTAATTACATAATTTTTCTATAAAAATAAAATTATAGAAAAATGAAATTATCATGAGTTCAATATCAAAAGAAAAATACTTTCTCGTTTCTTGAGTATCAAATCTTAAGGACGAACTAAAAATTAAATAAACTTAAAATAAAATATAAAATAAAAATTGCATAAATATCAAATAGTTATAGAAACAAGTAAATTACACATAATCAGAATTTTATAACAACAACAATATCTATTATTTTTGCAAATTTTCAGAAGAAAAATATCTTGAGAATTTGAGTGAACTTGGTGGATATCGAATGAGTTGAACTATTGAAAGAGAGAATGAAGAATTGTGTAGTATAAGAAGAATTCTTCAAATAATGCAAAAGTAAGAACCAAGAGAAAAAAAACAAGATAAGTTTTTCAGATTTCCCAATAAACTAATGAACTATAAGATTGAACACCTAAAATTAATAATTAGACATTCTTATATGACAAAAAATAAACAACAAATAAATTATAAAATCATAAATGATTAAATGTGTATCCTGAAAAAAAATTTAATTTGATAAAATTAAAGTTAATGTTTTCTAAAATATAATACATCATTTGAATAAAAATCACAAAAGAAGAAAAAACATGTAATTGAGGTTGTGATTATAGGGAAAATACTATGGGATTAGAGTGAACTTGATGAATCTTGGATGAGTGTATAAATGAGAGATTGTGTAATAACAAAAATGTTCTTCACATGAAATGAAACAAAAAAAATCAAAGAAAATAATGAAAATAAGTTGTTTATGTTACCTAATTAACTAAATTTTTTTTAGTAATTTAAAATAAGAACAAGTATAAGAACATAGACAAGGCGAATATATATATATATATATATATATATATATATATATATATATATATATATATATATATATAT